>Ga0315310_10000932_pt1 | contig 18451 bp, 19 predicted proteins | sample TDP5_MG_FD_203630 | JGI IMG/M metagenome (GOLD analysis project Ga0315310, IMG submission 203630) | Freshwater sediment microbial communities from Lake Towuti, South Sulawesi, Indonesia - TDP5 | ecosystem: Environmental > Aquatic > Freshwater > Lake > Sediment | place: Indonesia: South Sulawesi... | reverse complement strand
GATTTAACCATACCAGAATTGGGCGTAATGTCGTACGAACTATTCATTTTTGTACTTTTAATAGTTGTAGGAGTTATTCTTTTATATCGTTATTATAAAAAACGCATTAGAGACATCTTAATTTTAACGATTTGTATCTTGATTTTTTCGATTGCGCCCCTTTTTCATACCCTTGATATTCTCTATTTTTCAAAAACGGATCTTTGGAAAAATGCTTCATTCGGTTATAATATGGCATATATTTTCAGTGCTTACGGTAATATAATGCTCGCCCTATTTTTCCTCCGAATCTATCAGAAAAAATATGTTAATCTTATTGTTGCTATTTATGCAATTCTTAACATCGTGAATACAACATTGCTATTATACACATCTATCCAAATTGCTCTCTTAAAGATTATAATAAATCAAACCATCTATCTCATTTTACATTTATTCCTTTCGATGGTTCTATATATTTACATGATAAGAGCAGCCATTCTATCTTCGGGAAAAGAGGTGACCTTGAAGGTTCGGCGCGGTTTTCAATTAATTGCTTTATTTGGATTATTTCTATTATTGGCCTTTGTTTTCTTTATTATCGATTTTCTCCTCGGGGCTAATTATACTCCATGGGTTTATGTAGGTTGGACTTGCGCTGCAATTGGGGCAATTTTAGCATATTTGGGCTATATTATGCCGGACTGGTTGAAAAAGCGGTGGGAAGAACCTGATATTTTGGAGAATTAGACTTAAAATTCGCGGTACGTCTTGAGGCGCTTTAGAGACCGAAGTAGCTCTAGATTTCGAGCATCAGTCTCAACAACGAGCGAATGAATTAATTTCATTTTTCCCCGTTTTTCTTTACGGATATAATAACGCAGGATAGTGCAAAAGAGTCGGTCAACGCCCATATGAGGCGGCTGGCGGAATCCACCAATTTTTTCAAAGATTTTACGCCGAATACAGATATTTGAACCAGAAAAATCGGGGGATCCTAATAATTGCCTTAAGCTATAATAAACAACCATAGCTATATTATAAAAAAAAGAGGGTTGAAAAAGTTTGAAATGTGCTTCAGGTAATTTTTGAAGAAGGAACCAAATAGATTGAAAAAAAAAGAATTGCAGGAAGTTAATATATGCTTCAAGAATAGTAATGGTAAAATATGCGTTAGCAACATGCCCAGTATAAAAAATAGGCCCACTACATGCCCACAAATCCTTATCACGCTCAAAAGCTTTTTTAACACGTTCAATATAATTCCAAGGAAGGGCAGTATCTGCGTCGAGGAAAATAATAAATTTTGAGGTTGTTTGAGCTGCGGCATAATTTAGTTGAATTGCTTTACCTTTTTTGGGTGAGATTAAAACCCTAGCATATTTGTTGGCGATTTTAATAGTATCATCAGTACTTCCACCATCTACTATTACAATTTCAAAAGTGGCATTTGTCTTCTGATTCTTCACCTTTTGAAGTGTTTTCTTGATATTTTTTGCTTCATTGTAAGTCGGTATAATAACGACAAAATCTAATACCACAAATAGCACCAAAATAAAAGGAATAATTAAGCGGCTAGTTTTTTAACCTTAGCACTGGAAAATTTTCGTTTCTTTTTGGTAATCAATTTTTGAAGTTCATTTACTAGAACTTCTTTAGCTTGTGATTCGGGAGATTCCAATCTAGCTTCAATATTTTCGATAGTTTTAACCCCAGTAACAAACTCGGATTGGATATAATTTTCCAGGTTATTAAATCGAGTTTCAATCTGGGTTATACGATCTTCGAGAATACTGCTCAATTTAACGACCAAATCAAAGATATTGGTCATCGCAATCAGAACATTACTTGGAATGGATGATTTGGACATATCCTTTAATTGTGTGACAGTGCTTTTAACGCTCTCTCGAAAACCTTGGGCCTTTGGAAGTGCATTATAAATGCTTGTAATATAATAGTCATGTTTTAAATTAGCTTTTTCTAGTTGAATATCAAAAACTGATCGTAATCCGATATAATTCTCTCTAAAAGTAGGTGTATCAATGAAATCGGGATCTGCTTTATGGAACAAAATAATAAAAATAGGTTGTTCATTAAATTTAGTTAAAACTTGAATTATATTATCTAGGTATTCAAAGATCTCCTGAAAGCGGCTAGATTCCTGAATATCAACCACTAACATTATAATATCAACTTCCTCAAAAATAAGATTTTTCTCCTCAAGAATAAACGCTTCTCGATAAGATTTTTGGCCTGAAAGATCCCATAATGTCATTTTTAGGCTTTGCAGCTCCACTTGTTCCCGTAAAATGCCTATTGTAGGCTTTATATTAAGAAGTGTATCCAAACCAAGCTCACGCTGGAGAATATTTATTACGGAAGTTTTGCCTGCATTGTCAAGTCCGATAACAAGTACTTTTTTCACAGCTTGACGAGTGAAATCCGGATTTTCATAGATTAATTGGGCAGCACTTTTCCAATTTTCCCAATCTTCTCTAGATATGTTGTTTTTGAGAAGAATTTCAAGCCCTTCGGAATCTAATTCTTTCTTTGCCAGATCTTCTATGTTTTCGACTTGGAAGAATTGTTCGAGAATTTCTGCATTTTCAGGGGTAATTCCTTTTAAATTTGAAGGTGGTAGACCAAGAATTTCTTCGATATTCTCAAATTTCACATTTATCTTGAGCAAATTCTGGATTCTTTCCATTGCTTCTTGCTGATCTTGTTCTTTTTCCATTGAGAACCCCAGATTTTTTCATTATTTATTATTGGTTATAAAATAAATCAACCCCATTTTAAATAATTTCCTTCTTCAATTGATTGACTTTTTAGGAAAAATCAATAGCGGAGGAGTCAGTCCAATAGCAATCCTCAAGAATTTGTATACGCATTTCCTCATTTTGCAAAATATTATATACATTATCGAGAAATTTTTTATAGTCCACTTTTATTATATCAAAAAATATCGGTCTTACACTATTTAAAAGAGGATCTTTAAGAGTAAGGGAATCAACTTGAAGTATTACTGTATTTTCAAGGCATTCTTTCAATTTTTCTTTGAATAAAATTTTTGCACTAAAATTATTCACTTGATTGCTATTTTGAAATTCTATTGAAAGAAAATCCTCTTGTTCCTCTTGAACTGAAGTAAAGGTATGTATGAATTCCCATTTGAAGATTATAAAATTTAAGGAATCCACGATTCGCCAATTCCACCGAAATTTATGCTCAGGTGTAATATCCACTGTTTTATAGGGCATTGCCTCCTTCCAAATTTTGAAACACATAAAATATTGTTTTAAAAGAGTTGTTTTAAATGGGAATTTCTTCGATACCTTAAAAATTGGCATATTCAAAACTGACATAATCAAATTTTTGAAATTATTAAATTACAAGATTATTTAAACTAGGGCATAAAATATTATTCAAAATTTTAACAAATAAATTTGAGGCATTAGATAATGGCTATGGAATTGGATCCTGAAGTGAAATGGAGGACTATGGTCGGGCTTTTTTTGAATTATCTGTCCAGCGTTCACCGTGTTTTAGGGAAGCAAGTCGATAAAGAAACCCTAAATAAAATTATGGAGGAGATTGGATTAGAATTTTGGAGCGAGCAAGCCAGTGAATTTGCCGCTATTTTCAATATTAGTTCTGGCAGTGCCATTGAGGTTGGTTTATTAGAAAAAATCTTAGCATCACTTCTTGATATTAAGTTAAAGGTGATCTCAGAAACTGAAGATGAAGTCATTTTTGATTGTGAATATCGATTCTGTCCAATTCGCATTGGACTAAGACCATCCTTGGGAGAGTATTGCCAATATTGTAGTTTATTCTTACAATTCTTATTAAACCAAATTGACCCTAATTTTAAGCATGAATTATCCATAGAGGGAGATGTTTGTCGGCATTCAATTTCCCGAAAATAAAATGGACTCTTTTATTCAGCTTAAATGTATTATATTTCTCTAATTTCAAATTGCAAATCCATATATTACCCCACCTTACGCAAACTTATTTATAAACGGATGAAATTCAATAATTTTGTTAATGAATGGATTACAAAATTATTTTAAGTCATAACTCAAAAGAATAAATAACTCATATAGGAGTAGGAGATCTTGGCGGCATGGTTAGATCCCGAAGTGAAATGGCGGACTATGATAGGTCTCTTTGTGAATTATGTTTCTGCGGTTCATCGTGTCTTAGGAAAGGAGCTGGGAGAAGAGGCTCATAGAAGGATTACATATCAGATCGCATTAGAATTCTGGGGTGAGACTGCAGTAGCATTCAGTAATATTTTTGATATCACTCCCAAATCCGCGATCGAGGTCAGCCAATTAAAATTTATTTTAGCGATCCTTCTTGATACTAAATCAAAAATAGTTGTTGAGAATGAAGATGAGGTAATTATTAAAAGTGAATACCGATTCTGTCCCGTACGCATTGGATTAAGACCGGTATTGGGTGATTTTTGCAAATACTGTGAATTGATAGGGCAGATTTTTATAAATAAGATAGACCCACATTTCATGCATAAAGTCCTTATCGAGGGTGATATTTGCCGGCATATCACTACACGTCAGGAAGAATATGAAGGGTAAGGCCTAACCTGAGCCATAAAATTAGAAATGAGGGGATATCTGCCGCTATATAACAATGCGAAAAACTGAAAATGCGATAATTTTGATAAAATCTCGATAAAGAAGTTTTATATCATTTTATGCCATTATTTTCATTATGGAAATTCAACATCGGCGATATTTGCTGAGCTACCAGAAACAAAGTTTCTATGGATTTTGGAAAAGTATTATGGACAATCCACCCTGCAAACCACCAGATTCTCTACGAAACAAGGATTTCTCCTATGAATTAGAACAAATCTTCGGGGATAAACACGAATTATATCTTCATTTAGTCGGAGAATCGTCGGAATTAAATAAAGTGGAGCAACAACTTGCGAAGTTTAAAATTGCTCGTTTAGAGCCCTCCAATCGCCTCGTATTTATTTCCAATGAAGATGTGCATCCGTCTGCATTGTATATGTTCTTGGAATTTTGTAGAGATAAGGATTTTATATTTTTAGGGAAAGAAATTCACCGAGAAAATCGTGTTATAAAAATCTATCTCTAAATTTCTTTAATAAAAAAAGAGAATTTTAACTATTTGCCCTTAAAAACTGCTTCACGCTTTTCTTTTAGGGCTTTCATTGATTCGCTGAAATCGCCGGTGGTAGCTAATTTATTTAAAGCCTTATTTTCCCAATCCAATTGTTTCGTGACGATATCAATCAACGGTTGATGAAGTATTCGCTTCATCCATTTCAGAGAGAGTGAAGGACCTTTCGGAGGGATTAATCTTTCAGCTTGCTGGCGTGCATAGGGAAGCAATGCATCTTTAGGGAGCACGGCATTGACCAATCCGAGTTCAAAAGCTTGTTGGGCGGTAATTTTATCACCAAAATACATTAATTCTTTCGCCTTTTGGAATCCTACAAGAAAGGGGAGTAGCCAGCTAGTAGCAAATTCGGGAACAATAGCACGTTTGACAAAAAATAGTCCAGCCCATGCATCTTCTGCCATATAAATTAAATCAGCACATGCTAAGGGCATAGTGAATCCGGCGCCCACAGCTAATCCATTAATTGCAGTGATCACGGGCTTATCAAAATTCCAGAATTTTAAACAAAGCTTCTTTTGGGCGATATCCGTAATATCAATTTCATTTTTGACTTCCGGAGGAATTTCATCAAACATTTTCGGATTAAAATATCCTCCAGAGGAAAAAGCATCTCCTTCACCAGTAAGTATCATAGCCCTTGTAGATTTATCTTGCTCCATGGCATCAATAGCATACCACAATTCAAGGAATGTTATCTGACTCATTGCATTTTTTCTGTCAGGAATGTTAAGAGTGACGGTAACTATTCCATTTTCATCCATTTCGTACTTTATATCTCTAAATTCATCAACCTTCATATAACTCGTCTCATTTAATCTTGATTTGGTAATTTAAAAATTATTTTTGAATGAAATTCGGAGCTAAATAATATTAATCTACCTTTAATAATATTTTACTGTTAATTATTAAAATCGAGCAAAAGAAAATGCAATTTACGATAATAGATGAGGCTATCCATAATATTAGAGTATATAGAGAAAAAGGTTTTAAAATTGTGGGAATAGTTCCACATGGGATGGTTCCAGAAGAATTAATTGTAGCAGCAGGTGCCATACCTATTCGAATTGCATTAGGAGGTAGGGATGAGCAAGAAAGGGGAGATAAATACTTATCATCTACAACATGCCCTTTTGGCAGAGCAACTCTTGGGTTCTTTGAAGAGGAGCATCCCCTATACACTTTGATTGATGTCTTAATTGTCGGGACTTTTTGTAATGGAGTTCAGAATGTCGCAAATTATTTGGATTATTTTCAAAAGGCTTCAGTGCCACTGATTCTACCTCATGATCGGAGCAATTCTAGCTTCAACTTCTATATATATGAATTGAAGAAGATACAGGCATATCTTGAAAATTTTACAGGTAATCGATGTACTCCCAGGACTTTTACAGAGGCAATCCAAGAATATAATCATTTACGCTTACTATTGAGGGAAATTAATGATTATCGAAAAAATAATAATCCACCTATCCGAGGACAAACAATCCATCAACTAGTCTGGCAAGCCTTTTTATTGGGTCCGAAAATAATGATCCCTCGCTGTGAAAAGCTCTTACAACAGTTAAGGGATACGCCAAAACTTTATTCAGGAACACGGATTTTTTTAACAGGGAGTGGAATTACGCTCGGTGATTCCATTCTTGAAGTGATTGAAGATAAGGCCAGCGGATTAATTGTGGCGGATGATCTCTGGTCCTCAATGGAATATTTTTTGGAAGATGTACCAAATTTCACAGATCCTTTTATTGCCTTGGCAGATAAATACTTTAGAAAAACCCTTTGCGGACGCATGATTCCAGAATCGGAACTTCGCATTCCCAAGATCATTGAATTATATCATGCATTTCGAGCCAAAGGAATATTAAATCACACTCTAAAGTATTGTGATTCGTATGCGGGTTTGAAACCTGAATTTCGGAAGCTGATGAATCGGCAAAACATTCCTGTCTTAGAATTAGATAGAGACTACGCAGAAGCGAATATAGGCCAACTTCAAACACGAATAGAAGCTTTTTTGGAGATGATTGGGTGATTAATCATCAAATAGAGGATTTTTCAAGTCAATCAATTCTTGACCTTGGCATTAAATACTTATGTGGTCCAATTCAAATAGCAAAAGCTAGAAAAAATGGGAAAAAAATTGTAGCCGGGTTCTTGCCCCCGATGGAATTAGCCTTTGCGGCGCGGGATGTCCTACCACTATTTCTCCCACGACTGACTGAATTTCCTTTCAGCCAATATATCGGGATCATAAGAATTATTAATCAGCTCCATCTCCTTAAGCCACTTCTTTCGTACTATATTAGGAATCAAGAACACTTCTCAATCGGTTATTTCGAAAGTTTTAATCAAAATGAATTTTCAAAGATTTTCACTAGCTTAATACAGCTTGCTGAGAAAGCCGAATTTTATATGGATACTTGTGTGCAAACCCGGATTTGTTATGGGGCGTTAATTAAGAATTTTCATTTGATAGATTTAATTGTAGGGGGATTAGAAGGCGATTACTGCCTGCATTTTGCGAAGTTTTATGAACGCATGGCAAATTTTAAGCCCGTATTTTATTTTGAAAAACCTTACGGAGATCAGACTAACAGCGCATTATATGAGATTGTACGTGAGGAACTGCACCGTTATATTGCAACGCTGGAAGATCTCTCAGGTTCAACAATAACTGAGAAAAGACTTCGTAAAGTTGCAAAGATTAATAATGAATTACGAGGATATATTCGAGAACTTTATAATTATTATATTAGCGGATATGTTCCGGTGCATACCGCCGCGCTTCTACTGATTCATGGTTGCTATGTTGATTTCCTAAGCGATATCCAGTTTCTTCGAAATAAAATGCGTAATTTAGTCCATGAAATTCGGCGAAAATATCGAAAGGGTCTTCCCAACTACCGGAAAGAGGGAATTTGTAGAGTAATAATTGCGGGTTCGCCAGGGATGGATCCAATCCTTCCTTCTACTTTTGAGCAAAATAATGCTGTTTTGCTATATTTAGACCTATTTGAGAGCTGTTTGCGTAACCCTACAATTAAGACTTCTGGAAAAATGATAGAGAATTATGCCAACTACTTATTAGATTTAAATATAAAAGAAGGTATTTCAGATTTAATCGACCTTTGGATTGGAATAGCAAAAAAAACCAAAGCCGATGCCATACTATTTTCTTCTGTATGGGGTTGTCGATTCACCACGCCTGCATATCGTAAGTTGAAAGATCGTGTAATTTCCGAACTAGGAATACCCATAATGTCCCTTGATTTTTATAGCCCTGGAGACAATATTGGACAAGTGCAAACGCGGATCGGCGCCTTTATTGAAATGCTAAAATAATTTATGAGTAAAATTCATTATATTATACCAACTGTTAGTCAAAAATCTATAAAAAAGTCTAAAAATCTATAAAAATCTGGTAGTCTAAATCCTTTTTTTCAAGAATATTATACCAACTGTTAGTCAAAAATCTATAAAAAAGTCTAAAAATCTATAAAAATCTGGTAGTTTAAATCCGTTTTTTCAAGAATATTATCAATGAGTTAGAAAAGCCACCCTTGGATTTAGAAAAGCCACCCTTGGATTTAGATGAATATCCCTCACCGTACCTAGTGGGTATATTAGATGATTATTTAACTGGAAAATGCCGGTATTTAGGGTTACAAACAAGCCGTGGGTGTCCTTTTAACTGTGCCTATTGTGTATGGAATATTCAATGGGCTTTTGAAGGTTTACCAAAAATACGGTATTTTAGCCTAGATAGAGTAATCGAAGAATTGAAATATATTAAAAGAAAAACGAAAGGCAAGGTTGGTATTGAAATATATGATGCCACATTTAATGAAAATAGAAATAGACTACGAAATCTTTGTCAGGCAATTAAAGACAATAAAATCGATTTAAAATTCGGCGTTAGATTACGAGCTGATTTGTTAAATGATGAGCAAATCGAAATGCTAAAGTCAATGGGTGTGTGGATAGTTCGAGTTGGAATAGAAAGTATTGGAGATAGTTTAAAAATAGTTAATCGCATTCAATCCCAGACAAAAATGGATACGAATTTGATGAATTTAAGAAAAAAGGGAATTTATATTTCGGGGAATATAATGATTGGTCTACCCGAGCAAACAAAAGAAGAGGTTACTAGAACCATTGAATACGTGAAAAAATTGAATATTAACGTATTTACCGTCAATGTCTATGATCCCCCCAGCGGTACCGATTTATATAATGATCCTGCTCACCATGGACTAATTGAATTTAGAGTAACAGAGGATGGACGAAAATTCTTTGAAACCTCTTTTTTAAATAGAAAAGAACTTATCGAATTAGCAAGAAAAGGCAACATGGAACTCAATTCAGTGCCCAATGAATTGCTAAAAATCTATAAGCGGTTAGTCACCTTCTCATAGTAAGTATTCAAAAAATTCGATTGTATTTACTCATTTATCTTTAGTATTCCTTTGAAAAAAAATTTAATCCTGTTGGTAGAAGGTTTTCTCAATGTCTTGCATCTTAATCCGTGAAAGCGGGAGGATACGCAGAGCACATATAATCGCCGTTATAAGATAAATTATTGCCATATTCAAGAACCCGCCCACCGCGATACCGATGACCATGCCAAGATTGCTCATGCTGATATAAAGCGCAATCATCGTGCCGGCCGCTTTCGGATTGGAGAGATCGAAGAAGAGCCCTGTATAGGTAACCCAGGATAGTCCTGAAACGGCGGCGTAAATGGCGTAAAGGAGGATAAATATTTCCTTAGTGATTATCCCTGTCAGAATAAAGTAAAACATAAGTACGGATGGTATAACATAAATAATGTTAATAATAATCAGTAAGCGGGACTTTTGGATCTTATCAATAAAGAAATAGCCCAGTCCTGCCAAAATAACACCAAGGAAAGAGATGATAAATACAGTTGCCACGACAGCTTGCTTCTCGATGCCAAAGTTGGTATAGAGATATGGCTCAAGGGTGAGCTCCAAGAGGCCCTTATCGATATTCAGCAGAAAGAAGAACAAAAGGCCCATCTTCACAAAAGGATGCTTGAGGTTCTCCCTCACCGCTTCCCTAATATTCACTCTTGTTTCCTCCTCGATGGATTTCCCTTTCAACAGAACCCCCATAATGAGTGGAGGAATGGATAAAACGGAGAATAAGAGTAACCCGATGAGGAGGTCCGCTTCTAGCAGCGGGATGAAGATAATTGCTAAGCCACCTCCCATAAAGACTCCCGCAAACATCCAGAAGCTCGCTCCAGTGCGACCTTTGATATTTTGAATGGATTTCGCCTCAATGGCAAAAGTGTCCGACATAATATCCATCACAGCAATGCCGAATGACTGCAGGAACCAGACAATCCCAAAAAGAATAGTAAAATTGACGGGATTGAGAGTCAAAAAGGGTAGTGTAATAATGTTTATTAGAGCACCTAATAGGAAATATCCTCTATGCTTCCCCCGGAGAAATGGGATGGGAAATCGGTCCGAGATTGGCCCGATAAAGAATTTTACCACCATTGGGCTTAGGCTCAAACTCCCCAGCACTCCATAGACGCGCGGATCCAACCCTAAATCCGTAAAGAGCATTGGGAAATAAGAGAGCGTTACAATAGTAATAATGCTTTCTACCATATATACCAAAAAGAATAGAATTCTCCGATACCATTTATTCTCTAATGTCGAAATATGACTACCGCCGAGTTATTTGAATCATCAATTCAATATTCGAGTTTATTAAGCTTCAGTTCAAAATGAAAATTGTTTCGTAAAATATTGGTCTATCTTATATAGTAGGAATATTATTATTCATTCTCTTGGAGAATCTTCTCAATTTCGGCGAAGGCATCATCAAGAGACATTGTTTCGAATAAAGGCGTATAATGTCTTGCCATCTCATAATGTTTGAATGCCTTCAAAAATATCGCTTTTAATTCACTTTCAGAATCGCCCATAAATAATCGACATCCATCATCGAAGATTGGGAAAGATTCCACTTTAGCGGCTAATTCACAATCGCGGTCCTCTTCCGTAAAAAGATCCATCATGCCCGTTTCTTTGAAGAATTCCTGATCATACCAGACTGGAAATACGCGGCATATAAAAGGTTTTAATTGAGGAATGCTACAGCCACTTTCGGTGAGAAAGACGCAAGCACGGTCTTCGCTCTTTCTTAACATAATTGCCTTTCCGCTTGGCAACAAATTAACGAAAGCTTCCAAAAATTGTTCCTCAACAAAAGAGGTATAGACCAAAAATTCGGAATACTTAAGTCCAGTTTCTTTATGAATCTTTATAGCTTCTTGGATCCCTACAAATATAGGATTGGATGTGTGACAACAATCCTTTCCCGCAAAATAGCAATTGCGACAGATAATATAGGGATCAGACATATAGCCTTCACTCCTCACCTTTGGATAAAAAGTTTTACATGAAATTATTCGTTAATTTATTAAAACTTTAAATTAACCTCTATCTTTTAAATTAATAAGGACAATTTTTGTTTAATATACTATAAAAAGTCGGTTCAGTGAGAATTCATGCAAAAGGTAGGACTCCTTGCACCCGCTAAAAATTTTAAGGTCATTAAAGCGGCTTTACGGTATGTAGATGCATTTTATTTTGGAGTTCGTGCCTTTAACATGCGGATGCAAGCGGATAATTTCGCCACTGAAGAACTCCTTTCGGTTTCCAAATTTTTGCATGAAAATGGAGTGAAAGCTGTCTTAGCAACAAATATTCTTGTATATGAAAATGAATTAACCCAACTCAGAGAAACAATTGAGCAGGCTTCAACAGCAGAGATTGATGCTGTCATTATTCATGACCTTGCAGCGCTTCAAATAGCAAGAGAAATTGGAATTCCCTTCCATGTTTCAACCCAATGCAATGTGTCAAACTCCGTAGCTGCTATTTTTTATGAAAATCTGGGGGCTGAACGCATCATTTTAGCCAGGGAATGCTCGGTCGAACAGATCAAGAAAATCAAAGCAAAGTTACACACCACTCAAATTGAGGCCTTTATTCATGGGGCAATGTGCACGTCGATTTCAGGTCGTTGCTACTTTTCGCAGGATATCTGTGGAACTCAGGAGAAATCCGCAAATCGAGGTAGGTGTGAGCAACCATGTCGCCGACAATGGTGGCTTTATGATGAAGAAAATAATGAATTTATTTATGATGGGCAGCGTTTTCTGAATTCCCGAGATCTTTGTATGATTATGCATATTCCAGAGTTAATTGAAGCTAAAATAGATTGGTTCAAGATTGAAGGGAGAATGCGGGACCCCCATTACGTTGAAGCAGTGTCGAAAACTTATCGAGAGGCTATTGAGGCTTATTATCAGGGGATATATTCCAATAAAAAGGCAAAATTATGGCGTAAGGAACTTAAAAAAGTGTATAATCGCGGGTTCACTACCGGCTTCTATTTTAACCGACCAACAGAAGAAGATCAACAGCATAAATCCCCAGCAAACCTCTCCCATTGGCGTATGATTAAGCTTGGCAAGATAAGTGTGCCGTCAGATCAATTTAACAACGCAAAAGTTCTCCTTACTAACGGTCAATTACGAATTGGCGATGAAATTTATATAATCGGACCCAAGAGTTCCACCACTTATTTTCACCAATTGATCCAAACTATGAAATGGAATGAAAATCCTGTTGAAATTTCGCCTCCTGGGGCTTTGAATAATCCCCCCGAAATTGAACTTGGCTTTCAGGAACCAGTTAATCCCAATGATGGAATTTATCAATTCACGGATGAAACATATCTAAGGAGAAAAGCAGGAAAAAGACTCCATAAGAAATCTAGTTATTATCGGTTAAGCTAGTTTAAGCTCTTTTATATATAATAGTTATTCTATTTAAACTTATATTTTCTTCAATATGAGAATTTTTAAACCTTTTTTTAAGAGAAAATAGGAAAATCTATTATTATATAGAAATATATAATTCGATCTCATTCATCGGTATGATCTCACTTTCTATTAGTCACAAGATGTGAAAGATTTAAATATAACCGAATCTTTCTTTCCATAAGAAAATTTGAATGATAAGAAAAATGAAGGTGATAGGCATGAGCATAATAAGGCGAAATGTGTATTGGCCTTTCAGACTGATGGATTCACTCTTTGATGATTTATGGGTACCTGATTTTACCCTCATGCGATTTCCAGTAGCAGATTTTCCTAAACTGGACATCAAGGAAGGCGAAAATGATTATACAATTACGGTAGATGCCCCAGGCTATGCAAAAGAAGAATTAGGTCTAGAGGTTAAGGATGACATGCTGCGGATCTTTTCAGAACACAAGGAAGAGAAGGAAGAGAAAAAGGAAGGCTATATCTATAAGGAACGATCAGAACGATCTTTCAGCCGCTCGCTGAGAATTCCGGAGAATATCAAGGCAGAGGATATCAATGCAGCCCTTGAGAATGGGGTTCTGACGCTGACTATTCCCAAGAAGGAGATAACGGAACCAGCAGAACCGAAGAAAATTGAAATAAAGAACGCCGAAGCCCTTCCAGAGGGAGAAATCGAAGCACCTGAACCAGAGAAGACAGAAGAATCGGCGGAAAAGACCGAGTGAAATGAAAAATAGATTTTTACTTCTGCGGGTATTGTTTTATTATCTTTTTTTTCAATTTTTTTTCTTTTTTTTGTTTTTTTTATATCTTTAGTTTTTTCTAATCTAATTTCTGCAGAATCTCTGAAGACGGGCTGAAGAGAGTCTTTCGGACCCGCGCCTCTCAATCCTAATCTTTATCGGATATTCACTTATAGAAGCGGATTATCAGATCCGGGGTATGCGCGGGTTCTAATAGTCTTTTGATGGCTATTATTTCGCTGATAGTAGGATATATATTTTTCTATAAAATAGAAGAATTTATGGACTTCAAATAATCTCACCAACTATTATCCGTATATTTTTCCGAATTGCAAATTGATAATTAGTTTGGTTGATCCTTAAAGCTACGAGTATTAATTCAGTTGGTTTTTGTCCATATAATTGGTAATAAATATCCGCTTTATTTAAAAGGTCTTGCACATCCCGATTATCGGCGGTTGTTTTAACTTCGATTAAATAAATTTTTTCGTTTTCGAGGACTATATCAATATCGGTTATATAATCTTTGGTATATACTGAGCCCTCTGTATCTTGCAAGATAATTTTTTGAATTTTTTGTCTATCAATCCCTTCTAACTGAAGAGTCTCTTTCATTAAATCGAAAATTAATTGTTCTCGGTCAGGACCCGTTTTATTTTCGATATGAAGGAGTGAGGCTTCAATAACTTTGAAATGGCGATTATTATCTTCGATGTGTTTTTGCCACATTTTTTCTGTATCTTCGATGTGTTTTTGCCACATTTTTTCTGTATCTTCGATGTGTTTTTGCCACATTTTTGTAGAATCTTCACGTTGTCTTTGTATCTCACGCCAAATTTTGTTTAACTCTTGTCTCCACTTATCCATTTCCTCTTTAAACTCTTCACGAGTCAAAAAAACTTTTTGTAAATCCTTTAATTTATAATTTTCTATCAATTCCTCGACAATTTTTCTTAATTCTTCTCGAAACTCGGTTGAAGTTAAATCCATGGTCATCAAGGTTTTAAATAAAACTATATATTTAAACCTAATTTAAATTATAATTTCCATCTAATCGAATCGTAATTAACTTAGAATTCGTGTTGGAGGGGGTATGCTCCCTTTGAATCGACCTAAAATTTATAGAAAGGGCAGGGTTATCTTCTTCTTCTTCTTCAATGGCACCGTTTAATCGTTAGGTCCCAAATGCCCCTTTGGTGTTTGGGCGGTCACACACTTTAATCCCCTAGCTTCGAGGAGGCGTTTAGTATCTCTCATTTCTCCGCTAGATGGATGTTCTATGCCAGTTCTTCGAGCTCGGAATGCGGGGCGATAATCTAAAATGCAGACCTGAATCTCAGGATTAATTTGTACAAGGCGATCAGCCCATTGGGACAATTCTTCTATTCGCTGATTTTCTTCAGGATAGAAGATTTTATTATATGGGAGACCTATACCCATGAAAATTTGTTCTGGATAGTAATTATCGGCGATATATTTCACACAGTTCCATTCGGTTTCTAAATATTTCTTCGCTAGTGACTTATCCCATTCAGTGATATTAGTTATTTTAAGAAAGGTTTCGAGCGTCACCGCCTTTATATCGGGCCCGATATCCGTCATCCCCGCTGCCACTAGTTCATCAACATAGTCTGGGGTGAGAATGCTGGCATTGGTATCAAGATGAATGCGCGCTTCCGAATCAGGGTTCAATTTAGCAAGGTGCTTGAAAAATTGAATCAGCCAAGGGCGGTTTAAACTACTTTCACCCCCGGAGATTGCCATTCGATTTACATTATAGTTATTTCGATACCTCGTTAGTTCAATTGCGGTTTGTTCCGGGGGCATTGCGAGACCCGAACTATAATAGGTAACAGTATAATTTTGGCACGTTGGACACCGAAAATTGCATCCCGCCGCGAAACAGGCGACCTCAATGAACCCGCCATTGGATTTTAAATTCCAGGGAGTCCCAACCCCACCCACGGAATGGGGGCTGAATCCATCAATAATGCGCCAGGGAACAGAGTTAGTGGGTAGCTCAGTTGTAATTTGCATGTGCGGTTCGACGGGGGCATGGCAAGCGGGGACTAGCGTGCTATCGACCGTGACTGCGCAACTGTAACATCCCCCAGTTTCACAAGGGGCGAAGAAGGTTCCCGGCTCTGGATACCGAGAGATCTTAAATCCTGCCAGCTCAAGAGCTTTCTTAATGGTCACATTCTGAAAAACTTCGAAAGATTCCCCATTAATTTGGATCTCAATAGTTCCTGGAGGTTCAATGGATTGACACTCAATTGCGTCATGAGGGCACCCGAGGTAGCAGGCTTTACAACCTATACAGGTATTGGGGCTTGGACACTGGATTGTGCTTGAACAGAAGCCGCATTCCTGGCATTTCGATGGATTCTTTTTATACTGCTCGATTGTTCGCATTCAAAGCTCTCCCTAAAAAAGGTTAATCTCATAAAAACCAGACCATCCTAGGTTCGTTGCCAAGAGTCCTCTCCATTTATTGATTCTTTTATAAGTTTCTCTGATGATTCAAGATAATTTAGATAATTAAGCGTGGTAATTTTGGCAAAATGAAACATGAATTGCGTCTGTCGCGTTTGCAAGCGCTTTTTCTTCTTTTCAGGATAGGATTTAAAGACAATTTCAGCAAGTTCTCCTAAAGTATGCGGACCTTCTGGTATTAAATTGTAGATCTTCTCTGCACGGTTGATAAGGTGTTGTTGATAAAGCTCTAGCATCTGGGAAATATTATTAGAGATGGGTTCGCTGTGAGAGGGCAGCATTAGTTCAATATCAAATTTTTTCAATTTCTCTATTGAATTCAAATAATCTGCCACACTGCTTGAGAGATTGCCGAACCATATGCTTTTTAAATCAATGTCACCTGAAATTAGAATTTTCGATTCAGATTTATAGAAGCAGGAATGCCCAGGCGCGTGTCCGGGGGTGTGAATCACTTCAAACCCGCCAGGCAAAATATCGCCATCCTGAAATGTATGATCGGGTTGAACCTCTTTAAATCCGAAATTCTTAAGGAATTTTTTCCATTCCGATTCAAGGCTTTCATCGGTCATGGTCATGCCATAGCGTTTCACATATTCTTCAAGATGCGCGATGGCCACGCTATCGATCTCATGGATATATATCTCTGCGCCTGATTTCTGCTTGATAACATTATTCGAGCCAGAATGATCAAAATGAAAATGAGTATTAAAGATATAATTTATGTTGCTAATATCGCTCCCGAGCTCTTGTAAGGCTTCCTGCAACGCATTTATGCCACATTGTGGATCAAAGGCTATCAATACATCTTCATCGAATAAATAGGTGTGGCAATGAGGGAAAAGGGCATTTGTTTCGCCCCGGACCAGATACAGATTATCCGCCACTTGCTGAGGCACTGAGATGTCAATCAACTCCATTAAAATGTATCATCTCAAGATTAGAAAACTTTCTTAAATAGTATTAGTAAGTAGACTTATGGCACAAGAAAGAACGAGTATATTAGATATCATTCAGAATCGGCGAAGCACAAGGCGTTTTAAAGAGGACCAAGTATCTGATGAAGACATAAATGCAGTTCTCGAGGCGGCACGCTGGGCTGCAAGCGGAAGCAACAAGCAACCATGGAAATTTATCGTCATTAAAAATAAGGAGACCATGGAACGTATCGTTGAAGCGGTCCCTTATAAAAAGTACCAGAAATTTCTCATGAATGCCCCAGTACTTATAGTCATCTTGTCTCATACACAAAAGTCGCTGTGGTGGATGCTGGATGCCACTTTAGCCGTAGCAAATCTAATGCTGGAAGCATGGGCTAGAGGACTCGGAACCTGTTTATCGGCATGGTATCCTACGGCGCCCGAGAGTTTACTGCAGACCATCAAGGCGATGCTGGAAATCCCGGATCAATGGACGATTATCACGATGACTCCCCTTGGTTATCCAGTTGATCCCCCAGAAGAGGCATTCCATCTCCCCGCCACCCGAAAAGCCTTAGAAGAAATCGTGTGCTATGAAAAATTTTCTGAATAAAAAAAAAATAAATACAATAAAAAAAATTTCTAAATAATATTATTTTAAAAAAAGCGAAGATAACCAATAAATTGGATGACAAAAATGTCGTATGGAAAGGCAATTTGGGACGATTGGTTCATTGTAGCTGGGCCATTGAACAAAATTGCAGGGTGGATCTCAATTGGACTTTCATTTTTATGGTGGGCGGTTGTACCAATTTCAAGAACTGGTTATGACAGTTATCTACTGTTCCAATACCTATGGACATTGATTTTTGCAATATTTGCAGGCTTTTTTTACCTAGCTATCCTTCAGAAAGCTATAGGATTGAGAGATTTATCTAAAAAAATACATATTTGGCTTTTGATCTGTTTTGGGCTGTCCTGTTTTTCGGTTGGCGGAGTCCTCATTTGGGTTCAGTTTTTACTGGTCGGTATATTAAGCGATTCGCCTTTTTGGAGAGTTCTTTTCCAGAACAGATATCGTTATTACACCTTATAAAATCTAGAATAGACAAATTAGAATGAGAGGAGGCAACCTTTCAAGAAGTTATAAAAATTTACAAATTTCTATAAAAATTTATAAAGTTTCTATGCTTCTGATCCATCTCGCCGCAGGCAGCTGCGGATAGACCCGCCCTAAGGTTATCAGGCGGTATGCC
>Ga0315310_10000931_pt1 | contig 18457 bp, 16 predicted proteins | sample TDP5_MG_FD_203630 | JGI IMG/M metagenome (GOLD analysis project Ga0315310, IMG submission 203630) | Freshwater sediment microbial communities from Lake Towuti, South Sulawesi, Indonesia - TDP5 | ecosystem: Environmental > Aquatic > Freshwater > Lake > Sediment | place: Indonesia: South Sulawesi... | reverse complement strand
AGGGCATATCTGAAATACCAGGAGCTGAAGGCAAGGCATAACTTCATTGATTTCGGAGACCAGGTATCGCTTACGCTAAAAATCTTCAGGGAGCATCCAGGCATTCTAAAGCGCTATCAGGAGCGTTTCAAATGGATCCTGGTGGATGAGTTTCAGGACACGAACTTTGCACAGTTCCAGATCCTCAAGCTTCTCGCCGCGCGCCACAAGAATATCACTGTCGTTGCAGATGATGACCAATCAATCTACAAATGGCGCGGGGCTGCTGTCAGCAATATCCTCGGCTTTCTGGATTTCTATGCGGATGCCAAAAAGGCAGTGCTCAAGGAGAATTACCGCTCTCCGCAGGAAATTCTGGACACTGCATATCGCCTTATCAGGCACAACGATCCGGAAAGGCTCGAGGCAAGATACGGAATAGATAAGAAGTTGAAGAGCATGAGGGGTGCAGGCGCTCTGCCGAGGTTTTTCATTTATGACACTTTGTCCACAGAGGCAGACCAGGTGGCAGAGGTCATTGAGAAGGGGATGAAGGACAAGGGGCATAAGCCCGGAGACTTTGCCATCCTCGTAAGGGACAACAGGGACGCAGACCCGTTTCTAAGGAGTTTGAACATGAAGGGGATCCCCTGGAGGTTCTCGGGCAACCGGGGGCTCTATGCCCAGGAGGAGGTGAAGGTCGTCATCTCATTCCTCTATACCATTGCCGATCCGCACGATTCCCTGAATTTGTTTTTCCTTGCAAGCTCTGATCTCTACCGGATGAATCCGATTGACCTTACGGACTGCATGAATGCAGCGAGCAGGAAAAATCTCTCCTTGTTCACCGTGTTCAAGGACATGGTTTCAAAAGGCACTGTTAAAATCAGCCAGGAAGGAATGGTGTGTGCGGCAAAGATCGTGGAGGACATTCATTCCTATATCGGAATGTCCCAGACCATGTCTGCGGGCCAGCTCCTCTACAGATATCTTATTGACAGCGGGTATCTCAAGAAGCTCACTGGCTCAAGGAGCCATAGGGCAGCAGGCCAGGTCCAGAATATTTCAAGGTTCTTTGAGGTCGTGAGGGCGTTTGAGGGGCTGTCGCCACATGACAGGGTTGCGCAGTTTGTGAGGCATTTGGACATGCTCATCGAGGCAGGCGATGATCCTGCCACTGCAGAGGCAGAGCCGGACGAGAATGCTGTCAATGTCCTTACCGTGCACAAGGCAAAGGGCCTGGAATTTCCGATTGTGTTTATGGTCGGCCTTGTGACAGAGAACTTTCCAACGAGGAAGAGGGGGGACCCGATTGAGCTCGCGTTCGATCTTATCAAGGAGCCATTGCCCCTGGGAGACATCCACCTCCAGGAGGAGAGGCGGCTCTTTTATGTGGGAATGACACGCACAAGGGAGGAGCTTTTTCTCACGGCGGCAAGGGATTACGGCGGAAAGAGGATGAGGAAGGTAAGCCCGTTTGTGCTCGAGGCATTGGACATGGCAAAGGTTGAAACGCCTGTGCAGAAGGCGTCTGCAGAGGAGAGCATCAAGCGCTCTGCACCGCCCGCGCAGGTTTCGGAAGGGGAGGCCGCTTATGGCCCAGGCGCCATTCCGCACCTCTCCTATTACCAGATAGACGATTATGAGACATGTCCTCTGAAATACAAGTTTGTCCATGTGCTAAGGGTTCCGATCATGTCGCACCACACTGTTGTCTATGGCAAGGCGCTCCACGATGCTGTGCAGGAATACCACAGGAGGAAGATCTCGGGCAGGCCGGTTTCAGCCGATGACCTCATTGAGGTCTATAAAGGGAGCTGGAGGAGCGAGGGGTTTATATCCAGGGAGCACGAGCAGATGAGGTTTCAGGCAGGGGAGAGGGCGCTCAGGAATTTCTTCGCTTCGCAGGAGGCTTCAGGGCTTCTTCCCACATATGTGGAGAAGGAATTTTCCTTCCAGGTTGACGGCCTCAGCATCAAGGGCAGGTGGGACAGGGTGGATGTGAGGGATAAAGAGGTGTCTGTGATTGATTTCAAGTCCTCCGAGGTCTCAAGCCAGGAGGATGCAGACAAAAAGACAAAGGACAGCCTTCAGCTCTCCCTCTACGCACTGGCATATAAAACAATTTACGGAAAGCTTCCGGAAAGGGTGCAGCTCTACTTCCTGGAGTCGGGATTGATCGGGAATGCGCAGAAGAAAGAAAAGGACATGGACAAGCTCCTCGGGGTCATCCGGGACGCTGCATCAGGGATTGCGTCGCGGTCATACGGCGCTTCTCCTGGATGGCACTGCAGGTATTGCGCCTACATGATCATCTGCGAGGATGCACAGAGATGAAACATAAGAAATCCAATACTTTTTGGAAGCATGTAAGGGCAATTACGCTTCTTCCATTCATGGTCAATGTTGTTATACCGATCCTGATCTTATATTATTCAAGGTCTTTGAATATTGGATGGGGGCTTTCTTGTCCCTTGAATATTCTGCCAATAGTAATCGGGGCATGCTTTCTTTGCCTGGGATTGTTTATGCTGGCATTTTGCATCTCGTTGTTTGTGAGGATTGGACAGGGCACGCTTGCAGACTGGGATCCCACGCATAAATTGGTTGTCCAGGGACCTTATCGCCATGTGCGGAATCCAATGATCAGCGGTGTATTTTGCATTCTCCTGGGCGAGTCAATCCTGTTCGGATCGTTTCATTTGTTTGCATGGTTCCTCATTTTTGTTGTTGGGAATATGACATATATGCCTTTGTATGAAGAGCCTGGCCTTGTGGCCCGCTTCGGAAGTCAATATCTTAAGTATAAAAAGAATGTCCCGCGCTGGATACCGCGAATTAAACCCTGGAAGGGATAAAGTCCGATCCCCTTTTGTAGTTGCCTGATTCATCAGGCAATCAAAAAAGTCCCATGAATGGGACAACTACCGGACTATTGTAGTTACCCGATTTATCGGGGTAAAAATATGTCCCATGAATGGGACAATTACAGAAACCTGTTTGAATGGGACAACTACAGTTCAATGTGTAGTCCCATAAATGGGACAACTACACTAACTTATTTAATTGGGACAACTACCTTTAAAGTCCCATATTGTTAGCAGTTGACATATATGTCAACTATGTGCAATATATAGATATGACCTATAATATCTTTGAACTGCGTGAATTTTTTCACTTGAGCTTCCTACGGCATCTTGGCCCGAAACTCTCAGGTAAGACCTATGCCGTGAAGGGAGGAATATGCCTGAGATTTTTCCTTCGCTCACCCCGTCTTTCGATGGACATGGACCTGGACATTGATTCGAAGGTGAGCGTTGACAAGCTGAAGAAGATAGTGGATTCAATCCTTGAGAGCCGCTCCTTCTTATCGACCCTCATCCCTCACAATGTAACTGGCATCAGAACTACAAAACCCAAGCAGACTGAAACGACCCAGAGATGGAAGATTGGATTGCAATGGGGCGGGAAAGAGCCTCTTCCGACAAAGATTGAATTCAGCCGCCGCGCAAAAGGGCTGAAAGGCATAAGTGGTATCCCGGATGCTGAACTTTTGAGCTATTATAAAGCAGCTCCTTTTGCCGTTATGCACTACGATGCAGCGCAGATGACTGTTCAAAAAATACAGGCGCTCGCATCCCTTTCCCGTTATGCGGTCCGCGACCTATTTGACCTGCACCTTCTTGTTTCAACCGGTGGCGTAACGCCGGAGAAACTGCGCAACGAGGTGGATAAAGAAGAAATAGAGCATGCAGCAAAAAAGGTTGAGGTATTCTCATTCCGGGAATTCAAAGAGCAGGTATTGCCCTTTCTTACAGAAGATGTAATGAGTCTATACAGGGAGCCCAAGGCTTTCGAGGATCTCAAAAACGAGGCAGGGGAGGCCCTGATTAGGGTGATGTCATGAGCTTCTCGGCGCCACAACTGCTCAAGGTCATTCAAGACCACAAGCTTCGCATATTTACTACTTCGGATGTGAAGACATTGACCGGCATGAGGACTTCAGCGGCTGCCCAGGCTTTGCTTCGTTTGTCCTCAGGAGGGCTTTTGATGAAGATTAAAAGGGGCCTGTGGGCAAATCGTCTTTTAAACGATCTGAATCCTTATGAGGCAGTCCCGCATCTGTGCGCGCCGTGGCCTGCCTATGTGTCCCTATTTAGCGCCCTGTCAGAATACGGAGTGATTGAGGAGATACCCCAGGTTATTTATGCGGTGTCGGCTTCAAGGCCAATTAGATACAGTACACCAATCGGCAACTTTCACATCCATCATTTGCCGGAAAGCCTGATATGGGGCTACGAAATCAGAAAGGCAGGTCAGGGAACTTATCCCATAGCTGAGCCGGAGAAGGCGTTTTTAGACCTCGTGTATCTGGCATTAATCCCACGCTCTCCACTTGAACTGCCCTATAAGAGAAGCAAGCGGTGGAACCTCAAAAGGGAGACGCTCAGAAAATACGCTCTTCGCTTCAAATTCTTTCCACTTATTAAATATATAAATGCAATGTAATATCAAAGGGTTGGTTGTAATTGCGAGCCGAAAATCTTGTTATTGCGATCCGCCCGCCTCAGGCGGGCAGGAGAAGCAATCTCACAATTCAATGAGACGATACAGCCTCATTCAAACTAATCACCATCTGCTGGACATTCTTTAGAAAAAACCTCTTTATCCTTTCCCAATCCGGTTTATCTTTCCCACAATAAGAAGGCTCAGGGTCCACATCCGCATCATTGAAATAAACAAGAGATTTCCCAATATGCACCGGGTTAATCCTATCCCTGCCAAAGCGCATGACCATGTTCTCCGCTATCCTATGAAAGGGAATTTCCTGGAGTATGAAATAGAGGTCAACAAAATCCCTTTTCGCACCCCTCTGGCTTATTGCCATTGTTTTCATAGAAGCTATGTCAATGACATTGGCAATCTGGATTCCATTGAAAACAGCCATTTTCCCCCTGAATGGATAAGGATAATGAAAAAATGACACCTTCACGCCAGACACTATAATCGTTAAGGTTCCCTCCTCTTCCTGCTGGACGATTGGAGAAATCCCGAGTTGTTTAATCTTCTGGAAAAGCTTCTCTGGAGAGAATGGGCGCCGGGTGAAAAAGTCCAGATCGACCGATATCCTATGCCCAAGCTGAAGAGCCAATCCTGATCCGCCAGCCAGGACAAATTGCTGGGAGATGGCCAATCCCTTCAATTGCAAGAGGGCCTTATGCGATGCTTTAGAGAAGGCATTACGATGCATTGTGCAGCCAAACCCTCCAGAAGTTTTTTGACTTCTCCGATATCTTTCTGCTCGCATCACAGACCTCAATAATCGCCCTGGTCGGATACAGCCCCTGGATCCAGCGAAAGGAGTCAAGCCCGCCCATTTCAAGAACCCGTTCAATGATGTATCTGGAATGCTTGCGGATATTTATCCTTGCCGGGTCTGTATCCCAGAAGAGATATTTGAAATTCTCCGGAACCTTCCTTTCCATCCGGAGCCTTTCCACCCTGGCTTTGACCGAAGGGTCAGACACCGGCCCCAGGTATTTGTGGACAATCTTCCCGCCAAGCCGGTAGGCATTATAAGCATATTCCCTGCCCATTATCTTTTTGACAAGCACACTCATTCTACCCTCTTTATACCATATTACCAAACATTGTTGTCTAAATCAATACCTCCTTGTAGTTGCCCGATTTTCAGCCAATTTGATGTCCCATGAATGGGACAACTACAATAACCTGTTTGAATGGGACAACGACTAAAAATAAGTCCCATGAATGGGACAACTACAGTGAACTCCCACAATAATCTTATTACTTTTTGAAAGCGACGCCGGTCGCGAGGTATGTCCCGACATTGCAGGATTTTTCTGTAACGTTCAATCCTACCTTTGCGAGCCTTTCTGACAGCCCTTGCCAATTGAACTGTCCTTCATGGGGGTGATGGACAAAGAGACGTGTTAGGAGCCCACATGCGTAGGCAACCATATATTCCTGGAAGAAGAAGCGTCCGCCTGTCTTTAGGACCCGCGCTATTTCTTTGATTGCCTTGTCATTATCAGGGATATGATGGAGCACATTGAAGTCAAAGACTGCATCATAGACGCTGTCCGGGGAGGGGATGTCTGTTGCGCTCGCCTCAAATAGACGAACATTGTCCTTATACTTGGGCAGCAGGCGCTTTTTTGCCAGCATGAGCTGGTCAGGGTCAAACTCAAAGGCGTCAACAGATGCTGCGTTAAAAAGGCTTAGGATTAGCTCTACGCCCCTGCCCCAGCCGCACCCGATCTCGAGCACTTTTCCTTCCTTGATTTCGCCTCCCAATTGGAGCATGAGGCGTGCTGTTCTTTTCTGCCCCCAGGCGCTGATGGGGTTGTTGACGAAGATCTTCTCAAAACGGCTCATCTTCATGGTAAAGACATTTTATGATAAACCCTGTGTCATTGCGAGCCCGCTATAGGCGGGCGTGGCAATCTCGTTTTTAGAGATTGCTTCGTCGCTATGCTCCTCGCAATGACAGCGATAAATATGAGATTGCTTCTCCGCCGGAGGCGGACAGGATTTTCTAACCCTCACCCCATCCCTCTCCCTGTTAGGGAGAGGGTAGTTTTGTTCTATGGGGGAAGCACTTTTTTATTCCATTCTTATCTGATAAATTACGAATATGAGCGAGAAGAAGGGAGAGATAATGAACCTGTTTGAGCGGGACATTGAGATCAAAGCAAAGGATTCCGGAGATCTGATTACTATTGATGGATGGCTCACTGACTCATATCACGAAATGACTTTGTCCGTGGACTTCTCATTCCCCGATCTGATCATCAAGAGGATAGAGGGGAAGATGATCAGGTATCCACACCAGGATTGCCTTCCGGGGATTGATTCCCTGAAGAATGTCCTTGGTATAAGGGCGGGTAGGAACTTTTTCCAGAAGATAGAGGAGGCATACGGCGGCCCGCGCGGATGCGTCCACTTGTTGAACCTTCTCTATGAGGCAGGGCTGGCCTCTGTCCAGGCGCGATTTGCAAAGACAAAGCTCCTTTCGCCAGAGGAAATGGAGGCGATACCCAAGGAAAGGCTGATAAAGATGTATCTGAAGTTCCAGCCGGGGATGAGGGATTCCTGCATTGCATGGTCAAACGAGAGCCCCATGGTCAAGGAGGCAGACTCGCTGCCCGAGTGATTTTGCCATGAAAGGAAACCTGGAAAAACTTGTCAACTGCGAGGTTGAGGTCATTGCCAGCGGCGTTACCTACCGCGGGGTTCTCAAGGAGGTGAGCGAGGAGGGGGTCCAACTCCAGATGGAGACGGGATGGATGGAGATCTCAATGGACCAGGTGAATGATATTAGAAGGGCTGGAGAGGGGCCTAAGCCTGTTGAAAGGAAAGATGTCCCGACGGACTTTTACGACGAATCAAAGGACAATGAGGGCACATCACGAAAGTAGAATTGAGGCATTGATAAGGCGCAGGGCCGGAAAGGCCATCGGGGACCACAGCCTCATTAAGGACAAGGACAGGATTTTCGTGGCATTCTCCGGCGGAAAGGACAGTTGGACCCTGCTTCATATCCTCGGCATTTTCCAGAAGAGGGCGCCGATATCGTTTGAGATCATTCCTGTTACAGTGGATCCTGGATACCCGGGATTCAAGGCGGAACTTCTGAAGAAGCGCCTTGCAAAGAAAGGCATTTCCCTGCACATAGAGAAGACAAATATCTATGATGTAATCCAGGGCAAGGTAAAAAAGGGCAGGGACGGGCGGATCAGGGGCGGCGATTTCTGCGCATTCTGCTCAAGGCTCAGGAGGGGCATAATTTATCGCCTTGCAAAGGAAATGGAATGCACAAAGATCGCCCTGGGGCACCATGCAGACGATGTGATAGAGACCCTGCTCCTGAATCAATTCTTTGATGGAAGAATTGAGACTATGCTTCCGAAATTCGTGTCGGAGGATGGATTGAATACGGTCATAAGGCCGCTTTATTATGTCTGGGAGGATGAGACCAGGGCTTATGCAAAAGAGAAAAAGGTGACGATCATCCATTGCCAATGCCCTGTTTGCGAGGACAGGGGCATGCAGAGGAAAATGGTAAAGGCGCTCCTTTCAAAACTCGAGAGGAAGCATCCGGGGATCAAGACGAGCATCCTCTCTGCAGCAGAACACTTTCATGGGGCGGTTCATGCAACAGGAGTCCCGCCATTATACAAGGAGGTTGGATGAAGATTTCAATTGAAAAGGCATTGTTGGAGCGGGTCAGGGCAGAAGTCCTTGTGATTGGATTGTTTGAGGATGTCAAAGCGCTTTCAGGGGAAGCACGCACGCTGGACAAGGCGCTCAAGGGAAAGGTTAGCTCAGCGCTAAGTTCTGGGGATTTTCATGGAAAGGTTGGAGAGTCGCTTCTGATCTATACGGATGGGAAGATCTCGGCAAAGAGGCTCCTGCTGATCGGGCTTGGAAAGCAGGCAGAGTTCAACCTTGAAGGGATCCGAAGGGCAGCAGGAAGATCGGCCAAAGGGGTTAATAGGCTTGAGAAAAAGGAATTTCATGCCATTCTTCCTGAGATTGCAAAGGGCGTTCCTCTTCAGGATCAGGCACGGGCTTGGACCATTGGCGCGATCATGGCAAATTACAAATACACTGCCTTCAAGGGAAAAGAGGAGAGCGCGAAGAAGGAGTTAAGGGAGGCGCGGCTTGTTAGCCGTGACAGCGGGAAGGTCAAGGAAATTCAAAAAGGGATCAGCCAGGGTGAGGCCATTGCAGAGGTAGTGAACCAGGCCAGGGAGATGATCAACAGCCCGGGCAATGTTATGACCCCAACAAAGCTTGCCGAGACCGCAAAAAAGCTTGCAGAGGAGAACAGGATAAAAAGCGAGATCCTGGGGCCCAAGGAGATTGCAGCGCTTAAGATGGGAGGGCTCCTTGGCGTGTCCAGCGGAAGCGATCAGCCGCCGAGATTCATCGTTCTCGATTACAAACCTGCAGGAAGGATCAAAAAGACCATTGCAGTCGTCGGGAAGGGGATCACATTTGATTCCGGCGGAATATCTATAAAGCCGGCCCAGGGCATGGATCAGATGAAATATGACATGTCAGGGGGCGCGGCTGCGATCGGGACAGCAGTTCTTGCAGCAAGGCTCAAGCTCCCCTTAAGGATTGTCTCCATCATTCCGGCAACTGAGAACCTTCCGAGCGGAAAGGCCCTTAAGCCTGGCGACATCATCAGGATGTATTCCGGGAAAAATGTCGAGGTGGTCAATACAGATGCAGAGGGCAGGTTGATCCTGGCCGATGCACTTGCCTATGCAAAAAAGTTCAAGCCAAATGCAATCATTGACCTTGCGACGCTCACCGGTGCGTGTATTGTTGCACTGGGAAACGAGGCTGCAGGCATTTTGGGCAATGATGCAAAGCTCATTGCAGATGTGAAGAAGGCAGGCGAGGCATCAGGAGAAAGGGTCTGGGAGCTTCCGCTGTGGAAGGAATACAGCGAGCTCATCAAGAGCGAAGTGGCAGACATCAAGAATGCAGGCGGAAGGGAGGCAGGCACAATACAGGGCGCTGCTTTCCTGAAGCAGTTCGTTGAGAAAGTTCCCTGGGTCCATCTTGACATTGCAGGGGTTGCATGGCTTGAGAAGGAAAAGGATTATCTCTGCAAGGGGGCTACAGGAACAGGGATAAGGCTCCTCTCCCAACTTTTCAGCGATTGGACAGGTCTATAAATAGATCTGTCCCCTTTATTGAGGTGGATATCCTCCATTCATCCCAGATGGTGAGAAGCTGATGCGGACACTTGGCTCGAGAGAATTTCTTGTAGCAAAATAGAAAATGAGCACGGACATAAATATCCCGCGGACACCCTTGAATTGTGCGTATAAAAGGATATACTGAAAAAAAAGATTGGAAGACAATGGGAGATATCATAATAAAGATTCCTGTTCGCTCGACCAAGAAGACAAAGCCTGGGCTGTTAAGACTGTATTTTGACACGGGCTCCCCACGAACCTTTCTCAAGGAAACTATCGCCTCAAAGATGAAAGTCCTCCAGAATTTTGTGGAGCCTATATACTTCCATGGATTGGGGAATGGGGCCTTCTTCGCCATTGGGTCCGCGAATGTGTGGATCAGAATGAAAGGGGTATGGGTTCCCCACCTGTGCTTTGTGGTTCCCGATGCAATCCTTGACCCCAATTACGACATCCTCATCGGTCACGACTTTATGCAGATCTACGACATTCGGGTCATACCGAGAAAGCGCCGGATCTCCATAGACAAAAATGCTCTCTTGATGGCATTAAAAGTGAGATAACCCGGCGAGCCGACTTGTCAAGTAGAATCTGTAAATAGACCTCGATTAATTCAAGGATGTTTCTAAATATGTGGCCCAACGGGAAGTAGCATAAATAAGTCCTAATTCGAGGAGGTCATTGAATCCCGGCTCCTCTCGCAGCTTTTCATTGATTGGCTGGGTGATTAAGGCCCTTTTTGACCCCCGTGGGGGTTGTCAACAAGTCGTGTGGAAAACCTGTTGATAACTCAGGGCGGAGGAAAACTATAGGCAGAATAGCCCACAAATCCCTGATTAGGCTTGAAATTCGGGTATTCAGGTCATATAAAAACAGCTTATAAATCAACAACTTAGACCCTCATCCCCATAGATATTGCATTATTGCCCTTTTGCAGACCACCTGCCAATAGATTTAGAATTGTCCAGCATCTATAAGACGCCCTGTTGATAAATTGGCTTTGGAAGCCATTCTTTGGGCGGGCTGTCTGCAAATTCAATAGGAACGCCAATCTGCAGACAAGGCGCCTGTAAATCAAGTATTGTCAATAATCTGTGGGCTGCTATCTTTTTAGCCGGAAATAGTCGCAGAAGTTGGCTTTTTCCTTGTCCAGGACCCTTTCTGCTTCTGTTTCCCTGCACTGGTTGTAGGCGCCCTCGTCGTAGAATTCGCAGTTGTTGCAGGTATGAAGCTCTGAGCCGCAGGACGGACATGTGTCCCTTCTTCCGATCTTCCCCTCGAGCTTCAGTTCTTTATGGCATGATGCGCATCGCGGCATAACGCAATAATAACATATTCTTGGCAATACTGTAGTTGTCCCATTCAAACAGTCTATTGTAGTTGTCCCATTCATGGGACATATTTTAGGCCGATGAATCGGCTAACTACACAATGAACAATATGCCTGATAAATCAGGCAACTACAAATACAATTTTATAATGCCCGATAAATCGGGCAACTACAAAATGCTGCGCTCCTCTCAATGACAAAATCTCAAACGGATGGTATCATTGAAAATATATGGCTGTTCCCGATTATCATATGCCGAGCGTCATGGCCATGATCCTGGCCGGTGGAAAGGGGGAGCGGCTCTTTCCGCTCACGAAAGACAGGGCAAAATCCGCTGTGCCCTACGGCGGACGCTACAGGATCATTGACTTTGTCCTGAGCAATTTCGTAAATTCAGGGCTTTTCAAGGTAAAAATACTCACGCAGTTCAAGTCCGAGTCCCTGAACCAGCACCTGAACAGGGTCTGGAGGCTCGCTGCCATCCTGGACCAGTATGTTGAAAGCGTTCCTGCCCAGATGAGGACCGGCACAGATTGGTTTAAGGGGAGTGCGGATGCAGTTTATCAGAACATTAACCTCATCCTGGATGAGAACCCGGAGTATACCTGTGTTTTTGGGGGCGACCATATTTATAAGATGGAAGTATCACAGATGCTTTCGTTCCACATCCAGAAGAAGGCGGATGTAACGATTGCAGTCAGGCCTGTGCCCCGCGATGAGGCGCAGAGTTTCGGAATAATTGAGGTTGACAGGGACATGAGAGTGATAGGATTTAAGGAGAAACCATCTGAGCCCAAGCCCATGCCAGGGGAGACAAACAAGTATCTTGCCTCAATGGGAAATTATATCTTCACCACGCATGCCCTGATGGAAGCCGTGACCGCAGATTCCATGAGGGCTTCCTCGGGCCATGACTTCGGGAAGAACATCATCCCAACGGTCGTCCCTTCAGGAAGGGTCTTCGCCTACGATTTCCTGACAAACAAGGTGCCAGGCGAGCCAGAGGGATCAAGGGGATACTGGAGGGATGTCGGAAGCATTGATTCTTACTTCAGGGCGAGCATGGATCTTATTGCAGTCACGCCCCTTTTCAACCTTTACAACGAAGAATGGCCAATCAGGACTGTTACCAGCCACCTGCCGCCTGCAAAATTTGTCTTCGCCGATGAAGAGCCGAGGAGGATGGGAATGGCGCTTGACTCTCTCGTGGCAGAGGGCTGCATACTGAGCGGGGGTGAGATCAACCACTGCATCCTTTTCCCCAGGGTGAGGATCAACAGCTATGCCTTTGTCCATGATTCCATCCTTATGCACGGGGTAAATATCGGAAGGCACTGCCAGATCCAGAGGGCGATCATTGACAAGTCCGTTAACATACCCCCGAAGACCAATATCGGATATGACCTGGAGCGCGACAGGAAGAGGGGGTTCACAGTGACAGACACCGGCATCGTGGTCATTCCGAAGGGAACAGAGATCAAACCCTGAATCCGTGAGCAAAACACCAAACCTCGTATTTGTGTGGCACATGCACCAGCCGCCCTATGTTGACCCTGAATCGGGCAAGGCAATTATGCCCTGGGTCAGGCTCCATGCAATCCATGCATACTATGACATGGCTTCCATCCTTGAAGAGTTCCCCAATATAAAGATGACATTCAATTTCTCCCCGTGCCTCCTTTCACAGATGGAGACATTTGAGGATCTCTTTTATGACTACACCATGAAGCCTGCTTCAGAGCTTGACAACGGAGACCGGAAGTTCCTCCTATCCAATTTCTTCTTCTGCAATCATGAGACAATGATCCGCCCTTATCCGCGCTTCTGGGAACTTTATAAAAAGAGGGGGAAAAGGGTGATGGATGATGCCAATATCTCTTCGTTTACGCAGGGCGACCTCCTCGACCTCCAGGTATGGTTCAATCTCGCCTGGTTTGGCTTTGCTGCGGAGAAGAAGGAGCAGGAAATTGCCGAGTTGAGGAAAAAGGGGCGGGCTTTCACAGAGGAGGACAAGGCCCATGTGATCGAGGCACAGAGGAGAATCGTGAAAGAGGTCCTACCCCTGTACAGGAAACTCCAGGACAGGGGGCAGATTGAGATCTCCGTGAGCCCGTTAAACCATCCAATTCTTCCGCTTGTATATGATACGGATCTCGCGCGCAGGGCAAACCCCAATGTAACCCTCCCCCCGCGCTTCACCCATCCTGAGGATGCAAAGGCACAGGTGGAAAGGGCAGTTGCCATGGGCGAGAAGGTGTTCGGGAAAAAACCGGTCGGCATGTGGCCCTCGGAAGGCTCGGTTTCTCCAGAGGTTTTAATGATAATGGCTGATGCGGGGATAAAATGGGCGGCTACGGACGAGGGAATCCTCTTCAGGTCTATCCAGGGAAACAGGGAATCCCTCCTTTACAACCCTTATTTCTTCAATTCCCAGGGCAGGAGTATTGCCATGTTCTTCAGGGACAGGCCCATTTCCGACGATATCGGCTATAACTACTATAAGCAGATACCCGAGGACGCAGTGCTGGCATTTGCCAGGCGCCTGGAATTCATCTCGGCATCCTACGATAAAAGGGACCCCTGCGTGGCAATAGTCCTTGACGGGGAAAACCCCTGGGAATACTATCCCGGCGCCGGCGAGAAATTCCTCAGGCGCCTCTACAGGTTCCTCTCTGACGCGTCTGTTAAAACCCATACGCCTTCCAGCTACCTGGCAGAGAACCAGGCCAACGAGACCCTGACCCACATTGCAACCGGTTCATGGATTGAAGGGAATTTCAATATATGGCTCGGCCAGGAAGAGGACAACAAGGGCTGGAGCCTTCTGAAAAAAACCAGGGACTTCATGATATCGTATCTCGCTCTTCATCCGGACATACCGCCCGAGAGCCGCCAGAAGGCGTGGGACCACATCTACCAGGCAGAGGGGAGCGACTGGTTCTGGTGGTATGGAGACCAGTTCTTCACGGAGCAGGCAAGGGAATTCGACCATCTTTTCCGCTCTCACCTCAAGGCCGTATATGTTGAGCTTACAGAGGATACGCCGCAGTTCCTTTTCATCCCTGTTGTTTCCGAAGGCGCCGTCAAAGTCCCCACGAGCATTCCAACAGCCTTTATAAAGCCAAAGCTCGACGGCGAGATCAGCAACTACTATGAATGGTATGGCGCGGGCATTTACGATCCGGAAAGCGAGTCCATTGCGCGCCGGGGTAAGGGCTTCATAAGCAAGATCTTGTATGGTTTCGACAAAGAGAACCTGTATTTTTGCCTCGATCCCGGCAAGGCGGTGGACACGAGCTCTCTGGAGGGGCTCAACTTCCACATCCACATAATCCATAAGGTTGAGCACAAGGTATCAATCGATGTCCCGTTTTCTTACGATGTCTCTACCTTCTCCATATTCAAGTCCGAAGACGGAGTGATTTTCCAGCATATCAAAGATTTGGAAAGCATAGCTGTGGACAAGGTCATAGAGATTGCAATACCATTTTCTTTGCTGGAGCTTCGCGAGGGGGAGGAGATGCGCATGGTCGTTGAGGCAAGAGAGGGTGACAGGGAGCTGGAACGATACCCCCGTCACGGGTATATTGTATTTTCCACTCCCACTGCGACTTTTGACCGTGAGATGTGGGCTGTATAAAAAGGAGAGGACATGCCTGAATTGAGAAAAGACCCTGTAAGCGGCAGGTGGGTAATCATCTCGACCGAGAGAAGGAAGAGGCCCATGGATTTTATTCGCACCAGGGAGGCGCCAAAGGGAGGAACATGCCCTTTCTGCCCGGGCAATGAGTCATTGACCCCTCCTGAAATTATTGCCTACAGGCCCCACGGGTCCAAACCCAATACGCCCGGCTGGACACTAAGGGTTGTCCCAAACAGGTTCCCTGCCCTTAGGGTAGAGGGGGACCTGGGCCGCGCAGGGGTCGGCATGTATGACAAGATGAACGGTGTTGGCGCGCACGAGGTGGTCATAGAAACGCCCGGGCACCAGGACAGCCTTTCCACCCTGCCGGAAGAAAGGCTGAAGGACGTCCTATGGTCCTTCAAGGAGAGGAGCAATGACCTCAAGAAGGACAAAAGGTTCCGCTCAATCCTGATCTTTAAAAACCATGGTGAGGCAGCAGGCGCGTCCCTTGAGCATCCACACTCGCAGCTCATCGCCCTCCCAATCATTCCGAGGGAGCTTTCCCTGGAGCTGGACGGCGCGCAGTTCTTTCACAAGTATAGGGAGCGGTGCATATTCTGCGACGGCCTCCAGCAGGATATCGAGCAGGAGGACAGGATCATCATAAACAGCGGCGACTTCGTAGCAATTGCGCCCTTTGCCTCGAGGTTTCCGTTCGAGGCATGGATAATGCCGAGAGAGCATGCAGCGTTCTATGAAGACATCACGCCTTCATTGGCAGACAGCCTGGCAGGGCTTTTCCATGAGCTGCTCAGGAAAATGGACAAGGTGCTTGACAAGCCGTCGTATAATTTCTACCTTCACACTGCGCCGTTTAACGGGAGTTACCCTCGAACGAATGAATATTTCCACTGGCACTTTGAGATCATGCCAATACTGACCCAGGTGGCCGGGTTTGAGAAGGGAACGGGATTTTATATCAATCCAACGCCGCCAGAGGAGGCTGCCCAGTTTTTGAGGGACGCCTGATATCAGAAGAAATGAAAAACTACAAGGGCAATCTGACAGTTCAAAGAGAGGAGAAATTAGATTCGTTCTGGGCATATAAAGCGGAGGAACTGCCCAGAGAAGAACAATTGTTACTTCTTGACAATGTTCAGTTTATTTATGAGCTGGCTTTGGCTCAGCTTGAATTGCAATCACTGGGAGCACAATTTGAAGTTACTAATGGGTTAAGAGAATTTAAACTGATAAATACAAAAGACGAAGAACATCTCAGGAGAAGATTGGCATATTTTAAGATAGTGAAGGGTCAATTTACGGATTATTTTCACATTATTCAGAAAAACAGGACAAGGTCAGTAAATCAATATCTGACACATTGGATTTATCCCTACAAAGGCAAATTTCATCCACAGATGATAAGGGCGCTTTTGAATATTATAGGCTTGAAAGCTGGGGACATTGTATTTGATCCATTTATAGGCAGTGGAACCGCTGCCGTTGAGGCACAGCTCTTGGGAATAAACTGTATTGGTATTGATATTTCTCCCCTTTGTGTAATTCAGAGCAAGGTAAAAACCGAGTCTATTGAAGTGTTATCGGAGATTAAGAAATATAAAGAAGAAATATTAAAGACAATTGATGGTCCGCTATTTAATCAAGACAATAAAAGTCTTAATCATACAGTTGATTCTATTGAAAATGAAAAAGTAAAAAACTTCTTCAAGATGTGTGCGCTTGTTGCCATAAGCGATAATGCAAGGAGAGGCAGAGAATTTTCAAGAGCATTTATAAAAAATATGGAATTAATGCTCTCATCTGTCAGTGATTATTATCAAATAGTAAAAAAGCTCAATTTAGCATTGGGAAAAATGGATATCAGGATTGGAGACTCACGGGCCTTACAATTAGGCGGCGAAAGTGTTGACGGAATAATTACATCCCCCCCTTATTCAATTGCATTAGATTATGTTGAAAACGATGCTCATGCTCTAAATGCACTTGGGTATAATATTGAAAAAATCAGGAACGAATTTATTGGGGTAAGGGGAAAGGGAAAACCAAGGATAGATCTATACAACGAAGATTTGAAAAAAAGTTTGGAAGAAATGTTCAGAGTTCTTAAACCTCATAAATATGCTGTAATTGTGATTGGGAATGCAACCTATATTGGCCAGGAGATTAAAACCGTGCAATTTACTATAGATTATGCTGAGAGGATTGGATTTAAGTTAGTTAAAAATTTAGATAAGATTATTTTTGGACTTTATAACATAATGCAGAAAGAAAATATTCTGATATTTCAAAAGGGGGCATAAGGACGAACGGCGAGAATTGTAAAAAATGTATAAAGAAAGAAAATACATAAAGCAACTCGAACAAGTAATAAAAACATTTCTTGAGCCGATGAAGGGAATCCCTTTTCCCGTTGCAATAAAAGCACTTACTGGTTTCGAAGTTATAATTTTTAATCCTTCAGCAGGCCAAAACAAAATATTTTTAGAAAAATTATGTCGTGCTGCCCGATCTGCTTGCTTAAAAGCAAACAAGAATGGGATTTTTACAGCGAGACCAAACGAGGCTGGGAACCATCAGAAGATCCAAAGATTACAAGAGATGCGTTTCATTTACTGATGAGTTTTGAACTCAATACGGCAAAAAGAAAAGGTAAAAAAGCATTTATACCCATTTCATGGCAGATATATACTTTGGATAAATTGCTTATACAGGTTAAGCACGAATTTAATGCAAGTAATAAAGAACTTTATACTGAAGAGGCTCTCTTGGCGCAAGGTCGGATATGAGCTTTAAAGATGAGGAAAGCCTAAGGAAAGGAGAACCATGAAGATCGTCCAGATAGCTGCAGAAATGGGCCCATATGTCAAGGTCGGCGGACTGGGAGATGTCACATCTGCTCTTACACCCGCGCTTGCGGAGCTTGGCCACAAAGTCCATTTTTTCCTCCCATTCTACAAGGCATTGGAGAAGAAGGGGGCAAAGGACCTTGGCATATCGGTTTCCGTCCCCATCAAGGGGGAAACGAAGAAGGTGGCCCTGTGGAAATTGATGCACGGCAGCGTCAACCTTATTCTCCTGAGAGAGGATAATTATTTCTTACGGCCCGGTGTTTACGGGGAGCGCGGGGAGGATTACAAGGATAACCTTGAAAGGTTTATTATCCTGGCCAGGGCAAGCATTGAGGGCATGAAAGCCCTTGGTCTCACACCGGATATTGTCCACAGCCACGACTGGCACGCTGCCCTTACGCCGGTGTATCTCAGGACATACTATTCAAAGGACTTCCCAAAGGCAGCCACTGCCCTGACCATCCACAACCTTGGCTACCAGGGCCAGTTTGATGCCAGCGCATGGCCCACCCTTGGCCTTCCCAACGAGCTATTCACGACCGCTGTCATGGAATTCTACGGCCGCATCAACATGCTCAAGGGGGGGATGGTATTTTCGGATGCAATAACGGTGGTCAGCCCAACCTATGCAAAGGAAATCCTGACGCCGGAGTCAGGCTTTGGCCTTGACGGTGTGCTCAGGGAAAAGAAAAGCAATGTTTATGGCATCCTGAACGGCATTGATGTAAACGAATGGAACCCGCGGTTGGATTCATTCATCCCTGCAAATTATGATGTGAAAAACCTGCAGGGCAAAGCCCGGTGCAAAGCAGAGCTCCAGGAGACCTTTGGACTGGCAAAGGATCCCAAAAGCCCTCTTGCGGGCATGATCACAAGGCTTGTGAAACAGAAGGGCGTTGACCTTCTTGCGGAG
>Ga0315310_10000930_pt1 | contig 18457 bp, 21 predicted proteins | sample TDP5_MG_FD_203630 | JGI IMG/M metagenome (GOLD analysis project Ga0315310, IMG submission 203630) | Freshwater sediment microbial communities from Lake Towuti, South Sulawesi, Indonesia - TDP5 | ecosystem: Environmental > Aquatic > Freshwater > Lake > Sediment | place: Indonesia: South Sulawesi... | reverse complement strand
ATGAAACAGGCAAGTTTATTCGGAAGATATACGACGAACGATGGAAGCTTGTCACAGCTCAGAAGATCAGTGAGACTGTAGAAGCTGTTGTCGCGTCCAAGGGACAGGACGAAATTGAATTCAAGTCGATACTAGAAAGCGCAGACAAGAGTAGCGCCGGCGTGTCTCGTGCGGGTGGCCTAGGCATCCGATTCGGAGCTGGGCTTACCGTTACCACTCTACTCTCTTCAATTCCTCAGGTTGGAGCACTGGTAGATGCGCTTGCACTTCTCATGTCGTCGTACTCTGGCTTTTCTGCTCCTCTTCTGAATCCAATGATCCGATTCTCTTTGGGCTTTCTTCCAAGTGAAGCTGCCAAGAAAAAGCTAGTCAGTGCGTTTAACAACGTGATGAAAAAACCTTGGGCCAGACTGTATTTCACAGTCCATAGACGAGATCTGCCTTCCAATCTTAGGGCGGCCATTCGTGACATCTGGCTTGTATCTAGAAGCTAATGTAAGCGCGTAGAATCTGCGTGGATTCTTGGCTATATTCCCAGACACTCCAACTCAATAGCTAACAGTCTCAGAGCTTCTTCAGTATCACGATGCTTTCCTTACTTATCGTCTCGACTTTGTCACCTGGAATGTTTGACGGGCTGCTTTTCCACGGAATTCTCTTTGACGGAATCTCCCGTTGGATAATCGTCTTGTGCTCTAACCCCAGTTCCTTGCCGATTTCAACCAGAATCTTGTCTGTCGGCACTTTCACTTTTGATACTGTTCTGTTTCCCAGAACGAAGCATGCGTATGCCCCAGATTTCATCACACCTGAGATCTTTTCGAGGCAGCGGTGGAGATCTATGAAGAAGTCGCAGACCTCTTCGACCCGTTTCTTGCCTCTGATTTTTTGCACAGTCCTCTCTAGAGTTCGAGACTCCAGTGTTGAGGAACTAGAGTAGCATCCGACGACAACTACACAGAACCTGTATCCGCTAAACTAAAAAGTTGCTACGTGCCAAACTCAAGTATGTCGCAAACAGGCTATCTGCGAGCACAAGCTGAAGATTACGAGAAGCTCAGAGATGCTTTCGTTAGTGAAGGCTTTGATCCGAATATTTTTCAGGTAAGAAAAGAGGGACAAATCTGGGGCGGTACGAGAATCCTTGACGCCAATAATGAACTGCATGTCAGAATCATTAACGCTAGTGATGGTCGCGAATACTTCCTGATTCTCGAATCAGAAATCGAACCCCCTCGAGAGTACTTAGAACATCTCTCGCCTAGCTTCCCATCTGAGCCTTGTTATGGCCCTATTAAGATGATTTTGCAGCAGCATGGAATACCTTATCAGGTCGTCGGACATCTCCCAGAAGATCCAGTTGTTGTTATGAGGCCTACTCAACCTACGCCATGGAAACCGATTTTCGTCGCGGCGATCCCCTTGGCATTCATCGGGGGATTGTTATGGCTGGGTAGTCGTGGCAAGAAATGATGTTCTAGAGCTGAGATACGAAGTCAACGTAACTTATGTTGCAAACTACATCGTTTGGGTTTACAGTTGTACAGCTAGCTTCCATTGCTCGATAACGTAATCTATCAGCTGTTCCTGTTTCGCGCTCACTCCGAAGATCCATGTTCGATTTCGATACGGTGTGATCAGGTGATTTTCTTCAAGCTTGTCCAAGTATCCACTCAAGGTTGCACCAGGAACTCTCACAAGCCGTTCTATGTCCTGCCTTGTAACAACTCTATCGAAAACGCTGGTTCGATTCTGAGCGATAACCTTCTTGATTGCTTGAAGAATTTGGAGTTGACTCAATGTGGTAGCAATCGCTCTGCTGTCAATTAGCAGCTCTGTTTCTTCACTAGCATCCCTTTTAGTGTAGTCACCCGTAAGATAATCACTTGCCCTAGGCAGACGGCCGGCCGGCCGTAGATCTCCATTGCGTTCCAAATCAGTTCGTCGAGAAACTCGTTTGAATGACTCAGATCGCTGGGCATCAGTTCCGCTTGGCATGTCGTTTCCTTCTCCAGTTGGGGTCCCCGGGCACACTTCGAGGATCTGTCTCGACAGCAAGCAAACTATAGAGTTCGTCCACTTTCTTACGCAGCTCATTAGTCTCCTTGACGAGGGTGGCTATCGTTGAAAGAAAAATGGCTTTAGCTTGTCTACCCTCACGGCTAATTAACCGAAACCAGTGGAAAGCCACGATAGCACCAAGGACAGCCGTCCCCGATCCCAGTCGGCTCCAAGCCTCAGATATCGGCAAGTTCGAGGAAACCAAAGCCGCATGCAAGAATCCGATTGAGAGAAGCATAAGGAGGCTATAGAGGACGACTTGTATCCACCCATCCTCGCTCACCGCGCTCACATCCTATGTAGAAGGTCGCAAGTGCTGGTATGTAAGGCTTTCTAGACAAGAGTTCTTTCAAACTCTAGTGTAGAAAAAACATGACGCGTTCTAACGAATAAACCCTGAGCATTCATAAAACACCGCGCGAAAGTTTGTTCAAATACTTCAACATGCGAAGGGCTGGTTTGTATCGGAGATCACTTCTTATTACGTACTTCTGAGAGTTGCGGTCGTACCGTACTAAGTGTGATAAGCGACGTAAGTGGTAGGTTAGCACGGATGGAGTGTTGATATAACCGCCTAATCGTCTTAGGAGCTCGCTGTGTGAGAGACCGTATGGTTTCTTGTCGAGTTCTTCTACGATTTTCCACCTCAACAAAATGCCCTCCTCGTAGAGGCGTTCTGAATCTCCCTTGGAGAGTTCTAGGAGACTTGTCAAGCCTTCCGCGTACTTAGAGTAGGAATCCAATGCGGACCTTACAACTTTCCCAGCCTTGGTTAGTTGATAGAAACTCCATACAGGGTTCCCCAGTTCACCCAGCCTTGGAGTCCTGAGTACCTTCTCCATCAGACTGGCGTTCACCGACGATTTCACGGCCTTCGTCATGTCCTGCGATGCAGTGATTTTGGCTCTTCCACTTAACTCAGAGAAAGATAGCACTTCATCAAGGTTTTGGAAGGAACGCAAAATTTTGAGGACTTTTTCGTCCGAAAGAGCCCAAATTACACGAATCACCCGTAATTGTTTTAGTTCTTTTGAGTATTTATTCGTACAAAGAGTGGGAGGGACCATGTTCTACACTGGGTGACCTTGGATCCGAAGCATAGAATAGGTTACTAGCTCGCTATTCAACTTTCCGTTAGGGGGTCCAAAGCGGCTACCAGTTCCTTCAATCTTGGTGTAATCTGGTAGGAATATTCCCTGTTGTGCCGTACGGCGAAGATAACGCTATCTGTCAGCTCTCCATAATGCATTGAGAGTAAACCGCCGACGGTGGGGTCATCCATTAAGTGGAGATCTGGGAATTCCCCCACAGGAGTGCATGCAACATTCCGCATAACCTCAACCACCTTTATCAATGCCAGCGCGAATGATCTCAAGTCGCAAGGTTCAATCAGAAAGTAATCATGGTCGGACGAAAACTCCCTTGACGCGATTTTCCTGAGGGTCGCCTCATATCTCAGTAGTCTTTGAAGAATTCTATTTCTATATGAAGATGAACCCGGTAAGCAGATTACAAACATTTGTTGAAGCAATCTGACAAGATAGTAATGAATCGCCATCTCGGCCCATTCATATCCACAGTAGCCATGCCTTGCTAGACAAAGAATCTTGTTTAGGAAGTGCCCGCTCTGGGCCAGGACGATCCTTAGAAGTCTCTTTAGTTCACTCCAATCACTTTCGTCCTCTGCATTTGAGGTTTCGAATCCACCTCTCGCTCTGCCCAGAAGAGACTGTTCCAAATCACCCAAGTTACGATGAGAAACAAGGTCTACAGATAACGAGTGATCTGCAGTTTCCTTTAGGGCGACAGCTGCCTGCCCGATCAAGACAAAGAAAGGATAAGTTCCCAGCAACCGTAGAGTTTCATAGGTGACCCTATCAACCTTGTTCACTCTTGCAGCACGATTATTGATCCTGATCAGTGCACTCTCCAGGTCTTGTGGTAAAGCTACCAAAGGAGCATCCTTTCGCGGCATCATTCTCCCGCTTCCCACGGGCGCGAAAAATCTCTCAAAGGAACTCAACTTGCTAGGTATGTTAACTCTTTCGCTAGAAGAGGAGTTTGAGGAAGTGGCCTCTGCCACCACCCAACCTTCGGGTATCGCTGCTGCCGCAATCCCAGACCCGCAAGCAAGTTCCTGATGCAACAAAGCCTCGATATACACCGCCTTCTTTCTGAGGACAGAGATCCCCAATACCGTCCCTGGCGAAGAGCACCTGTGTAGCATGGTCCCCAGCTCGTCCGATATCGGTTGCACATCCCATAACGGTTCCCTATCCGCCCCGATTACAAGTAAAAACGAATCCCTGTTCTGTCGAAGTCTCGCGATCGTTTGATCCTTATCCACGAGTGTGTTGATGAATACTTGCCTTGCTCGTCTGAGACTTTGATGCCTGAATTCGCCAAGGCTCTTGATGTAGGGCAACCTAACACCCTCCCACCGCTAGGTCAAGAAGCCTCCATGCATTCGCAACCACTGAGAATACTCGACAGGACTGAGTATCGCCGATAGCCGATTGCTGGGCGCGTGCTGCTGGCCTTCCAGAGCACTGCTTATGCTCTCCGCTGCGATCAGCAAAGCTGAACGGACTTCGTGCCAGTAGTCCCGACTCGTAGGCCTAGCCCGCAGTCTAAGTAAGCAGGTTTTTCAAATATAACCCTTACGGACGAACGTGCTCGTATTTTCAAGACTTTCTCGTTAAAACACATGATCTCAGAAAAATGCCAAGATTGTGGCTACCCCAAAGACGATTTTTTTCGACAATCCGCCTAGCAAATTTATAAGCCCCACGGTGTTCTAAGTGCTTTGCAGGCCCATCTGATCGAAGCACAGTGATGAATCTTGGCTACCATAGTCTTACTCGTTGGCTACCTAAGGCGAAGACATGTGGACGGAGTCCGCCTGTTGGTTAGCCAGTTGAATGTTCCAGTTCACAGGATATTCATTCTTTACGGACCTAGGGACAAACGCTGCTTCGAGGGCGCCCCTGCCATCAAGAAAAATGGAGAAGCTGTTGCTCAGGCACTTGACTTTTGGAAACCGACAATCTTGGAATGGAATCCACTGGATCCTCAGAATGTTGCTGCAACATTGACGCAAGTTATCAGTGAGGCTAGGATGGAAGATGAGAACGAAGAGATCTTCATAGACATAAGCAGCACAACCAAGACTGCAATCGTTGTCTCTGTACTGTTTACTACGCTATTTGGATTGAGGCCTTACTATGTCAAGAGCAGTGGTAGCTATGCCCTTCACCAGCGGGCGATACGCGTCTGTGATAGAGTTTTCGGCGATAACTCCAATCTCAAAGAAATCAAGAGAATATTAGAAAATCGCGGAGTTTCTGAAGATTCCAGGATGCGAGCATTAAAGGAAAACCTCATCAAGGCTTATGAGAAAGCTAACTATGAACTTCAGGCTGATAGCGAAGGTGTGAGCATCATTGAGGCTCCTCGCATGGGCAGGATAGTTGTTAATTTCACCAAACTTGACAAAAAGGTGCTCACCAAACTGTCCACGGGACAGTTTGAGACCTTGACAGTTCTGGCTAAGGACCTGCACACATCTGAATCGGCAGTAGGGTACAGCATTGGCAAGCTGACCATTTGGGGACTAGTCAAAGGAAAGCGACAGCTTGCACTTACACCTATTGGCATGGGAATAGCTGAAGGCTACATCCAATCTGGAAAGCCATTCTTGAAGCTGAGTAAGCAGCAGTTGGAAGAACTGCCTGCTGTCGCCAGCTAGAACTGGTCCCTTTCTTAATCGTCCGTCTTCCGTAGCTTTCTAATGACGTACAGAATTATACCCAGAAGCACGAAGATCAAAGCGAATATTGCCAAAAACCATCTGTTCTTTCCTTTACTGGCCAAGCTGCTGATTCACCCACTGAACTATTTGCCTAAGAAGTTTGTAACCAATGATCACAACCAGCGCGATCACGACAACCGTGAGAACCAAGATGGCTGCAGTCACACTTTGAACTAAATCAAGGAAGCCTGCAAGCGAGGCTGCAATCATTACTGGAATGAGAAAGCTGAGTAGCTGCAGAAGAACGTTCCTAAACAGCCTCATGCCTAGAATGCCGAGTAGGAAAACCATCGCAATTCCAAACCAGTTCTCAATAGTCATATGCCTTCACCACGACTCCAAATCGAAACCAGTGGCCTCCTTGATGGCCCTAACAGAGTCCTTTGACCATTTTCTTCGGCCAGAAACGAAGACATACTTCGAATTTTTGCTCCTTCTGGTCACAGACTCACCATCTGCTTTGATGAGCCTAGAAATCTGCTCCCTTCCAACCTCTGAGATGTTCAAACTATCGCCTCCAGTTGTTCTTCCACGAGCTTGAGGCATCTGATGAGCATGAACATGCTGGACGTTGGGAAAGGCTTGAACGTGTATCACCGGTAATAGGTCTTGAAAAGGATCGTGAAGTCTCCATCGAATCATCATGGACCGAACCCACACGTAGAGACCTACGGCGAATATGAGGAAAACGACTATGACCGGAATCACCCCGAGAAGAGAAAGACAGAACTGTAGTGGCGAAGGGAGCGCATAGGGCAGTGAGTTCGATAACAAAGCTGCTGCCGAAATCGCGGAGATCACAGACAAGATGTAGCCTGCATGCCTCAGGCTTGTGTCGAACCTGAAGATCTTGCCTGTAGCCACCAACATCATGACCAAAAAGAAGAGAAACAAAAACAGAGTAGATAGATTAATCATGCCTTGTCACAGCCGTTAGCGCCTGCTCAGTTGATATCAGATCAGATTCTCGAAGTTCCACTTTCTCTGGAGCTTTGCATGCCGTGCATTCCGGGTTCCTTGAAGCTTCGATTGTTATGAGATGTCTGCTCAGAAAGTCAAGATACAGGTGGTGGAGCGGTTTAGCGTGTCCTGTAAGGATTTTCGTGATCTCATCTGAAACCAAGCTGGACACGCAGATATTCAAATCCACTACTGAAGGGCTCGGAGGCAGATCCAGAGGAAGACCGTACTTGGCTGCATATTTCTTCCACAGTTCAGGCTCAGTGGTTTCTCGCGCAATTTGCATTGCGTCCACGGAAAGGTTACACTCAAAGCAAGGGGTCTGGTTTGGCAAGTAAACCAAGCAATCACCCATCATTGCTTCGATATTTTGTGGGTTGGCTTTGATTTCAGTAGCAGCAAAGATTGCTGGCTTCTCTGCCTTGATCGCCAGTCTGTTCACGTATATTCTGCCGGTGATGCTGTCTGTTGTAGCTACGAGAATGTCGGCATCCTCAAACCTTTCTTCTGCAAGATCCTCAACTCTGCACGGATGAGTTCCAACATCAAGATCTCGCCACCGAAGAAGATCTGCAAGGGACTCAGCTTTGTTTTCTCCGACACACCAATGTGGTATCCAAACTCGGTTCAGCGAGGTCCTGTCCCATTTGTCGGGGTCGATGAGCGTGAGCTTTCCAATTCCTTTCTGGGCCAGCAAGAATGCAAGCTGAGAGCCAAGTCCGCCGCACCCAATAATGGCAACATGAGCTGATGCAAGTTGCAGTTGGGCGAATTCAGTGAAAGCCCTGACTTGTCTGTCATATGCTTCTGTATCCACAACATTGTGCGGAACAGGTTCAAAGTCCTCTTTGTATTGGTAGAAAGCAAACTTGCCCGAATTGTAGTAGCCGGTAAGCTGGTTCGGAAAGACTTTCGTCATCACCGTATGTCCGTCATGCTTGTCTATACTGCTTAAGCCGTGGATTGGATGGCAATGCCATGTCGCAACCAGTTCATGCTTTTCTAGTAATCCAAGGAATTCTCGTGCTATGTATTTGTATGAAATCTCACAGCCAGACTGGCTCTTGAAAACATAATCCTTGTCTTCTGGTATTAGTGTCTCTGTGGCAATCAGCAGCTGCTTCTTTGATCTCCTCTCCACTTTTCCAAAAAGGAACAACAAGGATTCTCTTGGTAGGTTGTATTCGAACAGTTTGATGGCTTCATCTACTATGCGCTTCGGCAGCACTATCAAACTGATGCTTTGTTTCAATCAACAAGCCTCTCCAGATAGAGAATAACGTTCGCCAACAGCTCCCTCAGGCCCTTTATGATAGACACGTTATACCAGCAAAGCTTGACCCAACCGTTCTCCAGCATCTCAAACTCAGTGAGGTTCTCGTCTAGATGCATGCTCTTTCTGCCACGGACTCTCAGAGCTCTTGAAACGTAGACCGCTGGAATTCCAGGAACTCCGAACATAAAGTATTGAGGTGTGACAGAGATAAGCACAGGAGTGCTTGGCATGTTGAACTTGCTTGGCAATCGAACTTTGGGAATCAAGACGAATTCTCTGTCAGCAGTTATCGTTGCCTCAGGATAGACTGATTGTAGCTTCTTGAATTCAGCATCGATTCTTGCATACATCTAGTTCACCCGTACCTAGGCTGAACCAAAGGCATCACAGGCTCTCCATCTTTCAGCACTTCACCGACTCTCTGGTTGTCGCGAACCTGCTTGCCTTCGCTGCTCAGCAGCATGAACTCGGGCGAGATGTTGAGCTTGCGCTTGACATCGGCTCCAGTCTCTTCCTCGTCTACAACGTAGTCATTGCCTAGGTAGCGTAACCTAATTGTTCCCATGCTCCTTTTCACCTCCGTTGGCTTGGTTCAACTCCTCCCGCTTTCTGATGAAACGGTCGAAGAAAGAGTTGAGCGGGCATTGGTGGCAGCGTGCGAATGTGTAGATCTCTGTTCTTCCGTCTGGTGAGGCAATGATGTAGACTAGTGAACGCTTCATCAGTATGTCGCAGTATAGAAACGTGGCAAAGTCGGCTGACGAGGGAAAGAGATCGCCGTCTGGATGAGTGTGAAGCAGGCCTATCACCCAGTACTTCTCTGCAATTCTCAAGACATCTTCCAATACTATGGAGAGACCTTGTCTCCTGCTCAAATTGAAGACGGGTAGCTCGTAGAAGTCTGTGACGGCAAAGGTGTTCTTACCATCAACTTCTTTGGGCTTGCCGATTAGGACACAACACCATTCGATTGGATTCTGCCTGTCCTTGCTCCACATTTGAATTCTCTCTAGGATCTTGTTCCAAGTCTTGGTTTCGAATGGGATCTCCTCAGTAGACTCAGTGTCAACAACATGTCTTCCAGCAGTCTCAGTTTGCATGGTCATTTCCTAGCCCTCCACGGTTGAGGGTCTGCGTTTTCTCCATGCGGTTATGCCAACTGCCGCGACTGTCGCCACGGCTACAATAGGCAGGTACGGCTGAAGTGGCTGGGTCCTGTGCAGAACCTGTTCGAAGGTGGTTGGGGGCCTAGTTTGGATTCTCACGGTCAGCAGCGAGTTCATCCCCTGCTCGTGAGTAGATATCAGCTGCACAGCTGTGAACTCGTTCCTAGGCGATGGTTTGCCGATTAAAGTGAGCACGATATTGTCGCGGTACGAGTCTGTGTCTATGAGATAGCCCTTATCAACTGATTTCCCAACGATCCTCGGAGTTAACTCCCATATTGTCTCGTCTAGCTCTGTGTAGACCATGAGCTTGTCGTAACTCAATTTGATTTTCAACTCGACCGTGAACTGAAGCTTTTCTAGCTGAGGTTCTCGCAGTACACTGGCGGTCAAGACCGATTGAGGTTCAGGAGCAGCTTCAGAAATCAATACAGCCTTCCCTTGATAAACCATCACAGATATCACTCTAGATTGAGCGCCATCACCGGCGGCACAAAGCAGCGTAAACAGTGGAAGTAGCAGGGAAACAGTCAACAGAACTCTCGCAGTATTTCTCACTTCAACATCACCTCCTGATCTTCTTCCTCCAACTTCACTGACTCATGCTCAGGAATCTCTTCGCCAAACTCGTCTGCAGCTATCTCCTTTGATCTCAGGAGCTGCGCCAACTCATCAGGATCTTCGTCAACCATGGACGCGTATCGCCTGATGTAATGCGACACATACGCTGGCCCGTCATTAGCTTCACGAACCTTCGGTGGCTCCACAGGCGCAAACCGAACAGCAACGATCTTATCTATGATAGAGTGAACGAAGACTATGTTAACTGATGGATCGTTCTTCCAAGGGTCGATAGCATCGAAAAAGGCATTTCTAGAGATATCGCCCGTTAGAGCTATGTGATTAGTTGTCCCCTTAAGCGTCCTGCATCCTGACATATCGCAAGCTGGATGTTGCAAAACCCTTCTGAGAACTTTCCTTATGGCAAGCTTAGTCTCCTGTTCGTAAGGTGACTTCCTTGGAATCACCCATGCAAATCTTGCCTCATCAAGAATAGGCTTGTCTCTCTCCGCAGCAGCTACGCCGATGAAGTTCTGTTTTCCTTCTTCTTTTCCGGTAAGTTCAGCAATGATGTCATAAGGCGACGTATGATTTGTGGCGTAGGCCTTTGGGTGTGTGAGAACTTGGAGGCCTAAGACTGTAAGAGCGTCCTGCAGCTCCACTGTTCTTAACTCGGTCGCAAGCCTGTTGGAAATAAGCAGGCAAGCGTCGAGTCCAAAGGCACCGTTGTTCTCAAACATATCCACGATGCCAGTGTATATTCTATAAGATGGTCTGTCTAGGGGCTCTATGATCCAACCCAGATTGAGTTGAGCAGAGACACCATGCCTCGCGAAACAGTACTCTTCGTCTAGCCAAGTGATAAAGTGCCCACCTTGACCTACTATATGGAAAAATATATCGGTCTCGCCGAGCTCAGAGCTGACTTTCCTAGCCTTGCTAGCCATTCTAAGATGGAGCGGATGCCAAATCTCCATTTCCTTCGTTGCTTGTCGAAGACTCTTTACGTATTCTTGGCCATCTCCGTGAATTGCTTCGATCATGATTTCAGGTCGTTTCCATCCAGCCCCGAACCACGACCTTTTGTATCTCTTCAGCTGCTTCAGGACTCTCTTGACGTTATCCTCATTCTTCTCTGTGCCAACTATGATCGACATTTTGTCAAGTATGTGCAGCTGCCTAGCGAACTTTGGAAAAAGCGGGGCTTGCCTAACGAACTTGGTGCCAGATCCGATCACACCCCGTCGATCTACAAGGGGCTTCGGTCCTGTCTTCTCAGGACGTGAGAATTGACTCATTGTCCGCCACTCCTGCCAATCGTGATGATAATGGGTTCTGGTCCTATCGCACCGAATAGTTCGTCCAAATGCTGCCTCAACAATATCTCATGCAGAATATGCTGGGCACACAACAGACAGGCTGGTTGGATGCTTTGCATTCAGCTACCACCTGCTTTTGATTTGATTGTCAACTCGGTTTGCGGCTTTATCTGGCGCTTGAGGTTCAGGACTTCGCTAAGCAGTCTATCCACTCTCGCCCGCGCTGTGCGCAGCTCATAGAGTGTCGAGTCAATCCTTGCGTTCAAGCGTTGGATCTGGTTGCTCATGTCGTGTCACCGCCATATTGCGGACTCAGCAGGGTACAAAAACGCCGTGTAACTTTCTTCAGAACCAAGAAGGAAGTTGAGGGAGCGAAAGGTCGTTGAAATGCTGAATACTTATCAGAGAATGAAGACTTTTCATAATTCAGAAGATCTGCTCGCTGGAGACGGGTCTTTTCACTGCTCTCTTCAACCGCATCCTCAATGCGATAATCTCTCGCCCGTGCTCTACCTTCGCCTACAGGCTTCTTACGTCCACATTGTTGTGCGAGGCCTCTCAACACACAGTTGCCAACCCTCATGTTACTTCCCAGTCATAGGTACTGCGTTTCCGCAGTAACTTCCCTATCACAGCAAATATTTAAGGCTTTCGAACCACAGTAGATGTAGGGAGAAAGTCGGGAGAGCGTTACCATGGCGGAGGAAGCTACTGGAGTCTATGAAATCTTGCGAGCCCTGATGCGAGGAAACAAGAGGTTTAGTGAACTTGAGGATGATGGAATTCCAACCAAGACATTGTCTGAACGGCTGAAACAACTCGAAGATGCAGGTTACGTTAGCAGAAAGATTCTGGATACACGTCCACCTAGGCCAGAATACGAAATTGTTGACAAGGGTAAAGCCGCTTTCAGAGAAATGGCGCTCAGTCGCTACGGTTATCATGCTGAGGATGCTTTTCTCGTTGCTCCGACAGAAGCGGCAAGAATCGCCGAGACTTGCTTGAGAGAATATGCATATCCAACCAAAGAATTCACACCGAAGGAGGAGCGTCGGCGGCCCGAAACGCTCATCGAACAAGTCCGCATAGGGCCTACGAGCCTTCGCGAAAAATCACAGGTCACACTCCAAGTTATGGCTGAATTGGAAGACGAGACAGGCGCCGTAGAGGACGCCACGCTTTACGATGCGTTAGCTAGAAAGGGTGCGATCAATGAAATCGAAGCCAAGATCTTGGTCAATCAGCTGATTAAGGAAGGAGTCATGTATCGACCCAAGCCTGGGCTTGTGAAGCGGACATGGACGCCTGCCGCAGTTCTTGCATCTGTAGATGGAGTCATATTCGAGAGACCCTGGGACGAAACTGCTGATGAGCAGGTGGGTGCTGGCATCTGGGACATGCTCTTCAAGAGATTAGGGATCTATGAGGAACATGAACGGCTAAAGAACAAGTACAAAGCGGGAGAGTTTAAGCATTATTTCGAGTGGACAGACGCGGCCTGCGCTGTATTGAAAGAAAAAGGGCTAGATAGAGAGACTTTCTACAGCACCATAAACTCTCTCAGATTCACAAAGGGAGTAAGAGAGCTGTTCGCTACGCTCAAGGCGCACAACATCAAGACTGGCCTAATTACAGGAAGTTTCTATGAGCTGGCTGGAAGAGCCAAGAAAGAACTGGGCGTTGACGAAATACACGCGCATTGCAGATTGATTTTTGATAGTGACGGTCGTCTCACGGATTGGAAAATAGACCGAACCGACTATACAGATAAGCCCACCATTGTCAAGCTATTCTGTCAAACTATGAATATACCATTAGAGAGAGTTCTTTACATCGGTGACGATGTTAATGACATTCCGGTTTCCAAAGAAGTCGGGCTATTCGCCGCTTTTAACACCACGAAAACCATTGTTCGAGAATCGGCCAAAGTGACAATCGACTCGAAGGACCTTCGAGAGGTGTTATCATACGTGAGTATAGCAACACCCTCGCAAGAAAGAAGACGTGAGATGGAGCCTCTACCAATTCAAGTTCCAGCGCCTTACGCAGTTAGATCAAGGGCAATCCCTACGCCCAAGAGAAGAAGTGTAAGAGGTAGAAAAAGAAAGCGATGAAAACTCCGTCCCCATTCATCGTTCGAAGTCGTAGACTCGGCGACAGTGTTGCTAGATATGTGCCCGCTTACGATGGGCGGGTTCTGCTCAATGGAGAACTCGACCCACTAGTTGAAGCAGCTGAAAATGTGCACCGAATGATTGCTATCGGCACAAATATTGGCAATGCCGTTTTTTGGGCGGAGCTCTATGAAACCCTTACGCTAGATTCAATCCTCCTTAGTGAAAATAAGCAACTTGCCCACCAACAGGTACCCTCTTTGAGAGCAGTTCATAGTTACCTTGACCGAATCTTCGATAGTTACGAGGTGCTGGATGAGTGTTTCAGCGCGATCATGGCCTACTTGGCGCTTCTTGGTCTCCGAGATCATTCACGGATCAAGCATATGGAACAGTCTCTTCGTCTGTGCGAAAATCCTGCGATTTTGGACAGTTACTGCAGGGTAAAGAGGTTGATAAGCAAGCTCCCTTACATGCATGTCCTAACAGGGCTATTCATGGATGCCACACGTATAGCCCTGGATGACGTTAGGACATGGATAACTTGCGATAAGAGGTTCGAACTTTTTCTGACAATGGCAGAACAGGGGATCAAGAAAGGGATACCTATCAGCGTATTGCGTAGTTACTGGCTTGAATGTGGGAAGAAAGCTGGATACGATATTGCGCCAGGCTTGGCGCCGCAAGATATGCCGACTTCTCTTCCGACAGGCTTGGAGATTCGGAGTTTCCTACCAGAAGAAGTTTGTCGAAGACTTGCCGATCTCTATGCGTCCATATTGAGAACACGCCGAGAAGACAATGAGCTGTGGGCCCGACAGTGGAGGCAACGGTTGGCCCAACAGCGGGACTCTATGTACGATGGGCTAGAGTACCCACATACGACAGCAGTATCATCCAGAAAAGAGCAATCTGATACTTTCAAACAATCCTCAGTAATCGTCGTACCAAAAGGAAGTAAATGGCTCTGTCTATTCAGACGACAAGGTGATGAACAATCAAGCATCGCTTGGGCAAGACACACGTACTTGACTATCCTTCGCAACGCCTTCTTGGAAAACCAACAGGAATGCCCATGTTCCATCATACTCGACGGATCATATGATGCAGAACATTATGCTTGTTTTCCGGCAGATGACAGGCGCTGCATCTATCATAAGCTGAAACTTATTCTCAGCTAGATAGATCTAGATGCTGATGACATGTAGGTTTCGTGCCTTGGTCGAGTTTGGTGCCTCGTTTGGTCCACATCTAAATGTCAAATCCTCTATGAAACTGCAGCGTTCCCTTCGCACGCAATTCACAAATGACCGCATGACAGCGAATCTCCATGCGCCGAAAGGAAAGTGGCTGCCGATCTAATCAAGGGCAATTGTTTCGTCTTGTGCAGTTTCAGTGCACTTTCATTCGAGTCGATTGAATGCTCTGAAGTGAATGCGCTTCTTGACGCTACTCGGAAAGGTGTTTCAACGCGTGGAGCGGTGCTCTACTGTACTGATAGTCTCTGCCGTATGTGTTCTTTGTATACCGTTGTAGCATACGAGGTTCAATCTTTGAAAAATGGTACCCCGACGAGGCTCTATTCGATATCCTGGCGCTAAAGAGGGTGGAGGTCTATCTCTTTAGAGAGGTAAGATTGTCTGGAATCGGCTAATACCCGTATTGTCGATTGTGGTTATGTCTTCCTTGCTGAGCATTCTAGAAGTCAGCTCAGAAAACTGTCAGCTTGGAATTCCGACCGTGACTAGGATGCTGAGAAGTTTTTGCCGTCTGTCTGCGTGCAAACCTTTCCGTTCGGCATATGCCTTGATGTTTCTGATCGCTTCATCAAGAGACTTTGAAGAGATAGAAAGCCCTAGAAGCTTGTCCTTGATCAGTTGAAGAGAGCGTATTGCGCCTTGCTCTGTTTCGAAGTCAGTGAACTCCAATTCTGCTAGTTCTCTTTCTAGAAGTAGGATCTCATTAGACATGTTCGCCATCGCTTTGCTGACAGTAGCCTTGGCTGTTGGATTTGAGAGCTCATCGCATGCATGGTCTACTGCTCTAAGAACTGCGAGCCTGCTGAATGCTTTGTCTGTTTGGGCAACAGTCAAAGAGGAAAGGCATCGTGACTGTACGTCGTAGAATCTGATATCTCTTGCCTTGCAATTTGCAATCCCGATCACCTTGTCCCAATGCGTGCTTCCAGACCCACATGCCAAGCAAGCATGCTCAAAGTCAGCAACAGGATGCTGGAGTCGGGCTGTTAGGTGAACATATAGAAAGTCAAGCATGCCTGAGTATTTCTGTGCCTCATCCAATACGAGGGAATCTCTGGACACCTTTGAAAGTCTTGCCTCATCAAGCCTGTACGTTAGACCGCAGAGCACCTGATCTTGCCAAAATGCTATTGATTCAGTATAGCCGGGATTAAGCCTGACCAACGCTTGAAGCGTAAGTTTGCGTTCTGCATCCAGAGAGTTGAGATCCTGGAAATCATGCCACTGACTCAGAAAGTTGGCGATCATGCCGAGGCTTTGATTTGTGGAAAATCTGGTAAGACCTGCAATCCAGAGATAGACTGTTTGTTCAGGCTCCTCAAATGTCTTCTCAAAATCCAGAATGAGTTTGCCTTTGGCAGTGGTCTTCCAACGTCTATCATGTTTTTCCACTAGGCTGTATTTCACAAGCGTCCTCAAGTTCGTGGCAATAACCTTCGAGGTAGGCAAGCCATGTGAGTAGCCATACAGCCTGCGAACTGTTCTGAAGTAGCTCTCTATGTCTGAATACGCAGGGGAAGCTGCCGCGATGTACTTCAGCAAAGGCAGCAGGTACGGACTGCTTCCCAACCCTTTGAAAAGATTCCTCGCTTTCTTTTCGCTGCTCATATCTTTTCATACATGTTCTGACTTTAAATATCCAAAGCACACCGAGAGCGTTAACTTCTCCATACTTGTCATTCTTTCCTCAACTCACTAAGACATCATGAGAAACTTTGGTAGAGCGGACGATCTTAGAAGAGCACGCTGTTGCCGAGCGGCATGGTCTGCTCGGAGGAAAGAAGATCGCATCATCAACAGAAGGGCAAATTGAAAGACTTACCTATGTCCGTGCCTGCGACTTCTGCGGTCGGCATCCGCTCACCGAGTATTCGATTTGCAGATCCTGTGGAGGCAAGCTCTGCAGTAGATGCGGAATAGAGTTCTGCGGTCGGCACTACTGTCGAGGGTGCTTAATCGAGCTTCTTCCCATCTCAAGGAACACCTTCAAAGTCATGCTTTGCGTTATGCACGGGAAAGCTTCTGCGTCCAAGATATCCGGTCTCACAAGAATTCCAAAGCAAGACATCAGGCTCTGTCTCGCATTACTTTCTGAGATGAAACTTGTCGAAACCAAGGGTCTGTCGGTTTTTTCAAGACAAGAGCTAACAGCTGAAGGAGTCGAGGCCGTCGCAGTTTTCAGAAGAGTGTACGGTGCAGATGAGGATGTGCAGGAGCTTGAAGCTAACCTGAATGAAGGGAATGAAGAGGAATTGGTAGTTGGAATTTAGAGAAGCTCTTGCTGCTGTGATAACCGGAGCGCTGCTTCTCGGCCTTCTTGCTATTGGGATTGGAATTCTTTCTTGGACAATGGCAGTTCTGGCAAGGTTCGCCATGCCATGGCAGGCTCAACTTGTGGCGTGTGGTCTAGTTATCATCCTTTTAGCTTCTGTGGCTGCGAAGTTGTTGAGCGATTAAACAACTCGGTGTCAGAACTTGGAGGAATGGGTCGAGGAAACTAGGCAGATGATAGCCAAACTCTCATGCTACCTTCCGCAGCAGGCAACAGAGGACCTGCTCAAGGTCTACCTAGTCGAGAATGAGCCAAATCACAAGGCCGAGATAAGAGAACAGATCGACTCGTTCATTGGAATCCATTTGCCAGAGCTTCTGTTCTCAGAAAGGCCTTTGGTTGCAACACCTCCTGTTGAGAAAGTGAGTGGCGAGGTGAGAATTGGAACAATAGTGAGTGGGGACATGGAAACTGCTGAGTGGAAGCTCCCGACCCAGTGCTTTTGCCGTCACGTGGCCTGCTACGGTCAGACTGGAGCAGGAAAATCTGTTCTACTTTACAATCTGATGGATCAGTTCGTTCAGCTCAAAGTTCCTTTCTGGTTCTTTGACACAAAGCGGGACGGACGTTCACTACTTAGACGCCATGAGAACTTGCTAGTTGTGCCGTGGAGAGAGCTGCGTTTCAATCCGCTCCGCAGTCCTCCTGGAATGGATGTCAAGCTCTGGTGGCAGCTGTTCTCCGAGGTGTGTGGTCATGCCTGGGGTGTCTATCATGCTGGGATCAACTACATCCTTGAGTATCTCGACGAACTCTATACAGACTACTCGAAGACTGGCCACTTTCCGAACCTCCTCCAGCTGTATGAGATAATGGTGGGAAGACAGGAGACGACAAGGAAACGAGTCGAGTACTTCGATGTGATGTACAACCGCGTCCGGTCGTTGGTCAGTATTTTGGAAGACGTTGTCAATTGTGAAACAGGACTCAAGCTGGAGAGTCTTCTTGACCGGTTTGTTGTATTCGAGCTGGACCAGCTCAGGGCTGACGAACGAAATTGGTTGATCGAGGTCATGCTATCATGGCTGTATGCCTACCGACTAGCTCAAAGCAAGAGGGGAGAGCAGCTGCTTCACGCTGTAATCTGCGACGAGGCTCACCATATCTGGGATGTCAACAAGGAGTTTCGTGATACGACAAGGGAGATGGGGATGCCAACAATCAACCTGTTTCCAACTCAGTTCAGAGACTTTGGAGAGGCGCTCATCCTGACATCGCAAGAACCGAGCAAGATGACCTATTCTATTCACGCAAACACAGTCGTGAAGATAGTCGGAAACCTAGGAAACGGCTATGACATCTGGTCCATCTCAGAAGCCATGGGCTTGGACGACGAGCAGAGGGATTGCATACACAAGCTCAAGCGAGGAGAATGGCTCGTCAAGATGTCAGACTACTACACAGAGCCATTCATGATCGTGACTGACGACTACCCAGTTGAGAAGAACGTCAGCGATCAAGAAGTTGAGGAAAGACTTCGGAAACTCCTGCCAGGGTTTGCAGCCGAGGAACCAAAGGGTACCCGCGAATCGCTTGAGCCTCAAGTGTCCGATTCGATGCTGCTCAGGATATCTGAAGACGCAAGAGCGCTGCTCCTT
>Ga0315310_10000927_pt1 | contig 18517 bp, 17 predicted proteins | sample TDP5_MG_FD_203630 | JGI IMG/M metagenome (GOLD analysis project Ga0315310, IMG submission 203630) | Freshwater sediment microbial communities from Lake Towuti, South Sulawesi, Indonesia - TDP5 | ecosystem: Environmental > Aquatic > Freshwater > Lake > Sediment | place: Indonesia: South Sulawesi... | reverse complement strand
TAGAAGGCATTGAAATATAATATTTTGACGGGACAAAGATAGTGCGACTTCGAACATATATTCAATCTGGGGAAGAGCTTAAGATTCCTAACTACAACGTTACGAGGAGGTCAAGATCTTGAGGATAGCGAAGATTAACGCGATCCCCGTAAGTATCAGCGTCAGGTTGCCAGGACTTCTTCATGGACCAACGGAGAGAATTGAAACGAAGGCAGACGAGCATGTCATTGTCAAGATCTATTCCGACGATGGTCTTGTCGGTTTGGGAGAATCTCAGCCAATCCGAACCGGGATGCGGATGGAGAGATCCGCTCGCGCGATAGTCGAATTGATCAATAGAGTAGCTCCTCTCTTGGTGGGAGTCGATCCTTTCGAAATACGTCCCCTCTTCCGCAAAATGGACAAAGTCGTTAGCGGTTGCGCTTGGGCAAAGGCCGGACTCGACATTGCACTGTTTGACCTAATGGGAAAGGCATCAAAGAAGCCAATCTCGGCCCTTCTTGGGGGAAGTTTCAGACAGAACTTACCTGTTGAGTTTCCTCTGACGGAGAGGAGGGGAGATCCTCAGAAGATAGGGGAGGAAGCATCGAGAGCGACGAGATTGGGCTACACGTTCCTAGAACTTAAGGCAGGGACTGATCCCGTCTCTGATGTTGAGAGAGTCCGTGCTGTCAGGGAGGCGATAGGAAACAACCCCCGGCTAAAGGTCGATATAAATGAAGGATACAAGAACGCTAGCGTCGCCATAACAACGATAAAGAAAATGGAAAGGTTCGATGTAGACTTTGTAGAGCAACCGCTCGCTGGCTCCGATATCAGAGGGATGGCCAAAGTTGCAGAGGCCGTCGACGTAAAGATAGTGGCAGACGAGACCGCGGCCACACTACCAGCCTTAGTGGAAAACATCATCCGCAGAAAGTCCGCTGACGCTGTCCACATAAAAGTGTGCAAGGGGGGAATAGTAGACACTATGCGGATGATTACTGTGGCAGAGGCGGCCGGCATTATTCCCATCGTCGGCGCTGCCTATTCCTTTGGTGTGGGGATCGCTGCGGTTCATCAAGTTGCCGCAACGATAGCGGAGCTTCAGAGGCCGGACCATTACGGACGGCCTTTCTACGTGGATGATATACTGTCTTCACCGATCAAAGAGGAGAATGGATATGTGACGATCTCCCAGAAACCCGGCCTCGGAATAGATCTTGATCAACAAAAGCTCGAGGCCCTTAGGGCGAAGTAGTAGATCGATCGTTTCCTCAATCCAATTGTCTTAGAGTAGTCGCGACTGCAGAGTCTTCGGTCGTTATGTTGTTTAGAGCAGACCGGGATCTCGCTCAGTCAACAAGTAACTCTTCGACAAGTGCAAAGTTATTTATAGTGATCCTCCGGGATAGATGGCGGGCCTTAGGGCTCAATGAAGAAAATAGGTCGATGAGAAAATGTTGAAAGTTGGTAACTTTGGAACGTTCTACCTGCTGTTGTTTCTGTTCGTCCTAACACTGCTCTCGATATGGCTTGTCAGATCGAAAGGGATGAAGGTCCATGTGCGAAGATTGGCGGGGATAGACGCGATAAACGAAGCCATTGGCAGGGCTACCGAGTTGGCAAGGCCTGTACACTTCACGACGGGTACAATGGCGACTCTCTACGGTGAAGAAGGACCGCAGATTCTTGCTGGCTTGAGTATTCTTAGCCATATAGCAAGTCAAACCGCGAAATATAGGACGCCGCTTGTCGTGACAGTATGCCACCCATCAACCCTTCCGCTGGCCGAGGAAATCGTCAGAGAATCCTACTTGAAGGAAGGTCGCGCTGACGAGTTCCGCCCGGACATGGTTAGGCATCTCTCGACGGAGCAGCAGGCCTATGCGTCTGGCGTTCAAGGCATTTTCTTAAGAGAAAAAGTTGCGGCCAACTTCATGATTGGGCCTCTCTACGCGGACACATTGATCATAGCGGAAACAGGCTATAGAGTCGGCGCAATGCAGGTCGGAGGGACAGGCACCAAGACGGTGCAGCTTCCTTTCCTAGTAGCGGTCTGCGACTATACGCTCATAGGAGAGGAGATCTTCGCGGCTGGGGCGTATATTTCTCAGAATCCAGAGCAGCTGGCCACAATGTTTGCGGAGGATATTGCGAAGTTCGCTGTCATCGCTTTGGTCCTCATCGGTGCAATTGTGACTTTGTTCAGCAAAGAGTTACTGTCACTATTGAAATTGTGAGATGGGAGAAATGTCTGTCTTAGTGAGGCGCAGTTTTCCGTTGGGTATTGCTGCTATAGTTGGGATTCTCATGATTCTCGAGCTTTTTCAGGTTGGAAAGGAGATCACGTCTAGTGCGGCCATGGTGCGTGATTGGGTTGTCATCATATCGGGGTTCGCGCTGTGTCTAGGAGCAGTGCATGTCACGGGCTTTCATGTAAACCAGATACGGAAGCGGACAGCTGGAAGATGGCCATTTAGTATCGTGCTACTGGCAGTCATGTTCTCTTACATTGCCGTTGGAGTGAGCCTAACGACGATGTCTGGAACATATAGATGGCTTTATGATGCCATCAATTTCCCGCTTGCACAGGTAATGTTTTCTTTGCTGGCGTTTTACATCTTCTCAGCCGCGGTGAGGGCTTTTCAAGCGAGGAACTTTGAGGCCGTCGCCTTCCTATTATGTGCGATTCTGGTTGTGATTGGGAACATTCCATCTATGCCGCTCATTTCATCAGCGCTGGCGCAAATAGGTCCTTGGATCCTAGATGTTCCCACAAAAGGTGCGTTTCGAGGTCTACTCATAACTGCGGCGCTCGGCATTATCGTTCTTGGCATACGGACGCTGCTCGGGCGAGAGACAGCCTACTTGGGGCGAGCGTGAAATGTCTGAAAAGAAAACATACGCAGAAAGGCTACGGGCGCTAGACCCACGCGCCATCTACGTCCTACTCACACTGGCTGTTGTGGTTCCAATCCTATTTCCGCTTGGACTGCCGATACAAATAGCCGCTCCCACAAGAGATGTCTACAACGCTATTGAGGGATTAAAGGGCGGGGCCGTGTGGTATGGCATAGACCTGCTTGCCGTCAGCCTTCCGGAAATGATGCCAGCACTGGTCGTAACTGTACGGCATTTGATGACAAAACCTGTCAAGATTGTATTCGTATCGTTTACCAGTGAAGGACCAATGTACTATTACAAGCTCATGGATCAACTGAAGACTCAGAAGAAGTATGGTGAAGATTTCGCTTATCTTGGCTTTATCCCGGGAGAAGAAACCGCGATAGCTGCCTATGCACATGATGTGCCTGGTACTGCAAAAAAGGATTACTTCGGATCACCGGTTGAAGCTTTGCCGGTCATGAAGGGAATAAAGACAGCCAAAGACTTTGCCCTCGTTATCACGTGCATTTCGTTATCTCTCCACAACGATGCCTATGTCCGCCAAGTCTTTACGCCGTTCAACGTTAAGATGGTCCAAGTGATGTTAAGCGTCAACTACCCAGAAAAGATCCTCTATTATCCTCATCAAATAGTAGGCGCACTGAATGGCATAAAAGGTGCGACTGAATATGAGCAACTTACGGGCTACCTCGGCGCAGCAACTTCAGCGAATGATGCCATAACAATGGCACACGTCTTGCTGATTCTCTTTGTAGTCGTAGCCAACATCGGTTACTTCGCATCTGGGAGAAAGAGGTAAGGTGATTCGTTTGGAACTCGCTCAAGTAGCGCAGATCTGGTTTTCGATTCTCCTGACTGTATTTGTATTGAGCTTCCTGCACTCTGAGAATCCGTTATACAGGTTGGCAGAGCACATCTTCATAGGCGCGGCTGCTGGCCACTTCGCTGTGATGGGTATAGCGAGCATCAAGATAGGGCTAACCCCACTTCAAGCCGGCAACATTCTGTACGTTATTCCAATGATTCTTGGCCTCCTAATGTTCACGACATTCTCAAGGAGGCAATATTGGCTGAGTAGATTTCCCATTGCGCTCATCGTGGGAACAGGAGTAGGCCTTTCGCTCCGCACTGTGCCCCAGGCTAACGTTCTTCAACAGATAAGTCCAAGCATCACTCTTCTCGGAAAGGATCCATTTGCTACCTTTAACAACATTATACTGTTCGTTGCACTTCTCACATCCATGACGTACTTCATCTTTACTCGCGAGCTTCGCGGCCCGCTCGGTAACATCGCCAAGGCAGGTCGCTACTTCATGCTTATCGCATTTGGCGGCTCCTACGGTGGCACAGTACTGACACGGCTCGCAACACTTGTCCCCACGATGCAGACCTTGCTTAGCCCAGATTCACTGATAGCCACTGGACTTGGTTGCCTTCTGGTATTGGGGGTTCTTGGATACTCGTACAGACGTGCAAAAAGCAAGTAGTCTCACTCGACACTCTCCTCTTTTTTGAACTTTCTCTTGTTAAGGTGAGAACACGCTAGCTTTGCGAACTTGGTGCAGCCTGAGGCCCAAATCGATCCAAAGTTGCCCAGACATGGGAATGACCTGAAGGCTGGAATTTGTATCGAGCACTTCTTGCTTTGACGCCGGTTATGACGATCCTAGTTCTGCTTTGGGTTCGAAAAGCCGTTGGACCCGGCGTATACTTGGTCGCGTACGGTGTAGGATTGTTGACAGCCTATGTCGAGTTCTCGCGCGACTCGTCTGTGCTGGCTTTTGGTTCCGCAGCAGGTGTTGCTCAACTGTGGGATGTGATATATCTCATCATTGTCGGGCCGGTCTTCACGTCGGTAATGATAAGGACGGGGGCGATGAAGGGGCTCAACGATTATCTTGCTACGTTTGCCGCAGATAAGGTTGAACAGTTGTTGCTGACCTCTGTTGGAATTCTGCCGATAATTTGGGCTGTGATGGGTCCGGTATCGTACGCATTCATGGTCCCGTTGCTTGTCAGTAGCGGACTCACAGCGGTGGATGCGTGCTCTGTCTTTCTATCGGCTTCGTGTTGGCCGGTTGCGTTCGCCACATTGGGGCTTCCTGTGATGGCGCTGGCGACGAGCACAGGTTACGCTGCAAATATTCTGGCGTCCACTTCTTGGTTTGTCTTCTTTCCCGCCGTCTATCTGGGCGCATGCTTCTCTGTGGCCTACGGTAGATCAGTTCGAGACGTGCGGAAATACCTCTTTCTCATTGTTGCTTCAAGCTCTGCGGCTGCCGCTGCTGGCTGGTACACCTCAAGCTTCAGCTACGAGCTTTCGGGTATGGCAGCAGGTATCGGGTCCACAGCAGTGATTGTGCTGTGGGTTTTGGTCAAACGAGAAGGCTTCAACAGTCGTCAGAGGATCCAGAAGGGCTTTGTCATCAAATCAATCATGCCTCTGCTGGTCATCGTCGGATGTGTAGTTCTTTCGAAGACCTTTCCTGTCGCTAGCATATTAGAGGGATTTCAGCTCAAACACGTGTTTCTTCCAGGGATTACGACGCCTGTCAGGCTCGGAATATTCACAGGCGGTAGCTATGTACTACTAGCGTCACTTACCGCCGCAGCGATGCACAAACTCTCTTGGAGAGAAACGCTAGAAGCGATGGTTGCAGGTGTGAGGAAAGCCATCTCGCCACTAATTTGCTTGGTTGCTGTAGCGGCCATGGGAGGGCTCATGAACTCTTCTGGAATGATAACCGCGATCGGTGAGCAAGCAGCAAAGACTGGAGGCGTTTACCCTTTCGTCACACCGCTCTTGGGGGCGCTCGGACACTTTGCGACAGGCTCCGCGGCAGTCTCTAATGTGCTATTTGGTCCACTGCATGTTCAGGTGGCAAGACTAGCAGGCATGAGCGGCGTCTGGTTAGCTGTCCAAAACTTGTTGGGGGCAGCCTTCGTTACCGCGATCGTACCCTCGAAGCTAGTTCTGAGCTTGGCTTTGGTGGGAACGCCTAAAGAGCAGAGAGAGGTATTCCGGAGGGGCATCGTAACAACAGTAATCTTCCTGGGACTTCTATATCTTCTCGAGAGCATTTTCTTCTTGTAGATCTTTACTCTGGCAATTTGGGCGCATGAACGAAAGTGCACAGCACTTGCCAATTGTGCGGTGTTGCAACAGCCCATCGATCGCGTCCGTGCCTGCCAACCTTGGTGCACGAACGGTCGCGGCGAAATTTCAGCACTGTCTGATCTATTGTGTGTCTGAGACTGTTGAACGCAAAATACTGATAAACGGGAAGATCTTACATCCGGAATGGAGAAGTGTCATGGGAGTCACTAGGCAGCTTGCCGATTTTGTAGCCGACACCTCCTACGATCGGCTACCCGAAGACGTGAAAAAGATTGCAAAGATGTGCATACTAGATACTTTGGCGGCGATTGTTTGTGGTAGGGAGAGCCAAACGGCTGACGTAGTCATAGGACTTGTTAGGGGCTTGGGGGGCGTCAGAGAATCGAGTGTGCTTGGCGAGGGACTGAAGACATCTTGTGTTAACGCTGCTCTTGCTAACGGTGTGATGTCACATGTCATGGAGCTAGATGATGCCCACAGAGATAGCTTCACACACACTGGGGCAGTAGTTGTTCCAGCTGCCTTGGCAATGGCTGAACGTGAAGGCGCGGGTGGGAAAGATGTCATATTATCAACGGTTCTTGGCTATGAAGTTGTAGCCAGAATAGGAAGAGCGGGAGGTAAGTCTCACTATAACAGATGGCACGCAACATCCACTATAGGATGTTTTGGCTCGGCAGTTGCGGCCGGTAAGATACTCGACCTCAAGGGGGAAGACATGGTAAATAACTTGGGACTGGCAGGGACGCAGGCCGGGGGGCTCTGGGAGTCACTTATGGAACGAGCGATAGCCGGGAGCAAACATTTCCACGCTGGAAAGGCCGCGTCGAACGGAGTGATGGCGGCACTCCTAGCGGAGAAGGGGCTCGCAGGGTCAGATAGGATAGTAGAAGGCGAGAAGGGATTGCTGAGAGTGACTTCGGACGCAACAGACGATGATATGGCACAGATAGCCGATGGGCTCGGTACGCGGTACATAGGAATGTTGAACAATGCATTCAAGCCTCACGCATGTTGCTTTAGTACGCATGCGCCGATTGACATGACACTCGAGACGGTCAACAAGTACGGGCTTCGTAGCGACAGCGTAGAAGAGATCACTGTCTCAACCGATCCAGCTTCAATGCCATGGCTGCGATGGTTGGTTGGAAACCCAGACCCGAAAGACGAGTTCCAGGCCCGATTTAGCATCCCGTATACCGTTGCACTTGCTGTCTTGAAGGGACGCGTTGGGCCGCATGAGTTTAGAAAGGAATTGCTCAACAACGGGACAATCCGCGAATTGATGGGCAGAGTCAGGTTAGAGGAGGACCCTTCAATCGAGAAGGGCGGCCCAGGTGGTGCGTGGAAAATGATCAAGCTGAGAATCCGGACCAAGGACGGCAAAGAGTTTGACAACAGTGTTACTGCTGCAAAAGCTTGGCCAATGACAGCTGAGCAGATTCCACAGAAATTCAGAGCTGTTACAGAGGAAGTCTTGTCCCAACAGCAAATCAAACGTGTGATTGACGTGATTGAGGCACTAGAAAAAAAGAAAGACGTATCAGAATTGGTTGAGAGCTTGGTGATTCGAAAACAGATGCGGAGAATCCCTGCAATACGAGCGAAACGCTGTGCATAGAGGACTAGACCGTACAAAAATCTCGAAGAATTCAGCTCGCGCTCGTTCTGATACTCTTACCGTCATGTGATTGCAGACCCTATCTTTCTGCTTATGTGTGTCTGTCCGATGCTTGTGGAAGCCTGTTCTTTCTAACCGGCAGCATACTTCCCTTACTCGTACCTTGAACCGAATATACATGTGACAAATCTCCCGCATCCACTTTGGAAACTGACACCGCCGAGGTAAAGTCCTGAAAAGCGGCAGGTCCCCCTCTAACCGACAGCTTCAATTCCGCTAGGTAGCAAGTATAGAATCTGTCTCGGTGATATTTCCATGAAGAGTCTTCGTGATAGAGTTCTGCAACAGATTTCAGAGAGTAGTGCTGTCAGTACCGTGCAGGGTCTCGTAAGGCTTCCAAGTGTAAATCCCCCTGGAACATGTGAGGAATTGGGGGATTTTGTTACCGACCTTTTTCAGCGCTCTGGCCTCGCTGTTCAGAAGCTCGAGATTGATAAGGGGAAACCTAACATAATCGGAAATTTTGGAAAGGCGGAAGGCAGGCCGGCCTTGCTACTGCAGGGACACATGGATGTCGTCCCTGTGTCCGAGGGGGAAAAGTGGGATGTGCCTCCATTTGAAGGTATGGTCAGAGGAGGCCGGATTTATGGCAGAGGGGCAGCGGACATGAAGGGGGGTCTCGGCGCAATGATCGAGGGAGTCCGGGCGGTTTTGATGGCCGGTCCAGAGTTCAAAAGGAATCTGCGGGTGATTGCAAGCGTTGACGAGGAGACGGGCGGTCATGGCGGAATGGAGGCCTTGGCAGAGAGAGGCTATGGAGATGTTAACATGGCCATAATCTGCGAGCCAAGTGAACTGAAGATCATGAGGTCTTTCAAGGGAAGGGGCTGGTACAGATTTGCAGTTCGTGGAAAAGGCGCTCATGCAAGCATGCCGCATAGGGGCATCAATGCCATCGTAAAAATGGCGAAGATAATCACAGCGGTCTCTGAAAGAGGACTGAGGTTCGAACCACACGACATGCTGGGAGCCTCCACATTGAGCTGGGGGACAATCGCTGGTGGTACGAAAGTAAATGTTGTGCCAGATACATGTGTCTCGATGTTGGACGTAAGGCTGGTCCCAGGGCAGACGACAACTTCCATAGAGATGGAGTTGAAGGATATGGTGAAAGAGCTTGTGGAGAGGGATCCGGAGCTTCAAGTCGATGTGCGCTACACCGAAGGGAAGGATCCTGTTGAGATCGCTCCCACAGAACCCATAGTGCATTTGCTCAGCAGCGTCGGACGAGAGGTCCTGAAACAGACCCCACAGCAAACAGGAATGATATCCTCCGGCGACTATTTTCATATTTACAAACGTGGTGTCCCAGGTGTGTTCTTTGGTCCGGGATCATTGGAGGCCGGAAACTCACATGGAGCAAACGAGCACATACTGATAAACGAGCTTGTAAACGCAGCAAGGATATATGCGTTGACCATTCTTGAAGCATGCTGCATGTAGGGGGTTCTGAATGGTAAAGATAGAAAGAATAGTCGCTACCAGTGGGAGAGGTGGCTCCTTCTTTTTTGACCGAGCAGCTATCCAAAGCGGAGCCGTAAAAGACGGCTTCATTTACAAGGGGCGCCCAATAACGCCAGGATTCACGACGATCGTTCAGCCAGCCGCAACAGTCTGCACCATGCTAATCCTAGACGACGGACAAGTGGCATACGGAGACTGTACAGGTGTATCTTATGCGGCGCGTGCTGGACGAGCAGCCTTGCTAACGCCTGAGGACATAATCATGCAGATAGATAGAGAGATTGCGCCGAAACTAGAAGGACGCAACTTAGTTGCGTTCAAAGAGCTAGCAGAAGAAATTGATACTATAAGAACGAACGATGGGGAACTTCACACCGCGACCCGATACGGCATCACACAAGCGCTATTGGATGCCGTGGCAAAGATACAAAGAAAGACAATGGCAGAAGTAATTTCGGAAGAGTACCGCACGACTCTAGCAAACGAGCCGATACCGATTTTCGCACAGAGTGGCGACGAGATCTACGATAACGCTGATCAGATGATCCTCCACAGAGTTGCTGCACTTCCCCATGGAAATATCTCGACTGTATCGAAGCTTAGAGAGCTATCTACATACATCCAGTGGCTCAAAACGCGTATCGATGGTATCGCCGGAGCGGACTATAAGCCCACATTCCATTTTGATACTTACGGGACATTCGGGTTGGCTTTTAACAACGATATTTCTCGAATAGTGGAGGAAATTCGTAAGCTGTCAGAAGTGGCACACCCTTACTCCATCCGCTTTGAGGATCCAGTATGTATGACGAGTAGAGAAGAACAAGTGGAGACCATGAGAAAGATCAGGCAAAGAATAAGGGATGAGCAAATAAGTGCGGGCATTGTGGCGGACGAGTGGGCCGGGGAGTTTGAATTCATTAAGATGTTCGTAGAAGCTAGGGCCGCGGACATGCATCAAATCAAAGCGCCAGACCTAGGAGGCCTAAACAACACTGTCGAAGCCGTCCTATATTGCAAGAACCATGGCGTTGGATCTTACTTGGGAGGAAGTGCCGCTGAAACGGACATATCCACCCGAGTGTGCGCACACATAGCCATGGCGACCCAACCGGACCAAGTGCTCGCCAAACCGAACGTAGGTGGACGTACGCCTCCGATTGTGTACAATGAAATGCAGAGGATCCTTGCCTTGTCCAGAACGAGGAATTAAAGAGTGTTCACACCTCTTCCAGACTAGGGAAGAAAGGGAAGAAAAGAGGTTCAGGCTTATTCAACTCCTTCGATGATAGATTGGCAACAAATTCACGGGTAAACGCTGGCCAGCACAAAAGGCTCTCTCAGACTGAGCGGGTACATCTCCGTCGGTAATTCTTTGCGCTAAATTTCCACAACCCCCAATCCGTCTCTAAAGGCTACTGTAGTGCCAAAGGGAGCGGAAAGTTCTCCTAGGTACTCGATTATCTCTTTGGCGGTCTTAGCATCGGCAGACAGGGGCAGGCCAGCACGGGACCGAGGCTTGCCAACCATGAGTATTGGGTGGAGTCTCAGCTCAACAAGGTTGCTGTTTCTAAAGGAACAGACGCCAATGATAGAGCCTACAACTGGGGCCGAAAAATAGCCACCTCGCGGATTCAGTGGAGGGGGGAGGTTGGCGCGGGCGTCAAAGCCATCTGCAGTCGTCGCCAGCCAACTTCGGGCTTCACACCTATATCCTTCTCTCCAATAGAAGTCGGCTGGAAGCCTCGTCACTGTAAGGCTCATACCAATAAAGTCTCCCGGGTCATAGAATATCGGTTTTTTCCTATAGACCTCGATGCCTCGCAATGAGGCGTGACTGCCTTGACCTATGAAAACGTCCGCTCCGGCATCGATGCAAGCCCGTGCGAATGGGGGAACGAACTTAGCCGGTACGTGTAAGCCGTGCTCGGGATCCCATTCATGGGTATGGAGATGTACTAGGACATAGTCTGCTTGTCTTCTAGCGTTTCTGACGGAGCGCAGGTTTGACTCGCTGTCATCTTGGTCGACGACGGGATAGACACCGGGTTCATCGCTTTCGACAAATTTGTATACAGTATTGTGAAGGCCCGCTGGATTGAACAACCATGCATTGTCAGTCTGTGTGACCCACCATCCGAGCTGAACAGCGAGCCGTTTCAGCATCTTCATGGTATGGGTATCGACCCTGTAGTGGAAACGGAGCGGATTCAATCCTGGCCTCCCCTTCATATCACGTCTGGCATCCCCAGCTCTGGACCAACCGGCAAAAGACGAACAAATTGAGACAAGCGCGACTCTTCCTTTGCTCGTATCGAGAAAGGCCGGTTCCCGTGCTTCGCCTAGGTTGCGGCCTGTGCCAGCGTGGACGATGCCGACCTGATCTAGCGCCTTCCAAGTAGAAAACAGTCCTCCGTAAGAATAGTCTAGGCAGTGGTTGCTGGCAAGGGAAACCAAATCGAATCCTGCCCACTTCAGCTCATCAGCTACGAATAATGGGGACCTCATCCATGTCCAGCCCGCTTCAGCCGCCGGATAGATCTCAGGGCCATCATAGTCATGTATCAGCGTTTCCAAGTGGGTGTACGCAACATCAACACTCCGCAATACTTTGACCAAAGAAAGAAACGCCTCCTCTTTGTGAACCGACAGACGCCTATTCAGGCAGGTGTCACCGGTGACGGCTATAGCAACTGTTCCGGACATATGCTCACCTAACGACGTTGTGTTTGCGCCAAAACCTAAAGGGCTGATTCGGAAAATAAGACTGTGGAGTTCAAATGTCTAGGTGGAATCTCCGGAATCCAAAGGCCAATTGCCTCAAGCACGGATAAACTACCGGTATACATGGACAACTTGCAATTATGACCTGACTTTCAGTCAACCTAAAGAGTACAGGAGTTTCTTGCTTGAAAGGATCTTACGACATTCTACTTATTCTCCAGATCATAGTTCTTTAGCAGTGTGAGAAATTCAGAGAACCTTATTCCTCCTCTGAAACTTATCGTCATCTTCATGCGTCCCCATATTCAATATTTCTAGTGTTTTGGTTTTGTGAAGACTGTCAGCTGCGAGCGAGCTGTGTCTGCAAGTGCCACTGGCCTATTATCCAAGCGATGGTACGGCACGGTTTAAATGGGTCAGCCTCGAATTCTCAAGCGATGGGCTTGTTGAGCAAAGTGGATTCTGAACTAAGCGGGATCTGCGGAGCAATTGCGTTCAGCGCAAGCTTGGTTCCAGCCACGAGAGACGGAATCGGATAAAGTCTGTGGCGGGCCCGGCGAGAGTTCAACTTTCGACAAGGTACGGGTTCAACTCTGCGTCGCAATCAAAGAATTCATCAAGAGCTATTGTTTTCAGAGGAAGCGGTTGCGATGATGAGTACTGTCGGTAACGAGGACTCTAGTCACCTTGGACATTGCTTGGTGCCCTACACAAGATTGTTCCTTACGTAGTTCAAGCTTAACGTTTGAGATGAACGTCAGGGCATAAGTTGGCTAATAGCGGCTTGGGTTTTCTTTATCAATTCTACATATTCATTTACGAACACTGAACATCTAGAATATCTCCTGGCGCCAGATGGGTGACACAGGATTGCGTATATCCTGTCACCTCTCGTTTGAAATGTCCCCGTTTTCACATGTGCAAGCCTTTGACTTTCTCCTGTACGACATTCTACCGCAGCCGAAGGTGTCAGATGATATCTTTCAACCAAGAATTTGCCCGCACTATTGCTTGCGTTTATTCCAAGGGCAATTATCAGCTTCGGGTTTACTAACTTGATTTCACAGTCTAAGTATCTCTCGGCACAGTCGGCGCCAAAATAACCAAAGGTCTTCGTAGAGATTTTCTTGGAACATTTCTGATAATGCGTCCAATAAACAGTGCTTCTCGTCTTGTCATCTCCTCGGGGACGAAACCTATTTCCGAATAGTTCTTCAACTAATCCCCAGAAGTTCCAGGTGTTCTTGGTTATTTTGTCAGGTATACGATCCAAGTATGGGTCCTGACAATGGGGGCCAGGCGTCTCCGAAATCAGCATGATCTCCGGTAGCTGGTTGGGTGGAAAGCGCCACCGATACGGCGAACTAGCACGGCACTTATCACACGTTCTTACTCGTTCTAACAAAATGTGAAGTTCTTCTAACCTGTCCATAGTCCCCTACTCCCTCTTACCGGTGTAAGTTTCAGCCTCGTTCTCTCTCTAGCAGACCGAAAGGTCGAACTTTAAGTTCACATCAGCAAGTCCGTGTCAATCGAGAGCACAAGGGTTTGCTCGGGCTTCAGATATCCGCCAATGCCGAAGCTCTGCTACCCATCTTTCCCAGACCTCAAGACCACCATCGCAGGCTACCTATGCACAAGACGGTTCAACCTAGACATGAGAAAATACCCGCTAACGAAGAGAGGATGTTAACGCACTTATGGCATCCAGTTTACTTTGCGAACCTGCATGTTCCACCTTTTTCCGCGATATACAGCCAGAAACTTGCGCCATATTTTCTTTCGAAAGTTTCCCATTGCGGTCTATGTTGTTCCATCGTCTCCTCTGTCTCGACTTCACAGACTCTGGTTGCGGTGTCCTTTCTAGCCATGATGTCTGGAATGTATCCACCTATCTCTGGTGGCCTATTCCAATTAGGCAAGTCTGCCTCCACCGTATACCCATCGCTTTTCCACTTGTTTGCGATAGTTTCGACGCATTTATCATGATCGCTTTGTCTTTCGGGTGTTCGTTTCATGAGTTCAACTTTTGCCATACGTCTCACACCTCTTTTCTTGTCAACGTTCCTTAGCTCTTTTGCGGAGGCGACGAATAAAAACCTCTTTCTTCCGAACCTCTCCACAAGAGGGCTCTTAGGTTTCCGGAAGTCCTTGATGATCCAACTTGGTTGACTCATTCAACCATAACTAGCTAGCGACATTAGGTGGCGGGCCCGAGGGGGCCCGACGCGCTTTCGGTGCAAGAATCGGTTCCAAAATTGCTGCAGGTTCAGATCCATAGAGGCTCGAACTATGATACAGCTGGTCAAGCAAGTAAGCTAGTGTGGCCGCAACAGATTCGCAGCGTTTTCAGTGCTATAAAGGGTCCACGAAAATTACTCTAGAATTCGAATCCTCACGGACTCACTAACTACTCGGGGATAGTGATAAGATGGCGTTCTGGGGTTTCACGTGGAAGTTATATAGAATCTAGGTGAGAGCTAGATAGTAACGACTTCAGGAATTGTCGTGACCCTTAGGATAGAAGTCTCATCGACCTTGCCTTCCTTGGTCTCGCATCCTTGAAAGTTCTACTATTTGCTCGACTACAGTTGTAAGCTCGTTGTCAATTTCTTCTTGGATCAATGCCTTTGCGATTCTAGCACCATCCGGTTTCCATTCATATTTTCCTCTCCCATGTTTTCGCAAGAGCCCGTCAAGAAGCTACTGGGACTTTTGAGGCTTCGACTCAACTCAAGAGTCAGATACAAGGGAAAGAACTACTGTTGGGACAACGCACTACAGCTGAAGATACGGGAACTGGCTAGACATCTTCTAGGAAGGACCAAGGAACTTGATTTTAGAGACCAAAGACCAGATTTCCATGTGGAGGCTCACGATGAATTGCGAGAGAGAATACTAGCTCTGACTGTGCCCAAGGCTCGAAAGATGGGAATTAACAAGAGTACTTTATGGTACTTGCGTAACCGAGCCAGAACCAAGAAGCCGCTATGTACCTATGAAAGAGTGAGAGACAGACTGCAAACGTAAGACTCATCTGAGACGCCCAATTTCTTGTTGCTAGAATACTGGTCTCTGTTTGATGGGAAAGGAATAGCGGATATGGATCTGGGAGAAAAGATTAGGAGTGCGAGATTTGGGTCTGCTTTTCGAAGATTTCTCACCAATACGGTTTTCGACTCAACTTTCATGTTGCTTGGTGTAGTGATTGGATCTGCCTTTGAGAATCCAGATTTGAGATTGATCTTGAGTACCATGTTGACTAGTAGTCTAGCTTTGGGGATTTCTACAGGAGTGAGCGTTTACGAAGCGGAAAGTCTGGAGCAGGATAAGAGAATCGTGGAATTGGAGAAGGCCTTGTTCAGGGACCTTGACGAGACAGCGATTGCAAGATCCGCGAAGAATACCATTACTGTGATATCGTTGCTGAACTTCCTTGCTCCACTAGTCTCATGTGCAATAACAATATCACCCTTCTTGCTAGTGGCTCTGGGAATTCTTGAAATTGGACTGGCGTCTTGGATCTCTATCGGCTTGGCTTTGTCCATTCTCTTTTTGGCAGGAGCTTGTCTTGGAAAGCTTGGAGGGACGAATCCATGGATCAAAGGCTTGCGAATGCTTATGTTCGGAATTGTAGCCTTCGCATTGGGCTGGTGGATAGAGAGCCTAATCTAAACCAAGATCTAATGCGCTAGGTTATTTTGTGGGAACTTTCGGTGGGGGCTTGACCTTCTCCACATCTATCTCATCAACACCTTTAACCGACAAGGCCTGCTCCTCCATAATCTTGGATATCGCATCATAATCCACGTTATGTCCCCTTATCGTCAGTTTGACAGTCTCAGTCTTGACGTCAACATCCACAACCACAATGCCACATTTATCCACTCCGTCAACCGAGCAAATTGCCTTGGACAGATCTATGACCGAAGTCTCTCTCGGCTTGAGCGCGTCAAGCAAAATCCTTCGGATACGCACAGACATCAGCTAACACTAACCCAACATAACGCGCTTCCAGAATCTTAAGCTTCCGCATACAATGCATGTGGAAACTATCTAACTTCTACATAGCATCCACGTGGAGCTCAGAACCGCCCTCCTATCTATATCCCACTCACTAACTACTCTGCTATTCTTGTGTATTTTTCGTACGTGCATGGAATGTGGTGATGGGGAGGTACACAGAGGAAACAATAAGTATATCATATCCTCTCCCCCGGGATGGGATAGCGTGAGAAGCCCGATAGGAGGAGCAGCCTATGAGTGTGCACAAGAGTAGTGAAGACGTTCTGAGACGCCTCGCCAGAGTCGAGGGGCACACACGAGGCATCGCGAAGATGGTTCAAGAGAACCGCGAGTGCCCCACAATACTTCTTCAGATAGCTGCGGTCCAGTCAGCGCTTGGCAAGATTACGGAGATAATTCTGGAGGATCATATTGAGACCTGCGTAGCCAAAGCGATCAGAGAAGGCCGCGGAGAAAAAGCGGTTCAGGAGCTCAAAGAAGCCGTCGCTCGTCTCCTCTAAGAGAACTCAAAGAAGGCATCGTTTCATGAGCGGAAGTGGCCTGACCCAGCTCGCAGAGGAAAGCATGCCCAAGCGAGATTTGGCTCTCTTCCTCTTCTGCCTGCTCCTGGCAGGAGTCGGAGGTCTATTTCTTCTGGTAGGATTCCAACCAAAGTACCTGGCTGAGAGTCTCACCCTTGTCTCAGCAATAGTTGGCGGCGCTACGATTACAGTCAAGTCTGCGCGAGCACTGCTTCAACGCGAATTTGGCGTAGATCTACTGGCCAGCGTAGCCGTTTGGATATCAGTTCTTCTAGGGGAATACTTGGCAGCTGCCATCATTGTGATAATGCTCAACGGCGGGGAACTTGCAGAAGATTTCGCCACAAAGCGATCCTCGAAGGCGATCGAAAAGCTGATCAAATCTGCGCCCATAACTGCGCGAATCATCAGGGACGGACAGCAGACTGAAGTGAACTTGGATGAAGTTAAAGTCGGTGACATCGCGCTTGTCAAGACAGGAGAGAAGGTTCCCGTAGACGGGGTTGTCGTGAAGGGAAACGGATCTGTGAATGAGGCCACAATCACTGGAGAGTCGATCCCTTCCGAGAAAGTGGAGGGGAGTCAAGTGTATGGAAACACCCTCCTTGAGAATGGAGCCCTCGACATCAAGGTCACAAGAACAAGTGAGGAGACGGTCTTTGCGCGAATTATCAACCAGGTGAGGGAAGCACAGTCTAGAAAGGCACCTGTGGAGAGGATCGCGGATAGATACGCGCGCTGGTTCGCGCCTGTGATCCTCATCGCAGCTGTAGTGACTCAGCTGGTCATGAAGAACCTGCTCTACACGGCGGCTGTGCTTGTTATTTCATGTCCCTGTGCGTTGACTCTTGCAACTCCGATAGCGGTAGTGGCTGGAATGGGAAACGCTGCACGGAATGGTGTTTTGATTCGAGGAGGAACTTTTCTTGAGGAATTGGGGCGTTGCGACGTTGTTGTCATAGACAAGACAGGAACAGTCACATTGGGCAAGCCTCGGGTTGTCAACGTCAAACCTAATGGAAATCGCAAGTCCCAAGATGTGCTTGCGCTTGCTGGGATAGCTGAGCAAAGATCTGAGCACTTTCTGGCCAAAGCAATACTGGAAGAGGCGCGAAGACGTGAGATCCCTCTGGAAGATCCGGAGCAGTTCCAGGTGAGGCCGGGATACGGCGTAATTGCGGAACTCCATGGACGCACGATTATCGTGGGAAACATAAATCTGATGAGAGAGCATAACGTTGCGATTGAAGAGGAAACCACGCGCTACCTCGACGCCGAATCCGCGTTGGGAAGAACAACCGTAGTAGTGGCAGAGGACTCAGAGGCCGTGGGAATCATAAGCATCACGGATACACCGAGAAGAGGAGTTGAGAATAGCATCTCTGAGATGAAGTCCAACGGGGTCAGGAAGGTCGTAATGTTGACGGGAGACAACCTTTCGGCTGCGAAAGAGGTGGCTCGGCAAGTGGGAATTGATGAGGTGTATGCGAACCTTCTGCCTGGGGATAAGGTGAACCATGTCGAAGCACTTAGACGTGAAGGACACCGAGTCATTGTTGTCGGAGACGGCATAAACGATGCTCCAGCTCTCGCCACAGCAAATGTAGGAATCTCCATGGGCATTGCTGGAACAGATGTGACGATGGAGACCGCGGGTATCGTCCTAATGGCAGATGATCTCGGCAAAGTGGGGAAAGCTATGATGTTAAGCCGAAAGGTTCTGTCAGTGATAAGGCAGAACGTCGTTTTCTCCATATTCGTCAATGTGACGGGGCTGTTGTTGTCAACTCAGGGTTTTGTGAGCCCGGTTCTGGCTTCTGTCATTCATGAGAGCAACGCGTTAATTGTAGTGTTCAACTCGCTGCGTCTGCTCAGAAGTCGCTTGCTGCAGTCCTAAATATCAAAGGCAATCTCTCGATAATTGCAGACTGTGGTGCGTGCGGCGCCCTACGTCTCAGTTCGCACGTTTGCGACCTTGCGATTGACTAGCTACAACAGCTCCGTGAGGATCTGCTGTGGCTTGAATGATGCAGAAATTGAGTGATCTGAGGTATAGGATAAGTCGCTGCAGCAAGAAAACGCCTTGGATGAGAA
>Ga0315310_10000926_pt1 | contig 18518 bp, 13 predicted proteins | sample TDP5_MG_FD_203630 | JGI IMG/M metagenome (GOLD analysis project Ga0315310, IMG submission 203630) | Freshwater sediment microbial communities from Lake Towuti, South Sulawesi, Indonesia - TDP5 | ecosystem: Environmental > Aquatic > Freshwater > Lake > Sediment | place: Indonesia: South Sulawesi... | reverse complement strand
GGTTACTATGGAGCTAGGCTTTACTGTGTCTGTGCCACCGCACGCGGTTGCATGCTTCAAGAGCATCAGCCTAAAACGAGTAAATCCAGCTAGAATTGTTCTCACTCAGGGCGGACACAATGAGCTACCTGATAGGACTGAGCTCGTTGTTCTCGTTACAAACGCGGGGGATGTAGATGCTTCCAATCTGGTTGCAACTCTGATTCCAGCTCCAGAAGTCGTCATTATTTCTGGAAGGACTGCCTTTGAGCGATCAGCATTGGATGGAGGAGCATCTTGGCATGTGAGCTGGACGCTATGTGCCAGGTCATCGGGCACGTATCCAGTTACGATAAGAGTGGGCTCTGACCAAGTGGAAGCTGAACTCTCTCTAAGAGTTTCAGTGCCGGGAATACCTCAGATCACAACCACACAGACATCTACGATGACTGTGGAAAGGACTGCCGAGCAAGTTGTCGTTCTGTTCGTCCAGGCAGCTTTCCTAACCATGGTTGCATTTCTCATAGTGACAGTGATCTTACCGATAATCCAAAGTCGAAGAGGCACCGAGATTGTCTATCGGCTGAGGTTAGTACGCATACGGCAAACATGAGTCTGAAAGATATGAGGCCACTGAAAGGTTTCGGTCCGTCTTCAATGGGCGACCTTGGACGTATTGTACCGTAGCCCCCTTCTGAGCCTTACTCAACATGTAGTCTTTGTGGACATTCATCTCATGTAGATTGAAGGAGTGGCTACATCGACGAAAGAATTGGGGGATCTGATCCATCGCCTGATGATCAGCTTACTGCCAAATAGTAAGACATAAAAGCCGCCGATAGTAGTCCGAGAGCTTTGCGTTGAAGGAGCTAGGGCGATGACTCAACTAAGTTACGACGGGACGAAGTCAACAGCGTTTCTGTCATCCCGATGCCGAGAGCTTGTCGAACTTCGGGGGCACTGCGCAGAGGTTCCTTGAGGGCCTGAAGGATGTTCCACTGGCGTTTCCCTTTTCGAAGGAGGCTAACGAATGAGGAACCAGATGCGGATCTGATGAAGCATTGGTTACGGGATGATGCGCTTCTTGCCGTCTCATCGTGGTCCTTTGTTTGGAAAGGCTTAATAGAAATTGTGCCATTGAAGTTCTATTTATATACGCATTCGGTTTGGTGACGGAGGCGCACGACGATTCTAGGGGACTACCTCGCTCTTGTTGCCCTCGTGATCGGGCTATTTCTGTTCACTTATGCTGCAAAGTACTACGCCAGCTCTGTGATTGTCCTGACAAGGAACAGCCCTCGAAGAAACACGAAGAATGGAAACAACGTAGATCAGAAGGATATTGCGTGCCCTGGCGGTTCCTTTCAACCGAATGGAGGAGCCTTTGAGAATAGCCGAAGGAGGGAGAGTGGCGTCTCCAAGAACGCTGAAGAGATAAATGCTGAAATGCGCCAGTTGCAGGACGAGTTTCGGTCCGGCAGTATCCCACCTGAGAACTACCAACGCACAATGGGAATCCTTCAGACAGAGCTTGAGATTCTTGAAGGAGAACCTCGTGTATCGATCCATCTGCCTTTCTACAATGAAAGAAGCGTCGCTGATAGAATACTCAAGGCGTGTGCATCACTGGAGTACCAGAACTATGAAGTAGTCGTAATAGACGACTCGACCGACGATACGCTCACCATTCTTGAGGGTTGGAAGGATAATCCGAACGTCAAGATCATACATCGGGAACAGAGGAACGGATTCAAAGGTGGCGCCCTGAACGAAGCGCTTAGGCATATGGACCCAAGAGCCAAGTACGTAATGGTCCTCGACGCCGACTTCATCCCCCCACCGGACATTGTGCGCCAGTTCCTAGCCTATTTCGAAATGTGGAACGAAGGAAATGGCCCGAATGGAAACAGCAAACCTCACAATGGAGGCTTGAACAAAGAGGACTTCGAAAACATCTCAGAGAAACTAAAGGTTTGGCACAGAAACAAGGAAGTGGCAGCTGTTCAAGGATATCAGTGGCATTACTTGAATTCCAGTGAGAACTGGCTGACTAGGGGGGTTCGAACAGAGTTTAGTGGGAGCTACGTGGTTGAAAGAACCTCCCAAGAATTGATGGCTTCTATGAAGATGATAGCGGGCAGCGTCTTCATGATTAAGGCAGATGTCCTTCGGAAGTATGGTTGGTCCACAAGCATAACCGAGGACTGGGAGCTTACGCTCCGACTCTACATAGATGGATACAAGGTTCTCTACACTCCGTACATCCAAGTGCCTGCGGAGTGCCCTTCAACTATTCCGCGGCTCGTGCGGCAGAGAATGAGATGGGCGGAGGGACATACTCACAATGCGAAGAAGTACTTCTGGAGAGTCCTCCGATCCGAAAAGCTTTCGCTGCGAGAGAAGGTTGAGTTTCTTTATTACTCGCCGTATTATCTGCAATCATTCTTGTTAGTCGCGGGAACCATGTGTTGGATAGCCTCGGGGCTACTTCAAGAGCCTTCTATGCCATTCTGGAATACGTTGCTGGGTTGGCCCATTCTCTTGTTGAACCTACTGGCGATACCTTTCATGTGTCTTACAGGTCTGTTCATTGAAAGAAGTCTCAGGAAGGGGTTCGGGGGCATATTCTCCATTGTCGCCTTGTCACACGTCCTCGCACCGTTTCAGGGTTACGCCTCTCTGAAGGGACTGCTTGAAAGGCAGGAGAAATCTGTTTGGATTAGAACGTTGAAGACAGGTAGAATCACAGAACCCCTGTCCAGACCTCAACTAAGAAGGACAATCCAAGGTATCATCCGGAAGGTTCGAAAGCACAACGCGACACCCCGCATCCTCGCTGCTATGAGAGATACCAGAGGTGAGCTTCGTGGGATCGTTGGCCTTCGCATCCGGAAAGAGATAGCTTCAGGGCAACCACATGTGTCTCGAAGGTACTGCTCGTACTGCGGCAGAGACTTATTTCTGAACGGGCTTTACTGCGACAGGTGCGGGGCCACCATCAGAGGGGACTAGTTGGGAGTAGTGTAATGCCTTGCCTAGGGCTCGAACACTCCTCAAAGGTGTTCTTGGAATAGTACTCATTCTGGTTCTGATCTCCCCGGTGCTATATCAAGCGTTTGTCAAACCAAGCCGTTCTCTCAATATCGCGATACTTGACAAGACAGTCACTGTCTTTGACGCGCAAGCGCGAACCTACCCTGAACATTACTCGATATTTTGGATCCTGAACCATGAAAAGATCTACCCCACACGTATGGGTCTTCGTGCACCTGATAGGAATAGCAATGGCCGCTACGATATCGACTACGACTACTTCGGTTACCATCCACCGACTGACAAGCTTACAGGAGTGTTAGACATAGACCTAGGATCGATCGATCTCCTTTATCTCGCCGACTCGTTTGGTCTGCTCGAATACCTCCCGAACGGGACCATACGCAGGCGGGCTGGAGGAATCTCCCTCGAAGAAGCGAAAGTCATAGAGGGGTACGCGAGATCAGGCGGATCGATAATCGCGGAATGGAATACCCTTGGATATCCTACGTATCTAGATAGAGAGGCTCTGGCGATCCTAGAGTCTGTGTTTCACGTCAGAACCTATGGATACGGCAAACGTTACCCGGACCTGACCAATGTTGAGAAATTCTACAAGGAAATGTATGAGGAAGTCACCGGACAGGCTTGGAGATTCACAGGTGAGGGGATAATGATAATCCTAGAATTCGTGGTGGAAAGCTACCCTAGGAAGGAAAAAGTTGAATTCATTATTCTTGAGAGCACCGATTTGCAGTCAGGAACATATCCGATGTTCCTGCATGTCAATAACGATCATCCCGCCTTTGTGGGCGCAGATTCCACCATCCCCTACGGATACTGGTTTGAGATAGCGATTCCGGCACCAGATGCGAAGGTTCTGGGAGAATACGAAATCAAGACTACCAATAGTGGCAGAGAAAAACTTGCTAGAGGCGGGCTAAAGCCAACGATGGCCGCGATAATTGCATACGAAGGATCCTACCGACTCATCTACTATGCGGGAGATTTCGCCGACTACACTCCGAATTATCCGTCGTTTTTCTTGTCCTACGTGGCCGGCGTTGAAAGTGTGATGAGGAGTCTGCCAACATCGCCTTGGAACGGCTTCTTCTGGAGATTCTATTACCCGACGTTCATGAAAACGGTGAAATGGGTTACAGAGCGCATATGACTTACGGGCATCCGGCTTCTTGCTTCTCACTAGGCTTGAGAATTGCGAAAATAGTGAGCAGTACCATGGCACTCGCTTGGCGTAAGTGAGAAGAGATCGAGATGAAGATAAACCCACACTATCGCTATCACACAACGCTGATCTTCTTCGGACTGGTGGGACTGAATACGGCTCTAGTTCTTCCCCTATTCTACGGAGGCTACACCAAGTACATGGGTTCCATAGAGTCGGCTTTCCTAACAGATGCCCGCTTCATCTCCGAAAACTTTCCTTACGTAAGCTGGAACCGTGAGTGGTACATGGGCTTTCCTTTCCACCTCTTCTACAATCCTGCCCTGCCTTACGTCGTGGCCGGAGTCCATAAGGTGTCCGGCATCTCGATCACCTCAGCTTATCGTATCCTGATCGGAATCTTCTACGTCCTTATCCCCGGTACGATGTTTCTTTTTGTATACTACCTGACTGACAGGCGCTATCCAGCAGCTGTTGCGGCTCTGATATATAGCCTAGCACCCTCATTCTGCTACTTGATTCCTGAGGTCCGCAACGATGCCGCTCACTTCGGATACTCACCTTGGCACTTGCGAGTTCTATTGCGTTATGGAGAGGGACCACACATCTCGGCCTTAGCATTCACGCCGCTGGCGGCTCTGGGCCTGATGCGCGCCATGCGCCATCCGTCGCTACGCAATATTGTTCTAGCCGCGCTGGCCATCTCGGCGGTGGCGATGACAAACTGGGTCGCGCTCTTCGCTTTGACGGTAATCCTTCTCGTGGTGGTTCTATCCGAGATATTGGTGGGCGACTGCTGGAGGAAGTTCAAGACGGCACTGGCATGCATAGTCCTGACCTACGGGCTGTGCGCCTTCTGGTTCAACTATTCGTTCATAGAGGCGGCACTGGCTGATATCGGTGGCTCGCGAAGGTGGATTGTTGCGTTTGTCGGTAACTGGCCAGCGGTTGTCTTTCTTGGCTTCGTTGCAGGGATAACAATGATCAGATTCTTCAGGGGCAAAGCCAAGCTCCAACCGGGATTCATAGTCGGTGCGTCGCTACTCGCCTTCTCGACTCTTGTCTTCGCCTGGTACGGAATGCATGTTGACTTGGCTCCTCAGGGAGGCCGATACATGCCAGAGCTGAATATGTTTGCGGCCGCTGCGTTTGGTATGCTGGCTGATCGGGGTCGAGCGATATTGTGGGACAGGAACACAAAGTTGACCCGGCTTCTAAGTAGGGCAATTGCTCCGGCGATCCTGGTTTTCCTTGTGCTTGCTTCTATGCCCTTCTTGCAGGTTGCGCATGCGGCGACAAGTCCCAGCCCGGACATTACAGCCACATCAGAGTACCAAGTGTCGCAATGGCTTGCGACACACGTGAGCGGCGAACGTGTGTATGCCACCGGCAGCCATTGTTTCTGGCTCAACGTCTTTACGAGCGTACCACAGATCCGTGGAGGGACAGATCAGGGAGTTGCCGCAATGAGTTGGTCGTGGTGGAAACATGTCGCCTATCAAATCAACACCGGTAAGAATGGTAAGATCGCTGTCGCATGGGCCAGAGCGCTTGGCATAAAATACATTGTAGTCAGCTTCCCCGGTTCGGCCGATGTGTATCAGGACTATGTCTATCCTGAGAAATTCGAGGGGTTGCTTTCCCAGGTGTACACTGAGAGGGGAATGGCCATCTTCGAGGTTCCTCTCAAGAGGCCGGGGCTTGTCCATGTGGTTGATCTATCAGCCTACAATCGCTTGCTTCGCATTCGGGACGCGGTGGACATGGATCGTCTGAACAGTTACGTAGAGCTGGTGGAACGGTCATTGCCGGTAGACGGCCATCGTTTTGTGAACAACGGTCGATTGGAGTTCGAGACCAGTTTACATGGCCCTTATCAAGCTGTCTTGGTGCGAATGACCTACCACCCTAGCTGGCGAGCTTACTGCAATGGCCAGCATGTGCCTATTCGAAAAGACCTGGCTGGATTCATTCTTATTGAACCGCACTGTCAAGGGCACTGCCATTTTGCCCTCGAACACGGACCGCTATGGGATCAGTGGCTGGGCTACACCTTGACCGTGCTCGCTATCGCCGGCCTAGTGCTGCGCGCCTTATTCTTGAGAAAACAGACACAACCCTCAACCTTTAACAGTCATCGCTCCAACCTGATGGTAAACAAAGATTCAAGTTGGAAAGACCAGCTCAAACGAATACGAGATCCTCTAAAGGCTCGGTCAAGTGTCACGCGGATCATCGCTCTATGTGCAAACGGACAGCGCAACCCCACCTCATACGCAGTTGACGTCGGTGCACTTACCTAGTGACGGAGAACATGATGGTACGATTCTGCAAAAGCGAGATCGTCAAGGATCAATTGCGTTGCTTCAACGAATGGAAGAAGGCAGATCCTTCTCAGACATACTCAAGCTGGAAGCGAGAGCTGAAGAGGAGGATAATCAGGGTTGTCTACTCGAAGATGCTTGATCGTGCCATTTCGTACCTTGTCCGACCAAACCCCTACAAGCTTCTTAAGACCGATCTCTGGGCGGACTGCCTGGGAGACACAACAGCCAAACGCCTGAGTGGGGCCTTTGATATATACGGCATCGATGTGTCGCTCAGAGCTTGCGCTGCCGCTAGATGGGCAAACTCAGGCAACAGCGCCTTTAATGTTCTCCGCGCCGACATACATAACCTTCCTTTCAGGGCAAACACGTTTGAACTCGTGGCCGACATATCTACACTGGATCATGTCGAGCCTGGCCAGGCGGGAGAGGTCATCATGGAGTACGCCCGAGTGCTCAAGACGAGCGGCGTGCTCCTCTTGTGCGCGGACTCCAATCTCAGCTTGCCTTGGCTAATGTATCGACGGACGCTTCCTTACCCCGTCTGGAGTTGGTCGCCAAGTCACGTACGGCGCATTGTCGCAGCGACGTGCCTCAAGATATTGAGAACGCACTTCGTGAACACGCCACTCGACTTGCTAGATGGGCCAATGTCTAGACTCAGCCACTCAATGTGGTCAGCGATCTTTTCCCCTCTGGCACAATACTACATGATCATCGCAAGGAAGATCGAGAAAACCGTCACAGTCGATGTCCCGCTCAATGTGGATCACAGCGCAATGGTCGAGTGTCTAGAAAGGTCGAGGTCGTCTTGAAGAAGCGTGACGACTTTTTGTCCGTTAGTCCTATAATAGTCTTGCGCAGACGCTTTGCGATCTTCGAGATGTCAAGCCTAGCAGCACTCACATAGGATTTCGCCTTTGGCCAGCACCGCATATCGATGCAATAAGCACTCCTGTGAAGATGGTTGTCGCGCTCTACGATTGCTGTTGCGAGAGTCAGAAGGTTTCTGGTCCAAGAGACCGTCTTACCGCTTTCTTCTACGCACCAAGAGAAGAGACGATGCTAGCGCTGAGGCCAGTACTAGGGTGGCCATTCCGAACTCTGGGATCGGTATTGCGCTCTGCTCAAGGTAGAAGTTCCTCTGCATTTCAGAGCCTTCGCTCACGGCGTAGCTTGGCACCGTTTCGACCTTGTGACCTTGGTTCGCCAGTGACCATTCCACCGCCTGCAGCGAGTATGTGCCGGGCGATAGCCACATCTCGTATCGCCCGTCGAATGTGTACCACGGGTATTTCTTACCATCAGCTCCAACCGCCAGGACCGCGACCCACGATGTGGTCCTCCAGTCACCACAATGCGTGTAACCGTAGACGTTTCCTGTTAGCAGTCCTCGCAGATCGAGCCCGAAGATCACTGAGGCCTCACCGCCTAGGTGTGCACCCGGAACTGTGACCCTGTAACGTTGCTCGTACGGGCCTAAGTGGTTCTCAGGCACGTATTTCGGCGACTCCCCCGTCAGTACCCCTGGGGGCGGTGGATAGTAGTCCGTTCTGTGTGTGAGGACTCCGTTGACGAACTCGTCGTGGTTTCTGTAGCGTGGGACCACATCGACCTCGATGTGCCAACTGTGTATGTAGTTTGGAGCTGCGTCTATGCCGTATGGAGCTGGGATCGGCATTCCTGTCCACAGCATGTCGAAGTATGGGTCGGGTGAGTAGTTGCACTGGCCGCCTATGAAATTGTATGTTAAGCCCCGGTATTGACATGTAGGAGCAAATGCACCATAGGCTAGGTCCGGTAGACCAGCAATCAATCCTTGCAGCCTTCTCGCGCTCGATGGTATGTAGTTGATGAAATCAGGCGCTCCTAGAACTGCCGCATTGCTAAGCGGTTTTAGCTGAGCCTGGTTTTCTAGATCTGAATTGGGTGCATTAGCGTAGAACTTCGTATAGTCGGATGTGAGCGCCTCACCCACAAGCACGTTCTTGTCATTGAACAGTCGTACTCGCACTGCACTATCGTAGCGCAGGTGGTCGATCATGCTCTGACGCTTGAAGATTATGCTGAACGTCACATTAGTGCCGACATGGACCTTTATCGGAATATTCACCTTGTCTCCTTTCCGTGCGTAAACGCTGAATGCCTTCTTCTGTACGTAGCCGTAGGTGAAGGCCTTGAAGCTGTATGTGCCCGACTCGAATGCAAGCGGATAGAAGCCAGGCTCGCCCGTCTCATACTTGTGGCCCTCCGCTCCGTAGTAGCTTCTGACCGTGGCATGGTCCTTGGCGTGGTTCTGCTCGAGAATCGGCATGCCCCAGTAGAGCGGTACAGTCAATGCACCGGTCTCGTCCGGAAGGGATGTGATTGAGTCAGTCTCGTAGTCGATACCTGCTAGCGGGTTGCCTGATGCGTCACATGGCATGATGTATATGCTCTCGCCTCGAAGATCCTTCCCACTGACAATTTTGTCCCAGACCCATTTCTTCGGAACGTTCGGGTGTTGCCAGTCAACGGAGTAGACGGTAATATCGAAGATCGCTCCTCTGTGAAGGTGGTCGCTGAACATGACCTGACATCCACACATACCTATTGTGATCGTGGTCGGGCGTTGGTCAACGTATCCAGCGGCGTAACCTCTGACAACATAGGTCCCAGCTGGGATCCCGTAACTTCTCTGGTATTCCGCTCTGCCTAGGAGGCCTCTGACACCCACGAAGTTATAGCCTTCACGTGGCCCGCCAGCGCGGAACTCGTTTGTTGGCTCCTGCATTTCAGAATGGAAAGGCACACCTCGAACGGCCCATCCCCACCTTGTGCCGGCCTTGTCCTTCACATCAACGTAGAGGTATCGGTAGGCTGGGGAGTCAGGTAGGTTGAAGCCGTTATCCTGAAGCGTACCGGGTATGTCGTGTAAATGGAGCTCCTTGACTATCCACGATCCGAGGAACAGATCGAATGGCACGAAGACATCGCCGGGCCATCTGATACTCGGGACCGCGAAGGCCACGTGGTTGAGGGTGACGCCGTCAGCCAATGTCTGCAGGTATCCATGTGTCCATGCCCTGATCCAGAACGCTCCATGGCCGATGCCGTCGGTCCATGTGGCGTAGGTTTGCGGGATGTGGCCCATCCACTGGGCTGGTGCACCGTATAGACCTTTGTCACCGAATTTGAATTGGAAGTTCGTCTTACTTGCGTCCACTGACCATGTTTGGCTCGGTCCTACACCGTCCGGATCCTTGCCTTCAATTCCGCCAGCGTAGCCCGGCCATGCGAACTGTCTTGTTTTGCCGGCAGGAGACCAGCTTATCGCCTTGGTCGACGAGGAGGCTGGTAGTGTTGCCTCCGCATCAGCCTGCGATTTGTAGATCTCTATCTTGATGTTCTGTGTGGTCGGTGCCTGTCCGAAGGGGTCCTCAAGGGTACCTGTCTTCCAGTTGATCTCTCCGAGGCCGCATTTGGAGAATACCTCGCCATGAATAATGGCTCCAGGGCTCACATAGCCATCATAGTGCTTCGATTGTCCCTTTAGCACCTTCATGTTGCTGGCAATCTTGACCTCCGGATAGCCGGCGAGCGATGCGTATATGTCGTAGGTTCCTTGTGCTACTCCCTCCACCTCATAGTGGCCGTTGGCAGTGTGATTGAAGTATCCCCTAGCTTCAACAGGTCTTCCAGTTGGCTGACCTGTGTAAGGGTCGTCCGCTGTGCCAGCAACTCTAACTCTGCCTGGCAATGCGACCGGTTGACCGTACAGAGCAGTGTTCCAACCTCCGTAGCGGATAGTCCCCTCTATGATGCATGGGTCGACCTCACCCTTCACCAGTAGAACTGGCCAATTCTGAGGTGGACATTCATCTAGTGCAGGCCAGTCAGGTGCATCGCCCATGAAAATCTTGAAGAAGAATCTGCCTGCGATCGCTGGAGCAGTCACATCGTTGATCCTGATGTAGTACCATTCTCCACGGTCGGTAAACACTATTGGGAAGTCAGGGTCTGCGTATATGCTGATGCTCGTCCATCCTGGAGCGATTGAGCTTTCCATCGAGTTCGTGCCCACGGTGTAGAGGTCGTAGTTGTTCGTCCAAGAGGCAACAATATTTCTTCTTATTCCTGTGAACTCCGGCGGGATCATTATCTGGACTTTGTTGAAGCCATCCACCGGTAGGCCTTTACTATCGTAGTATCCTTTGGTGTAGTCACCCGTTGCATTGAGCGCAATGACCAAGTCGCCCTTGTTCGCATGCTCGATCTGAACATCTGCTCCATCAACCCATGTGCCTTTTGTCTCTATGGTTGGGTTTCCGCTGACCTTCATCTTGTTAAAAGGCGTCCCAGCCTTCACCGTCGAGGTTAGAATGGCGCCGAAGGGGGCATAGTTTGAGCTCTCCAATTGGTAGAAGCCGCTTGGAAGGTTTGGCGGGTGTTGCCTTGGGTGGGGACTCTGATAGCCTGGATAATCTCCGAATCCCGGAACCACTGTGCCGTACAGACCTGCCCCCGGCCAGACATATGCGACCACTCCGAATACGTGTCGATCGAAGTCATTTGTTCTGAAGGGCGGGCTGGCCCTCAATCTACCTAAAGTGAAGTGGGCGGATACAGGAACTGCAACAATGCCCAGTGCAAATAGCACAACTATGAAAGCAGCATTGATCCGCTTGGTCACTCTAGTATCTCCTTCAGAATCTTCCGTGGTTGGAGCTGCGCATGGCACGCAGGTATCCCCGGATTGTATTTAAGACATGCGTTGCTTGCCGATGTACCGGGCTTGTCAGGGACTGTTATGTGGATTCTACTTCCAGTCATGAAGTAGAATCTATCAACGGAATCCCAGCGTTTAGGTGCCCGCTGCCGGCGATCAACTCTCGACTGAAAAGTACGGGATCCACTGCTCAGAGATGGAAGTATTCTTGAAGAGTAACAAGTCGTTGGTATTAGTCGTGCGTTCCCCAAGTCTTGTAGACGAAATACGAGGAAATGAATGTGAATCCAGATAGAGCTGCGGGATACCAGACGTCAATCTTCACGCCTGATAACTTCGAAATGAGAAAGAGAGTTGTAGAAGATAGGACCATCGCAACGTACGTTCCTGTAGCTACTTTGCTGCAAAGTTCGAACCGTTCACTCTCTGCGACTGAGTCAGAGTATTGTGACATCAAGCACCCTACAATGATGACTGCAAACATGCCGAGAAACATAAGAATCGAGAGAAAACACCATTCAGATAGGCAGGACGTGATGAATGATAGGGCTCGAGTAAAGAGGCCATTCAGGGTGGCAAGGAAAGTCTTACATAGATCAACCAGTAGATCAAACATTCCTGCTGGCACCTCTCCTGGTTGGCTTGTCCAAGTCCAACCTGCAAAGTCTCAACTTCCGAGAGAGGCCAGCAGCTAATTAGCAGTTGTCTGCCCCCCTCTGACAGACAATCCCGTGTCCTTTTTCTAGAAATCTTTCGCGGCAACTTGTAGCCAATCAAATTCAGGGGACAGATCGACTGTATCGACGCGCCGAAGAGGATGTCAGAATGGTTCTTGGCCCAAGACAATTCCCTGAATTAGACGGCTTTCCTAGCGACTCGTCGTCAGCTTCTTTTCTGCTGAGCAGTTCTTTGATGCAGCGTGGCATGCCAGGTCTTTTGAGGGTGTTGGGGTTGAGGCCCATTTCTTTGCAGATGGCTCGTTTGATGAACATCTCTATGATCTGTGCGCCGTCACCGAACATATCATGTAGGGCTTGGATGAAGCGTTCCGGTTTCCGAGGGATTTCTAGCTTGCCTAGTGAGTATCTTGTATCAAGGTTGTAGAATGTGACTCGGGCGAAATCTTTTCCGATAAGGGAAAGCCCATGCTCGACAGCTGCCAAGAGGACATTTTCAAGGCCTTGTATCTGAGAGTTGCACGAGTCATCAAAGGAAGGTTTGCCCTCAAGTACTGCAATCGCTGAGCGGCCGAGACGGGTGTGAGATGAGAGATGCATCAATATCTACTCCACTGTATTTAGGTCTGTTTGATGAGGAAATCGTGTAACAAATAGCCGAACCAAACTTGTCGGACACTCTGAGTTCACTGCTCACTCCTTCCCTAGCCCCCTACTATATCGGTGCACGATATATTAATGTTCCGAAAGCGGAACATCAGAGTTCCATCAGTTCAGTGACCTTTCCCGATCCAGTACATAGGACGGTGCCGCAATCTCCCTGAGGCTTCTTGCTGTTTTCGCTGCCTCTTTGTTCCCTTGCTCCGTTGCGGTTGGACGTGGGACAGGTTGTCAGTGACTTTCTTGCTGAGGGGCGTGTTCCTTTCGACGGGGCCTATCGGTCACGTCATACCCCAAGCCGTGTTTGTGAAGGATGTTCCGTTCGTCGCCGTCGGTCCACAAGGCCCTGTTGACTACGTACTCGGGCAACTCCGGAGCCACATCTTTGCATGAAGAAGCATCGCAGAGAACCGGCTCAAGATCTCTATCACTACGTACTATAGGAGGTCAATTGACGATCAGACCTGTCGGAAGAGCTCTCGCAGACTCTCCCTGCGCTGTGTTGAATGACTTCATCATCTGCGATCTTCTACCAAAGATGCGCTCACCTAGCAGGCCTCCTGATTAGTCTCTTCAGGAGGTGATTACCATCGAGAGAATGGTGAGAAACATCAAAGCCGCATACGTTGCAAGGAAGACGTTCGCAAAGATCAGAAGGTTGCGGCTCACCAAGGGCAGTTGGCTACGTTCAAGCACATCCCATTCCGCACGTATACTCAACTCATTCAGAAATGTGAACCGGTCCGGATCCTTCAGGAACACCTGCAACAAACCCAGACCACCTTCCAGAAAGGGCGGAGTCTCCGCCCTCAAAACACGAACTCGAGGAACCGAAGAATAGTTCAGGTTCCTAACAAGCCTGCTGCCAGTCAAAAAGTAGAAAGCTGCGCCTCTCTTCTCCACATATTGGTCATACGCTTCAACACAGCTTCGCGAAGCTAGGTGCCCCACCACCATTCGTCCCGGCGAAGCATTGATCATGACGTAGCCAGAGCCTGGAGGAATCAATACGGTGTCCCCCTCCTGTGCCACTACCAACGAGACATCAACCAGCTGTTCACCTTGGTACTTTTGGACCAAGAAACGCGCCTGACCCTCAAGGACCTCGAAGACTTCAGGATGAACCCTCGCCACTCCGGACGGTAAGGGGAAATGCCCCAAAGTCTTCACATATTCCTCTCCAAGCAGAAGTGGAGGAATAACAGTCACATCATATCGCAAACCATACTTACAAAGAAGATCCCTCACTTGATCATCGCAACAGTCTCGATAGATCTCGTACACAGGTAGGTTCGAGTCGAGCCGTCGAAGGCACGCTGAGTCGTAAAGAGCCGGCGCTAGCTCCTCAAGTCGACGAACCTGACGCAGTCTAGCCGATGATAGTAGACCCAGAGAACTCATTGGAACAGTCCTCTATCACTGAACCTTTGCATCAACTCCTCCGCTCTTGCTCTTCCAGCCCTTCAAATGCGTATCTTGGGCGTATCCAACAACTTCAAGACAACACGAAGAACCCTTACCAGCAACTTCAAGTTCACAATGCGGCCACGAACCTTTGCACTCACAGGGCGCACTTGAAAAAGGCTCGATAGACAAGCGGAGGCCTATATCAACCACCATTCCTGAAAGCCCGCCTCCGAAGCGAAACGAGAACAATAATCGAGCTTCATATCTCGTACGTTCAAAGGCGTCTCCACCCAAAAGGAAAGTAGAAGTACCTACTCCCTTTTTCTATTTTGCGGTCTGCGCCGTAGAAGGTGGAACTCGCTCAATTCTCGACGAAATATGTCGGAAACCGATGCCTCAGTGTCCGTGACGTCTTCTGCTAGATCCATTAGAGGTGGAGGACGAAATGAGTGTCAGGTTTCCTCTACTAATTTTGCTCCCAGTCGACACAGTCTTGACAGGGCATCCGCAATAGAAAGTCATCCGCCCATCCCGAGTCATCGAAGCCACATACTCATTGTGGATGGGACATCTAACATGCATGAGAGCCAAAAATGACTCAACATAGTCACTATTCAGCCTTGACTTCAGTCGCTCCAACTCCTCCTTCGATAACAACACTCTCACCTAAGCCACTGGAGTCAAGTCAAGCCACATAGACGAAACAGCGGAAAGCCCAAAAGCAAGCAGCCCAGCCATTTGACTTGTCAATTTCACACGGCCACCGAGCACTGAACACTTTCCCTGATTCGCTAGGTGCATCTGATGGCTTGCCATCTGCACCTTGGCTAATCAGCTGTTGCTTGTCTCATCTTGGCAGACATCTCGGGCCAATGAGGCCCCTCTCACTCATTCCGTATGCCACGCATTCAGGGAACCGATTGTCAGCCTTACTGGAGGAGAACGGTTTCGCCACTCATGTTTCAGAGATGCCCGCCGCTACAATATCAACGAGCCTCTTGTACGACATTAGAAAAGCAAGAACGCTCAGCGCTTCACCTTGACAACCTCGCAGTTCAAGTCTGTCTCCTGCATCTCAGAAGTCCCTCCATCCCTCACACAACCACACCAGAACACAATCTGCCCATTCTTTCTTTGAATCAATACCGTGTCCCCATACGTACAACATAGAAGCCTCTTGAGGAAAAGCAAAGACTCGACGTGGTTTCCGCCTGACCGTCGCTCAGTTCCGGCCGGCGCCATACTTCTCCTTCTCTAAAGATGCCCCAAAGCCCGAGAATTCGCACAAACCGATTTGCCGTCAACAGTCAGGCAGGTCGATATCTCAGAATCGAACCTTTCTCCTTGCAGACTCAAGGGCCCTTCTATGATCCCTTCGCAAGCATCCTAGTGAGACTATCCCTCTTCGCAATAGCCAGAGCCGCATGTCTTTCGAGATCCTCAAACTCCCGGAGAAACTGCAGCCCCCTCTCGCTCGTAAGATACATCTTCCTCTCCCCCTCCTTCACCTTGATCAGCCCTGACCTCACAAGAGCCCCCAAGTAGTCCTCCAGAAGCTTGAAGCTCAAATTGGCCCGATACATTATCCTCGTCTTCCCAGCTCCGTCCCTCGCAACCTCAAGTATCGCTTGAGTAATCTGAAACTTGTTCCTGTTCTTTCTCGCATTCAACTCCAAGCTATTCTGACGAATCTCCTCTTGTAGGATGCTCACTATCTCAACCCCGGCAAAACAAGTTCCCTATAGGAAAACGTCCTCAGAGTACGCTACCTTCGTCTCTCCAGCTTCGAGGCTATCGCAGAACAAGTCTGCATCGACTCCGAACTCACAGTCTCTACAATCATCAAGGCTTCAGGTAGCCCAGGGGCGTCCTTAAGCCATCTAAACTTCTTCTCAGCAAAAACCCGAGACTCCACCAACCCATATTTTGCAAGAAACCTAACAACTCGGCGAACAAGCTCCGGAGAGAGATCCAAGGCTTCAGCTATCTCATCTTCACCGTGCCATCTCCCATCTCGAAGAGCCTCGCAAATCTCCTCAAGCACCAAGATCACACCTTTGAGCGATGATCATACAGACAGCGAAAACAAGCAAACAATGCCTTAAGCAAGTGTCTGTTACAACCAGCAAACAAGCTCGCAACGATCGAAGTACATTCGCTCAGATGAGAGGCACAATCGAATTGTCGCACCGATCTCCTGAGAAGTCTGCAAATACCTGAACCGACTCAAGATACATGAAGAGTCAAACCAGTAGTAAGGGTCAACATCTTCTCATATCGCTCAATCCTTTTTGCCGACACGACTGATTCTAAGGGGCAACTACTAGAAGCTAGACACGGCTTGAGGTCAGTACAGATAACATATTGCGAAAACTCAAGAACGGTCTCCTGAGCAGACGCGTCAGATCAAGAACTCCTTGCGGGTGAGCAATACGGGACGAGATGTAACTTCAATCCCTATAGTAGAGAAACCTAAGACCCAGCAAGGGACCCTTGATAGAACCGTACATGAAATTCGAGTCCAAGGTACAGAACGACAAACTGGATCGTTGAAGGCTTCCAGAGAGGTCGCAGACAAAACCTCTAAGATTTACAGAAGTTTCATTGTCAACTTTCCTCGGTAGTTTATAGGAGGCGCAGACATTCCAGCGTCCCCCGTATTTAAGCAAAGTCAAGGCAATCTAGATTGCGCACAACAAAACTAGGGCTTTCCTTGCAACTAGAGGAGAAGAGAAGGCATTCAAAGAGTAGGACAAGTTCACCGACGCTTTCTGAGGAGCTGCAAAGGACATTAGCCAAATCTATTGAGACAGGGCTCGACTCGCTCGGCGGGAACATGGGACGGGTGATACTGTACCACATCGAGAAGGAACACTCCTTGAAAGTCGACGACATGATCGGCAAGCCCGAAAGCTTTGTGGAAGCGCTCCAAGACATGTTCGGAGACGGCGGATTCATACTTGAACAGATCGTCGTGGAAACAATTCTGAGAAACATGCCAGCCGCAAAGAACAACTTGCAGACAAGAAGATTCTGCCGACTAATGACGGAGCTGAGGCAAAGGCTAGATCTTAATGCAGCACCGGAGCAGTATGTGGCTGCTTCCGGAGCTTGAACACGGCAGCTGGACAATTCTCTCTCAAACCACCCAAATGAACCGCACCATCACGAGAAGAGCAACAGATATCTGACCGCTTCTTGGCAGACGGTTTGAAGATTTCAACATTCGAGAAAGCGCGATCTATAATGGTTTATGCCATCGACCAAAGATAGTTGGCAGCGATAAACATGGTTCCCAAGAAGAGAACAAAGCCATCCCTCGAACTTGACGATGAGAATCCTAGGACTCTGAGAGATCACGCCATATTTGATCCGCTGGATGCTGGCGAGAACTTCGTAACGAGGATGATTGAAGAAGGTCTAGACGCACTTGGTGAGAACATTGGAAGAGTCATTCTACACCACATCGAAACGACCTACTCTCTGAAGAGACACCAAATAGCCAAGAAACTTGACCTTTTCACAGAAGTGCTCAGAGACATGTTCGGAGAAGGATCCCCAATGATTGAGAGACTCATCGTTGAGACGATAAGCCGGAAGACAGGCATCCCGACCCACAAGGTGAAGATTGGAAAACTATCTGAAACGGTAGGATACTTGAGAACGCGTTGGCCACCTATGGCCTCCGAGTTCCAGCGGACTTTTTAATCAGAGATCGAAAGAGCACCCCCTTTCCAAGGACCTGCAGAATCCTTCCGTTCGATACCGAGCGGTTATTTGAACATAGCCAACTGCGCCGCAGCCTTTGACTAAGGCTTCGGAAGCCGTCTCTATCATAAGATATACGAATGAGACGACACGCCACTTTGAAGCTTGACCAAGAATTCCGATAGGATACGAAAGAAGCGTCGACTTCATCTTTTGAGTGTGTCCGTCACAGACGAACAACTGCTTAACTACGCAAGCGCAACCTTGTCGTGCAGGGATCAAACCCATGAAAATAGGAAAATTCAGAATCCGAAGGAAAGCGTTGTCGCCGGTCATTGCAACATTGCTGATGGTTGCCATAGCTGTCGCTGCAGCGATCATCACTTATGTCTGGGCGATGGGTCTGCTAGGCGGATTGATGGGTACCGGGGGAGCGCAAACAAAGGAGCAGCTGATCATCGAAGCATTCGACTGGACTGGAGCCGACTTGAAGTTCACAGTGCGGAACGTAGGCTCAGCGAACGTCACCATCGCAGCTGTGTACCTTGAGGGCGCTGCCAAGATCACAAGTACAACCACAGTCGGAATTGGCTCAACTGCTGCGCTAACCATAACCAACCCAACAGGCTTCAGTGCAGGAGCATCATACGTTCTGAAAATAGTCTCGATAACCGGTGCCACGTTCACCTACTCGGTCATAAAGGGAAGAGCAGCGTAGCACTCCGCTACCCGCCTGAACACCCATTTTTTTGCCCAATCTCTTGTTTCCGAAAATGCCGGCGTGGAGAGAGCTGCAGCGTAAGCTCTCACGGATACCGCATTCCTGTACAGTT
>Ga0315310_10000925_pt1 | contig 18519 bp, 15 predicted proteins | sample TDP5_MG_FD_203630 | JGI IMG/M metagenome (GOLD analysis project Ga0315310, IMG submission 203630) | Freshwater sediment microbial communities from Lake Towuti, South Sulawesi, Indonesia - TDP5 | ecosystem: Environmental > Aquatic > Freshwater > Lake > Sediment | place: Indonesia: South Sulawesi... | reverse complement strand
CAAAGAACATGTTACTGATCCATTCAAACCATCCTGTCAGGAAGGAGACAAAGCCGCCGTAAGCTGCCTTTGCAAAGGTGTATTCGCCTCCTGCTTTGGGTATGGCAGAGCCTAACTCGGCGTAACTGAGCATTGTAAATAGGTTTATGACTCCGCAGATAATGAGAGCTATCACAAGTGCGCTTCCAGCCAGTCCAGCGGCATAGCCAAACATGACGAAAACGCTGACCTCGATGGCGCCGCCGATACCCATCATTGTTGCGTGGAGTAATCCGAGTTCTCTTTTTAAACCAGGCTTTTCTCTCAGGCTTTCTCAGTTCTCCTGTCTATTGCTCGTTGGCAAGAAATAGTCCGCTGATAACGGACAGCACGCCGAAAACGATTAGCAGCATCATGTAGAAGATAACGTCTTGAGAAGGCATGTCCAGAATCCCTTGAACATTGAAGAAATTGTGGTACAAAATGTATGCGAAAACAGATGCAATGGCGCCTATGATGCTTTGAGTTAGGCCCACTGCAAGGGAGATCGTTCTTCGAATGCTCAACTTATCTCATCTCCTAGAAAGTACGACTCCGGCTATTATGTCTAGCACGCCCACTGGGAACAGAGCTAGCATGAACATCAGCAAATAGGCTTCATTCGTGAATGTGCTAACGTCTACGATGTTCATCAAGCTCAGTACGACAGCGTTGACGAGAATCATGCCTATCATTATCAGGAAACCGCCGACTGCCACAGCCAACCTGCTGAGCTTTCTTATCTTTTCTGTCAACTGAGCAGAGGACATTTCAATCAGCTTCCGAGTCAGGATTGGGTCGCATGATGATTGATTCAACACCTAATATCATGTTCGCTACTTTCCGCCAAAGGTCTCATGATGGATTATTTCACTCAGCTGCCTTCTTGACCGTATTCTAGGCTGTTCTGCTGAATGACCAACTGGCACGATAGCGACGGGTCGCACTCCTTCAGGAACACCTAGGGTTTCTTTTGCTTTTTGCTCATCGAAAGCTCCTACCCAACATGTGGCTAGACCCATGGCGTAAGCTGCCAACAAGATGTTCTGAGTAGCTGCTGCGGTGTCCTGTAGGCAATAGAGGTTTATGCCCCGTGAGCCGTAACGTTGAGCTGACCGCATTGGGTTGGCGCAGACCACGATCACAACGGGGGCTTTTTTGATAAATTCCTGGTCCAAAGCTGCTTTACAGAGACCTTGTTTGATCTTGGGGTCTCGGACTATTATGAATTCCCAAGATTGCATGTTTCCTGCTGACGGAGCCCATCTGGCTGCTTCTATTAGTTTCTCTATTTCTTTCTCGGTGACGGGTTCATCTGTGAAGGCTCTGACGCTTCGACGGCTTTTGATAGCTTTGAGAACATCCAAGACGTTATGCTCCCGATCATTATACAATTCTGACGGCGGTTTCAATTGTTATTCCGCGTTCAGTTATGTTGAAGGGGATGAGCCTTGGTTCGTAGACAGCCCTTCTCATCTTTTTGATTCTGATGCGTCTATCGATTCCGCCCGCAGTTTCATGTGCGGTGAACTCCATGACGCCATCGGCTAGGTGTTGCATAGTTGTCTCAGTTTCTGTGTCGTGCATCCTTTGCGTCAATACTAGGAAGTGTATGCCACCGTGCCTGCGAGCGCTTTCAAGCAATAGCTCCACTATTTGAACTACAGAGTAATATTTCTGGGTTAGGACAAGGTAGGAGAGTGAATCAAGGAGAACCCAGCGCCCTTCGGCGATGGCTTTGGGAACGTTCTCCTTCAGCACTTGTATTGCGTCCGCGACTGATGCTTGGTAGTAGGTCCAGTTGCCTTTTTCCTGATGTGGCGTAATGTCCCAGCCGAAAGTTGAGAAGTCCTCTTTTATTGTGTCGGGTGATCGTGAGGTGGAGAAGTAGGCGACTTTTTCGTTGTGAAGGGCGTGTTGATACATTATCTGTTGGGCTAAGATGTCGTATCCGGACCCTGGTTCGCCGGTCATGACCACTACGCTTTTGTCTGGTAAGCCGCCGCCTAACATTTCGTCTAGTCCTTCAATCCAGAGTCGAAGAAGCTTCAAGCCTTAGACCCCAGCTTTGTGCCTTGTTTATTATGGCTGTGTGGCGGATATTTTACGTTTGTTGCACAGCGGTTCAGTTTTGTCGCGTTGGCGTAGATTGAGCTTAATTTTGACAGCTGCTTGTTCTGGGTGCACGTAGCGGCATAAAAGGAAGTTGTGAAAAAGCACTTAAGTCTTAACGAAATCACTTCTACGAAGGATGAACCATAATGACTATGCAAGAAAGGTTTCAGCCGACACGGCTTCTTTACTACGAAGATGCCTACCTTAAAGAATTCACAGCCAAAGCCTTAGCTGTTCACAAGTCAAATGAGCAAGATAGAATCGTCCTCGACCAAACAGCTTTCTATCCCTTGGGTGGGGGGCAGCCGCCTGACGCAGGAAAAATAACGGGTGCAAACGGTGAAGCCGTAGTCAAAGACGTTCGTATAGAAAGCCACGCGGTTATCCACGTCGCAGATCTAAAGGGCTCGATAACTGAGGGTGAGACTGTGACCGGCGTCGTCGATTGGAATCGCCGGCACGCCTTAATGCGCAATCACACTTTGGCGCATTTGATGGCTGAAGTCATCCGCAAGGCAACTGGCTTTGTCAGCGAAGTTGTCAGTTCGGGGTTGGAACTAGATAAAGCACGCTTAGACCTTTCGCATCAGGGCTCACTTGGACCATTTCTGCCAGACATCCAAAAAGTGGCCAACAGCGTCATCAAGGAAAACCGACCCGTGATAATCAAAACCATGCAGCGAAAAGAGGCTGAAGAATACGTGGCGCGGTTTCATGAAAGCCTGAAGACTCTTCCGCCCCAGGTTGAAATGGTGCGTATAGTTGAGGTTAAGGATTGGCATGCGTGCGCTTGTGGAGGTTTGCATGTCAAGAATACCGGCGAGATTGGCTGTGCTGAGGTTCTGCGGAGAATGTCTAAGGGCAAGGGTGTTGAGCGTATCGAGTTCAGGGCAAAAACGTCTTAAGCCACCTGCACCATCTGTAATGACCGGATGATGAACACGAGAGTCAACAGAGCTCTTCGCTGTGATTGAAACTCTCGACGGGCGAACTGACAAACACAACATTCTTTTTAACATTTAGGCTGCAAAAAAGCTATTATATCTGTCCCTTTTAGACACAAATGCGTCACTGATAGAAGGAAAGAAAACATGCCTTGCTCAGTAGTGGTTTGCGGTTTCTTCGGCGACACAGGAAAAGGCAAAGTAGTCTCATACTTGGCGTTAAAGGATAAATTGGACGTTACTGCTCGTGCGGGAGTAGGACCAAACGCGGGGCACACCGTGTTCTATGAAGGAAAGAAATATGGGCTGAGCATGCTGCCCAGCGCTTTTGTGCAGAAAAAGTGTCGCTTATTGATTGGTCCAGGAGTCTTGGTCAACCCGGAAATTCTGTTGCGTGAAATGGAGTTGACCGAATCGGAAGACAGAGTGGGTGTTGATCCTCAATGCGCCATAATTGAACCTCGCCACATAGAAGCTGACAAATCCGGACATCTCGCCAAAGACATAAAGACTACAGGTACAGGAACAGGACCGTGCAACGCTGAACGTGCCTTGAGAAAAATAAAACTAGCAAAAGAAGAGTCAAAGCTGAAGACGTATTTGACTGACGTGCCACTCGAAGTGAACACAGCCATCGACAAGGGAAAACGGGTTCTGATCGAGGGTACTCAGGGAACGTACCTGTCGCTTTACCATGGCACATATCCCTACGTTACGTCAAAGGATGTAACAGCTTCATCTGCATGCGCAGACGTGGGCGTTGGACCCACCAAAGTCGACGACGTCATACTCGTTCTCAAAGCTTTCACAACAAGAGTCGGCGCTGGACCTCTTCCAAATGAGGTTTCTTTGGAGGAGGCTGAGAAACGTGGGTGGGTGGAATATGGAACAGTGACTGGCAGACCGCGTCGTGCTGCGCCTTTCAACATCGATTTAGCCAAGCGAGCGGTAATGCTGAACGCGGCGACTCAGGCAGCTATAACGAAGATAGACGTGGTTTTTCCGCAATCTAAGGGAGTCACGTCGTACAATAAGCTCACCCAAGACGCAAAGGCGTTCATTGATGACGTTGAGAAAGAAATCAAGATTCCTGTGACTTTGATCGGCACTGGACCTGATGCTCTGGAAATGGTGGATCGAAGGCGTAGCTAGAAAATTCTTTTAGACACGTCCGTTCAACTATATTGCTTTCGCGTCATAACAGCGACAGCGTGAAGAATGGGAAAGCTAACTTGCCTAGTTCCAGCATATTGAAATATCTTGATCGCGTCTCGTCTAAACCAGTTATACGACACTTGATTTACTCAGGTTCTGTAGTCTTCTTCTTCGGAATAATTCTCGTCCCACCCATCTTGGGCATTTTTCTCAAGTGGAACACGATGGGCGAAATATTTCAAGATCCCGGCTTGATGGCGAGAGCTTCGTCAGCAATTTATGCTTCGTTTGCCGTCGCCTTCCTTGTAGCCTCTCTTGACTTAGTTGCTGGTCTACCGCTTGCATGGTTTATTGCCAGAGGAAAATCACGATGGCTAAGCATAATCGACACTCTAGCAGACATGCCGTTTATCGTACCAACTGTGACTCTGGGCTACTCGCTTCTGCTCTTTTGGAACCGAGGTGAGGGCATATCTCAGTTTTTTGGAGGCAACCCTCTTGTTTCGGAAGGCTGGCTCCTGATCGCGCTACTGCACTTCGCTTTTTCCTATCCAGCAGCTGTTAGAGTTATCGTCGGCGCGATTTTGGACTACAAAGTGGTCTATGAAGAAGCTGCAAGGACCTTGGGTGCTGCACCTGTCACTGCGGATAGAACCGTGACACTGCCCATTTTGAAGTCTAGTCTGATTGCAGCTTTCACTCTGGCTTTTTCAAGATCGCTCAGTGAGACGGGTGCAACTGTTATTGTTGCTGGCACCTTCGAAAATGGCGTTGTATTCATTAGCAACACGAGAACTCAGAGTGAAGGTGCCATGGTTTTCGTGAGTCTCATACTAATTCTGACTGCCAGTCTAGTGTATCTAGTCATTAGACTTCTTGGACCAAGGCTTGGAATGCCGGTGAAACGAGTTTGGCCATATGCTGAAAGAAAGCTGAGCGATTTTAAAGTAAGGGTTGCCAGGGATTCCTTGACAAGCGTTATCTTCTTTGCCTTTGTTTTGATTCCTTCACTCTTTATAGTTTTGCCAATTGTAAGCGCCGTGACAGGCGGCACGTTGAATCAAGCCTTAGCAGGCATGGGAGTTTGGCAAGGATACTGGCAAAGTCTTCTTCTGTCGTATCTTGTGGCAGCTATTGTAACGTTGATGAACGTTTTGTTTAGCTTGCCTATGGCTGTCTTAATAGCAAGAGAAAGATGGGGCGCTGGGACATCAACTGTGTTAGATGTTCTCTCTAATGTTCCGTTGATTGTTCCATCCATTGCGTTAGGCGCTTCGATGGCGATTTTCTGGAAGAACTTCGCGTTCATCCCCGAGGTTGCCTTAGTAATATTCGCACATCTTTCCATCACCTATCCGTATTTTGTTCGAGCAATGGTTGGAGCCGTAGAAAGAGTGACCATGGACCTTGAAGAAGCCTCGCGCACTCTTGGAGCCAGACCGTTCACGGTGTTCAGAACAATAATTCTGCCTTTGACCAAGTATTCTCTGTTCGCCGGAACAATAATGATGTTCGCGAGAAGCGTTGACGAAACAGGGGCAACCTTAGCCGTCGTGACACAGCTAAAGACTGTGCCTGTTCTGCTCGTCGGTTGGGTCAAGAGAACAACGGTTCCAACAGCTACGCCCTTAGATATAGCCCTGGGCGCTGGCGCGCTTGTCTTGTTCTCTTTCGTCATCCTCTTTGTGTTAAGGCTTGTTGTGAGAGGGCGACATTAACATGCTTAATATACAGCTAACCATCATCACCAATAGTTCGTCAACACGAGGGGAGGCTCTGCACACTGCCTGAAGTCAGAGTTGTAGGCGTCTCCAAACGATTCGGCAAGAAAATCGTGGCAGTGGACAATGTCAGCCTCCAAGTTAACGACAAAGAGTATTTCTCGCTGCTGGGTCCAAGCGGATGCGGCAAAACGACGCTTCTGCGCATGATTGCTGGCCTAGTTGAACCTAGCGAAGGCGAAGTCTATATCGACAACAAGCTCGTTAATAAGTTGCCGCCTGAGGACCGGGGCATAGGCTTCGTTTTTCAAACCTACGCATTGTTTCCACACATGGATGTCTGGGACAACGTCACCTACGGACCCAGAGTGAAAGCGTGGGAAGAGAACAAAAGCGACAGCATCGGACGTGAAATGCTGGAGATGGTGCGGCTCTACGAAAGAAAAGACGCCTTGCCGCACGAACTCAGCGGCGGCATGATGCAGCGGGTCGCTTTATCCCGAGCGCTTGCAGCCGGAGCTAAGCTGCTTCTTCTAGACGAGCCTTTAGGCGCCTTGGACGCCAAAATACGATTTGAGCTCAGGTATGAGCTGCGGAGGTTGGTTAAAGACCTGGGCCTAACAGCAATTCACGTGACTCATGACCAAGGTGAAGCTATGGCGATCTCAGACAGAATCGCGGTGATGAAAAGAGGCAGGGTTCTACAATTTGGAACGCCGCAAGAGTTGTATACGAATCCTCGACATGTTTTTGTCGCCAACTTCATTGGCGAGAATAATTTTCTTGAAGGCCATGTCATAAAAGCATTTGATGGCAAGATTCAAATCGAACTGCGAGGCGGACTAGCAGCCTCAGGTTCAGATACATCTGTTAAGGAAGGGGAACGTGTGGTTTTGGCGGTTCGACCAGAAACTTTTACAATTGAAAAAGGACACAAGAAGAGAATTAACTCGTTGTTTGGTGCCGTGGAAAGGGTGAGGTATGAGGGAACTAATATACGCTATGAGGTCAGATTGGAAAACGAGGATGTGGTGGTGGTTGTGCGTCCTTCGCTTATGGAGGAATGGTTCAGCACGGGCGACAAGGTCACTGTTAGCTTTCCGAGCGAGAAGAGCTACGTGTTTCCATATCCAAGTCGAGGACTAAGGGAGGAACTAGCGGTTGAGTGAACTTGTAAAATGGTTTGAGAAGCGTCGGGAATCAAAAGCTATGTCCATAATGCAACGCCATTTGGCGCTTACAGTGACAGCGGTTGAAGACTTGGAAAGAGCAATAAAGGCAGCAGTCAACCTCAACGACAAAGAAGCCAAAGCCGCAATTGACAGAGTTATCAGTTCTGAGCGGGAAGCCGACAAGCTGCGGAGACTGGTTATGACCGAGTTGGCAGAAGGAGAGCTTCCATCTACAGACAGGGAAGACCTGATGCATTTAATGAAGCGCGTGGATATGGTGGCTGACTCGAGCAGAGAATCCACACGCGTATTATCAGCAATCTCAATGAGAGATGTGCCTGAAAGCCTTCGTGAAGCAGCAGTGAAAATGGCTGAAGGCACCAAGGAATGCGTCACAGCGTTACGCAGAGCTATAAGTCGCATGGCAGAGAAACCTGAAGAAGCGTTGCAGGCAGCCGACGAAGTGGAACGTTTGGAAGAGAAGGTAGACGATCTCTTTGAGAAATCGCGGCAGCTGCTGGGCACAGAAAAAGGCCTTGCTGTTGGAATAGCAGTCTTGATGAATGAGCTTTATGGGTCTATTGAGACTGCTGCGGATTGGTGTGAAGACGCATGCGACCAGTTAAGGGTGATAATAATACGACGGTGAAACATCAAAGAGGTGACATCCATTGTCGAGCGTCATTATAGATGTATCCGAATTGCGAAGCTTTGACAGCGAAGAAATAAAGGAACTTGAAAAATTCCTCAAAGAGAAACTCAAAGCCGAACTGGAAGTCGCTGACCGCGAGATCACGGTAAAACCTGCGAAAAAAGGTGAAATGCCGAGCAAGGACTATTTGAGAGTGCTTCTGAAGAAGTATCTGCACAAAGCTGAATTGAAGAAGGACTTTCGAGTGATAGCTGGCAAAGAAGACACTCTGATAATCAAGGGACGAAAAGGTGCTGAAGAAGCCGAATAGTTCTACTTCTTTCCCTCTTGTTTGCGTTTTTTCTCAACCGAGTCCTGCACTTTCAGAAGTAGGTTTCGCGCTGCCCATGCTTCTTCATGACCTTTCTTGTAATCTCCAGCCTCCGCATTTGCCTTAGCGCTCGCGAGAAGTTGCTGCGCAAAAGCTAAAGACGATTGCAGTTCCAATGACTGCTTTGTGGAAGAGCTTTGCTTGGATGGAGTAATCTTCGAGTTGTCGCCTTGAAGGAGCGATAGAAGAAAAACAGCGTATTCAACCTCTGATGAAGCTGTCCATAACGAGTTTGACATAGTCTTTTCATTGTTGTGGGCATAGGCGCCGACGGATTCTTCAATGTGTTTCAAGGCTGCGGTTAACGCAGTTTTAATCTTGTCCTGCTGCATTTCCAGTCTGTCTCAGTGTGACTATTTCTCAGGTGTTGCCTTGCTTATTCCAGCTTCTTTCTCTACTCGTATGACGTGTTCAGCCTTTTCCGCGAAGACTTCGCTGTGTGTGACGGCGATGATTTGTTCAATGGCTTTCAGTCGAGATATAGCCTCTGCAAGACGTTCAATGGAGCCGTCTTCAGGGCCTAAGCTTTCAGTGGGTTCGTCTAGAAGCAGCATGTGAAGTCCGTGTCCTGTTCTCGACTGCGTTATGAGTTGACCCATGCCCAGTCGATAAGCAAAGGCTAGGAGAGTGCGTTCGCCGCCTGAAAGGTTCGCTACTTCGCGTTCGAAGCCTTCTTCTCCCTTGACGGCGGGAGAATATGTTTCATCTACCTTCACTATGAGCGCTGGTCCTACTCCGCCGACTAACTCGTCTAAGGATTGTTGAATCATCCGCTGAAGATAAGCCACAAACTCGCTGCGCATTTTCGGCTGAATGCTTCGGTAGGCGTCTCGTACTCCAACAACGATTTCTAGCAAGCTTTCAATGCGTTGTTTGCGTTCAAGTTTTTCCTGAGCGTTGTCTAGGCGCTGCTTCAGCTCTTCCATCCTGCCTGCTAAATCGCTCTTTCGACTTTCAGTCGTTTCTAGCTTGTTTTTAACATCGGAGAACTCGATGAAGGCTTGATCCCTCATCAAGCGAGCCGCATCCAGCAATGTTAGATCAAACTTCGCTGTCTCTTTCTGCAGGGCGCTCAGCTCTTGACGAAGCGTTTCTGTCAACTGTTGCTTATCTTCAAACTCTTTAGACAGACTGTCGAGTTCTTGCCGTTCATCGACAACGCGGCTTCTCATGTCATCAATTTTAGGGGCAAGCAACTCCATACTTCGTTCAACATCGCTGATTGTGATGCGCATTTGCTCGAGTTTTTCAAGGCTTTTCTGCAGCTCGGCAAGCTTCTCTTCACCCTCAACGTTTGTCTGGTTCAATCTGTTTAGCAGGTCTTTCTTGTACTCGTCGGACAGGGTTTGCAGGCATAGTGGGCATTTGCTTTCGGTTGTTAGGCTGGAGATTCTTTTCCAAGCTTCCTGCATCTCTTTTCTCGAGGCTTCTTTCTCGCCTCCAACGATGCGCAATTGCTCCTCCAAAGCTTGAAGATGTTTCCTCAATTCATCAGGCGACTGATCTGGGCTTAGACCTGATTGCTTTAAGCGTTCACGATGTGTTTTCAGCTCGTTTTCCAGTGACTGTAGCTTTTCGTTTATGCCCTCTATGAGCATGGTTTTCTGTTTGATTTGGTCAGCCAATCGTGTGGTATTGGCTTCGGTGTTTTCAACGTTAGCTTTTAGCTGTGTTTCCTTTCGTTTGAGTTCCTCAGTCTGTTTTCTCAGTTCTTCTAAGCCTTGGAGACGTTCAGTTGCTTCTTTCAAAGTGTTTTCTGCTTCGATGTGCTTCTTCTTCAGTCCATCTATCTGAGCTTCAACATTGGCGAATTCCTGCACGGACTTTTCGTACTCAGCGTGGAGCTTGTCCATAACAATGATATCTGGGTCGCGTTCATACGCCTTCTTTTCGCCCTCGTACTCCTTCTGAATCCCCTGCAGATTGGTCCAGCCGACCTCGTAATCGGACAAGCCGAATAGTTCATCGAGTCTTTTTTGACGTTCACGCGGAGTCAAATCTAACAGTTGCTTCAGCTGTTCTTGCCGTACCCACACGATTTCGCGGAACAGTTCCTTGTCCAAACCTGTTATGGCTTTAAGCTGCTCGGCAACCGCTTCACTCTTGAGACTGGCTACTGTGGTGCCGTCTTGCGTGAGTTTTAGCTGCTCCCAATCTTGGCTGATGCCTTTGCCGCGTTTGCGCATGCCACGTGTGATGGTGTACGTTTTCCCATCGTGAACGAATCTGAGGATAACTTTACCTGAGTCTGCGCCTTCACGTAAGATGTACTCGTAGCTTCTGCCGATTGGTTCACCGAACAAAGCAAAGTCTATCGCATAGAGCACACTTGACTTGCCCCATCCAACTCCGCCTACCAAGCAGTTGAATCCGCGTTGAAACTCAATCTGCGTCTTCGTGTGTGACCGTATGTTCTCCAGTTCGATTGATTCAACTCTCATTCATGTATGCCTCCATTTCATGCTTCACTTTCTCTTCATCCTTACGAACCAATGGATCCAGAACGTTCACAGCCAAGCGGGCGATTTTTTCAGCTTGCTCGCGGCTGTAGCGTTCACTGAAAATCTGCACGAAGTATTCGAAAGACTTCGTTTTCAGGTCTTTCAAGCCGCCTTCGAAAATGGTACGAATAATCTCTTCGGGAACCTCGGTTTCTCGCATGCGCAGAATCGGGTAGACTAGCAGAGCTTTGTGGGCTGCTTCCCGAATCTGAGCTAGGTCTACTTCTGCTCTGCTTGCTTCGGCGGGCAACACACCTTTCACCACCAGCACAATCACAGCGCCTTCTTGATCATTCTCTTTGACCAGTTGGACCGCTGAGTGCGTAATCTTCGCTGGAAGCATCCCGGCATAGTCAGGTTCCAACACAATGAAGCGCCTGGATGTTTGAAGTGCAATACGGTTGATTGTGGGTTCGCCTTTTTCATTAACTTCCGCGTGGAAGAAGCCTTTCTCGATCTGTGCGTCGTCGTAGTTGACGGTTTCGGTACAGCCGCTGTAGACTAGTAACCCGTTTTTGAACTTTGTCTTCGAAGGCTTGTGCACGTGTCCGCCGGCGAAGTAGTTGAATCCTTCTGGTATGAGTTCAGGAGAGCCTTCTGCTTCCATCTGGTATGGTTTTTCGATGTAGGGCAGGTCGATTGCCATGTGGAATAGGAATATGTTGAACATTGAAGGGTCTGGGGCTGGCTTGTTTTGTTCTAGAAACAGCGGTAGCTGCTCGTCGGTTTTGCGTCTGGTTCTGAAATTGGGCACGCCGTAGACGTAGCAGCTTTCGTTGTGCCAGCTTGCGCCTTCGTGTCTGGGCAGGTAATGTAGGAGTCCTGCGCTGTCTAATGGGTTTAGTATGGTTCCGGTTATGATGTTTGGTGCGGAGTCGTGTCCTCCGTCGACTGCGAGTACGGGTATGCCTGCATCTCTTAGGCGTCGGAAGTTTGTTATGGCTGTTTCAAGTGTGATGTTGCTGGGTCGGGCTTGGTGGAAAATGTCGCCTGCGATCAGCATGAAATCTGGCTTCAACTCGATGGTTTTGTCTACAGCTTCTTTGAGGGCGTTGTCGAAGTCTTGGCGGCGTGCGTCAAGGTTGTACTGTGCATATCCGAGGTGTAAGTCAGCAATGTGGACGAAGCTGAAGGGTTTCATGGAGAGAGTTTCCTCTTTCGGTTCTTTTGCTGTAATCTAGTTGTGTGGTTGCCTTTTAAATATGAGAGCATTGTGAAACTATTGCCGTTGAGCAGGAGAATTGACAGTGTGAGTAGAGAGTATCCGACGCGTCCTTTGGTTGGCACTGGTGCTTTGATTCTGCAGGATGGTAAGTTGTTGCTCGTTCGGCGCGGTGCTGAGCCAGGTATGGGCAAGTGGAGCATTCCTGGCGGGCTGGTGGAGCTGGGAGAAACCGTGCAGAACGCTATGGTGCGTGAGGTGAAGGAGGAAGTGGGCTTCGATGTTGAGGCTGTTAAGCTTACGGATGTTGTTGATACCATCACCTTGGATAAAAACGGGCAGGTTCAGTATCATTTTGTGGTGGTCAACTTTCTTGCACGCATTGTGGGTGGAGAGTTGAAGACGGCTACTGACATTTTGGAGGCTAGGTGGGCTTCTGTTGAAGAGGTGGAGAATTACGATTTGACAAAGTCGTTTCGTGCTTTTTTCAAGAAGCATGTGGGTGAGTTGAAGAGGCTGACAGTATCTTGAAATGATTTTGCTTTAGGATTTGGCAATGTGATGTAAGAGATTGTGGGCGTCTTTTGCGAAAATGATGCATTTACTTTTGCGTTCTGGTTTTGGGTTATGCTTTTAAGATTGTTCATTTAAATTGAAATGTATCGAGAGGGGCGATGTGGGGTAGGTCTTTTGCCGTCTCTTACGCATTTGCAAAATGGTAGGTATGTTGTTCTCAAGAAGCTGGGCGAGAGTGGAAAAGGCATCGTCTACAAGGCTAGAGACACAGCCTTGAACCGTGTTGTAGCTGTCAAGATGCTCAAAACGGCTGTGGTTGGAGAGGAAGAGTATTCGCGGTTTATACGCGAGGCTCAGGCTGTTGGCAAGCTTAACCATCCGAACATAGTTTCCATTCACGACATTGGCAAGGAAGAAGAAAAGCAGTTCTTTGTCCTCGACTTTGTTGATGGAATGAGCCTTCGTGAGCTTGTGGGCACATATCCTGAGGGCAAGTGTGACATTCAGACGGTTTTTAGAATTGGCACGGATGTCTGCAGTGCGCTTCAATATGCTCACTCGCTGGGGATTCTTCATCGGGACATTAAACCAGAGAATATTATGCTCACTCGGGAAGACACGGCTAAGTTGACGGATTTCGGTCTAGCTAAAATGCTTGGGCAGCCAGGCTTGACCCAGGAGGGCATGATTGCTGGTACGGTTGCCTATGTGGCTCCTGAGATAGCTTTGGGGCGTGGCGCTGACGCTAGGTCTGATTTGTACTCTTTTGGGGCGGTTCTTTACGAAATGGTGACTGGTAAGCCTCCTTTTGTTGGAGAAGATTCGGTGAAGGTTATTTTCAGTCATATTCATGATTATCCTATTTCGCCCGGTAGGCTGAACCCAAAGGTTCCACAGGCATTAGCTGACTGCATCATGAGGTTGTTGGAGAAGGAGCCTGAGAAGCGTTTTCAGACGGCTGCGGATTTGCTTGAAGTGTTGCGGGACATTGCTGAGGGGTTCTTGAGAGAAGCTTTTGGTCCTTCTGCCAAGGCGGTTGTTGTTCCGGCTCCGCGTCCTGTTGCTGAGAGGGAGATTCAGCTTATTGACCGGACTGGTGAGATGGCTGTTCTTCGTGATGTTGTTGATAAGGCTGTTCGGGGTGAGGGTGGTCTCGTTTTTCTTTATGGTGAGCCTGGGATTGGTAAGACACGGTTGACTCGTGAGCTTGGTGCCTATGCTCGTCTACGCGGTATGCAAGTTGTGTATGGCAGATGCCCTGCTCTGTTCCGTATGGATGGTGTGCCGCCTTATGTTTTGTGGAGTGAGGTGATCCGGAATTATTTGGAGGATTGTAATCCTGAGCAGCTGTACCGGGTTGTGGGCTACTATCCTGCTGAAGTATGTAAGCTTGTTCCTGATCTTGCTAATAGGCTTCGGTCGATTCCGCCGTCTGTGCCGATTAGTCCTGAGCATGAGCGTGACCGGCTTTTTGAGGCTGTTTCCCAGTTTGTGACGAATATTTCTAGGGAAGGGCCTTTGCTTGTTGTTCTCGATGACTTGCAGTGGACTGATCAGTCTTCGCTTCTGCTGATGCATTATTTAGCTAGAGGTGTGTATCGGGCGCCCATACTTATTTTAGGTGCTTATCGTGACACTGACATTGATGAAAAACATGTTTTGACCTCGGTGTTGACTGAGTTGAATCGTGAGCGGTTGCTTAAGTCTTTGCCGTTGAAGCGTATGTCTCATGATGATGTTTCGGAGATGATTAAGCGGCTTTTGGAGCAGGATGAGGTTCCTGTGGATTTCTGTGAGTTAGTGTTTGAGAGGACTAGGGGGAATCCGTTCTTTGTTGAAGAGGTTATCAAGTCTTTGAGGGAAGAGGAGGTTATCTATCGTAGGGAGAACCAGTGGAAGATTAAGGAAGTCTCGAAGATCGAGTTTCCAACTACTGTGAAGAGTGTGGTCAAGGCGAGGATTGGGCGGCTGGTTGATGAATGTCAGAACCTGTTGACTTTGGCTTCTTTTGTTGGGAATGATTTCAGTTTTGAAGCCCTATGTGGAGTCAGTGGGCTTGCGGATGACAAAGTGCTTGATTTGATGGAGCAGATGCTTAAGACTGGTCTTGTTAAGGAGAGGGTCATTCGGGGTCAGGATGTTTATTCTTTTGCGGATATCATTGTGCGGGATGTTGTGCATGAGGAAGTCAGCCATCTCAGGCATAAGAAGCTCCATGGCGTCGTGGGCAGTGCCTTAGAGAAGGTTTACGAAAAGAAGATTGATGAGCATCTAGGTGAGTTGGCCTTACATTTTCTTGAGTTTGGAGACGAAGAGAAGGCGCTTGGGTATTTCTTGAGGGCTGGGGACCGTGCGGCGAAAATTTATGCTAATAATGAGGCTTTTTCATATTTCAATTCTGCCCTCAGGCTGCTTGAAAAGAATGAGGGTGCGCCTCGGGAAAAAGGGCGCGTTCTTGAGAAGCTTGGAGACATTAAGAGTCTTGCTGGGGAATATGGTGCCTGCATGAAGTATTGGAATGAAGCGTTGCTATTGTGGAAGCAGCTAGATGAAAAGGGAAATGTATCTAGACTGCACCGCAAGATGGCAGGGGTTCTCTGGGAGGAGTTAGGGAACATAGAGGGGGCTAAAGAGCATCAGGAGGCTGCTTTGAAGATTCTGGAAAGCGAGCCTGAGAATGTTGAGTTAGCAATCCTCTACGAGGACATTGGGCACATGTACTATCGTATTGGAGATATGACTAACGCTCTTTCTTTGGCTGAGAAGGCATTGGAGCTTGCCAAGAAACTGAACGAGTATGAAGCTATCTCAAGTTCTTACACGAGCATGGGAACAGTCTTTGGTTACACAGGAGAAAAGGCGAAAGCCGTTGAATGTTTGGAGAGAGCGTTGAAAATAGCGCTTGACAACGGTTACTTTGAGAGTGCATTGCGTGCGTATAACAACCTTGGCGTGGACCTATCAGGTGAAGAATCTGCGAGATCGTTTGAATGTTACGAGAAAGGGTATGAGCTGGCAAAAAGGGTGGGAGACATTGGAATGATGGCTTTTATTGGTGCCAATCTGGGAAGCTTCTACGTCAATATGGGGAATGTGAACAAGGCGCTTCAGCTGATTGAAGAATCAGTTGCATTGGATAGGAAAGCTGGAAACCTAAGCCAGCTCTATTTTTCTGTGGGTACTCTTGGATGGATTTATCAGATATTGGGCGAATGGGACAAGAGCGAACAATGTTACGCGGAAGCTCTCAACTTTGCCCAAAGAACGAAAGAGTTTCAGGGAATCGCTAGTGGTTACTTCCTCCCTGGGTGGCTTGATTTTGAGAAGGGCGAATACGTCAGAGCAAAGGAGCTTATGGAAAAAGGGTTCGAAATCCTAGAAAAAGCTGGAGCAAAATACGTAACGATGAGCTACATACAATTCAAGATTCATACTTACATAGAGCTTGGGGAAATCGAGAAAGCCAAAAACCTAGTTGACGACCTGCAAAAGTATGCTCTGGAAAAAAATGATAAACAACTCATCGCGAACGCAGATCTAGTAAGGGCAATGCTGTTCCGTGCTCAGAAGAGATGGGATGAATCCGTCGAGTATTTTGAGAAGTGTCTTCAAGAGTTTGAGGCGTTAGATGCAAGACACTGGAACGTCTACATCTTCGCTCGATACGTCCTCTTTGAATATGCTCGAGTGTACTTGGATAGGGATCAGAAGGGCGACAGAGAAAAAGCCCATAACCTGCTCAACCAAGCTCTTGAGATATTCCAGAAGCTAGGCGCCAAGAAAGACATAGAGAAAACTGAGTCGAAAATCATTTACGCAGAAACCGGGCGTCTCGTGGTCCCGAAGCCCAGACCTACAGCAGTCTCAGCGGAGGCTCCAAGTCTCATTTCAACTGGGTATCCGGATCTCGACAACTTGTTACTTGGTGGAATACCTCAGCATTACGCGGTAATCTTGACCTCTCCTTCCTGCGACGAAAGAGACTTGGTGGTCAAGAATTTTCTTGAGATTGGGGCGAAGGATGGTGAGGCTACATTTTACATCACTATCGACCCGGGTGTAATGACAACTTTGGCAGAAGGGTTTCCTTCAAGCTTCTACCTTTTCGTTTGTAATCCTCAGGCGGATGCAATCGTCAAAAGCTTGCCTAACGTGTTCAAGCTGAAGGGGGTTGAGAACCTCACCGACATTAACATTGCTTTGACTTCAGCGATCCGCAAGTTGGATTCGTCGCAGAAGATGCCTAGAAGAATCTGCTTGGGTTTAGTCTCAGATGTCTTGCTGCAGCATCATGCAGTTCAAACGAGGCGGTGGCTGGCGGGGCTTATTCCAGAACTCCGGTCGGAAGGCTTCACCACATTGGCAGTGATGGATCCTGAGATGCATCCTCCACAGGAAGCTCGTGCAGTGTTGGATCTTTTCGAGGGAGAGATTAACATATTCGAGAAGGAGACTCAGAAGGGTTCAAGAAGATTTGTGAAGATAAAGAAAATGCTCAACCACAAATATATGGAGAACGAGCTGCTTCTGAGAAAGGAAGAACGAAACTAGAATGCAAAGGGAATTTGCCTACTGCTTGGGGCTTATCGCCTTAGTCTGATTGAAGAATAACCGTGTTTGTCCCATCGTTTGCACGTTTAGAGAGCGTACTTTTGCGACGAGTGGAAAGTCTCTGACGCTGTTGCCTAGTAGTATGCAGTGTTGGGGTGGTAGGTCGCCTGCTATGGATTTGACTGTTTCTGCGTCTACTTTGGCGGCGTGGCTTACGGTTTCTAGATCGTGTTCGTTGGTGAAGTTGAAGAGGAATATGTTGTCTGCTTGCCGGTAGATGTTCTCTCGTATGGTGTCGGGTTGGTTGGTGATGAAAGTGGTGAATACGCCGTAATGGCGCATGCGGGTTACTATGTCGTCCCAGTAGGTTTCGCGTAGGTATAGATGCGCTTCTTCAGCGAACAGGAATACGGCTCTCAGTTTATTCTGGGTTAGGAGGTCTGTTAGTTTGCTTAGCATGTATTCGACCACGATTTGGCGGTCGAGCAAGCCTGTGTCTTGGAGGTTGATGACTAGGGCGCCGCCGTTTCGTATGGTATAGAAATGATCTTCTAGGTTGAGGGCTTGTGTGGGGTTGTCGGTGAAGAAGCCTGAGTTGACCATGCTGTAGTAGCGTGAGTGTAGGGCGTCTTTGACGTGTTGGTTGCATTTGAGGAGGCGTAAGGCTTCGCCTAGGCTTTTGAGGGTTAGTTCGGCTCTTTCGTCAAGCGCCTGCCATATGCGTTTGAATTCTCGTGCTGATGTGCCGGGCAGGTTCAAGGCGTGGATGAGTATGCTCATGATGACGCGGAGTTTCATTTGGGCTAGTGTGACTTTGAAGTTGATGCTGGGCGTAAGGACATGGATTTTGTTGTGGTATGGGTTTTTTGTGCCGTTGGCTTCGCAGCCTATTTGGCTGTATTCTCCGTTGAGGTCGAGTATGACTGTTGGTGCGCCGTGTTGGATTAGGCCTAGGACTAGGATTTTTGATAGGTGGCTTTTGCCTGTGCCTTTTTTTCCTGTGACTATGTTTAATGCGCCGTCTAGTGTGGTGGCGTCTATGTTGAGTTGTGTGTTGTCTTTGGTTTCTCCCAGGTTGATGGGTAATGCGTGGTTGATTTTGATTAGGTTGAGCAGGCTGGTGGTTGATAGGCGTTTTATTTGTGATTGTGTTCGGCTGGGTAGCCATGTGCCGCCTGTGGTTAATCGTGCTTTTTCCAGGCTCGCTCTGATTTTGCATATAAGTATGCGGCTGTCCTGTATGACTGTGATCTGGCTGGCGATTTCTAATGGGTCATAGTCTGTGCCTGCTACTTCGCCTTCGGTGTGACCGTTTGACGTGTCTCTCAGCAGGTCTTCGATTATGCCTGGAACGTTGGCGAATTGGATGTCTATGACTTGCACGATTTGGGCGCGGTTCTGCTTAGGGTCCTCGATGAGTAGGTAGTCGCCCTTTTCTGTGGTTTCGTTTGGGAAGCTTAGGATTTGAATTGTGTTGCCTTCTTTTTTGTACAGCCGCATGGATTGGTCTCCTTTTAGCTGTCGTGTCGGGTTCCGTATGGTCCGAATAAGAGGCGTCGTATGTTGGGTCTTTGGGCTATTTTGATGCCGTATGTGTGGGCTAGGAAGCGTTGGATGCCTATGACTTCGTTGGCTGTGAATG
>Ga0315310_10000923_pt1 | contig 18535 bp, 14 predicted proteins | sample TDP5_MG_FD_203630 | JGI IMG/M metagenome (GOLD analysis project Ga0315310, IMG submission 203630) | Freshwater sediment microbial communities from Lake Towuti, South Sulawesi, Indonesia - TDP5 | ecosystem: Environmental > Aquatic > Freshwater > Lake > Sediment | place: Indonesia: South Sulawesi... | reverse complement strand
CAAGAGCCGATGCAGCTCTAGGCCGACACGATAAGGGGAGTGAAGGTTTTCGTCCGTTTTAGCTACTGCTATCACGCAACTATCGCAGAAGAGGACCCGAAGGCGGTGATAGTGAGCGAGGAGAACTGCATCCGCAAGACGAAGGGGGGAGAGCCAGCCATCTGAGCAACGGCTGGAATGGATCCGAGACGGATAACGATACATTTTTGAAGTCTATTGGTCGATGCAAGAGTAACTCGGACCGCGACATGGAGTACGAATTTGAGAGGCAATCGGACAGCACTCGCAAGGAATAGCGAATTTGATTAGATAAAAACATGAGATTATGTTTGGTGTGTTGAATTGCATTTCGATGTCTTATTTCTTCATCCACCTAGCCTTCTCGATTTCAGAAAGAAGGTTTGGTTTCCGGGGCCTATAGCGAGAACCGTTAGATCAACTGCTATCTTTACAGTTTTCCCGATCGGGTTGATGAGCATGGCCGATTTGCTGGATAGCGAAGGATACGCGGTTAAGATAGTTAACATCGGCGAGAAGATGTTATTTAACCCGAAGTTTGAGGTAGCAAGCTATCTTGAGAAGGTTGACTCAAAGATTTTCGGCATAGACCTTCATTGGTGTGTACACGTACAAGGAGCAGTAGAGCTAGCCAGAATATGTAAAGAAACGCATCCTGAGTCTTTCGTAGTATTAGGAGGATTAACGGCCACATGTTTCAAGGAAGAAATCGTTCAAAAGTACCCATTTATCGATGCCGTTATGAGCGGTGAAAGTGAGGAATCCATGGTAAAATTGGCGAAGGGGATCGAGGAATCTAGGCTTGATGAAGTTCCGAATATAACATATAGGGATAAAGGGGGAAAGCTGAGAATCAACGAAATGACGACGCGCTCAGAGAATCTGGATAAATACGAGTTCACGAGAATCGATCTAATCGAGCAACCCAGTCAATTACTTTATGTTCAAATTGGAAATAAGAGATTGAAGGTATGGCACTTACCTGTATGCCGAGGATGTCTATTAAACTGCGCTACTTGCGGCGGGTCCTCCTACTCATACAGGCGGCTATTTTCAAGAAGTTACCCTGCGTTTAGAGGCGTCGAAAAGATAGCGGAAGATTTTCAGCGCCTAGATGAGCAGGGTTTCAACTCTGTTTTCCTATTTCAAGACGTGAGAATGGGGGGAGCAAATTACTGGAAGAATTTGTTAAAGACCTTACACGAACAACGATGGTCAAACCTTGAGCATGTAACGATGGAACTATTTTACCCTGCGGATTACGAATTCGTTGAAATGCTTCAGCGCTTTAGACCTGCTGATAGAATTGCGTTAACGATGTCTCCTGAATCTGGTGTTGATCGCGTAAGAATTGCGCACGGCAGGGATTATTCTAATGAATCTATGATTGAAACGGTTAAATCTTGTGTCAAGATTGATTTGCCCATCACGCTTTTCTTTATGGGAGTATTAGCTCGCGAAACAACAGACACCATTGAATACACATGGAAGCTCTGGGATAAGCTTCTCAGCTTTAAAGGCTGGGTGAACGTTGAGTATGGACCGATGATCCTCCTAGACCCCGGATCGCTAGCGTTTTGTCATCCAGATAAAGAGGGGTACGCCATAAGAAACGATACGATATCTTCTCATTACGATGCCGCGTTCAAGCCAACTTGGGTTGATTGGATAAACTATGAAACAGAAAATTTCAGCATAGAGGAAATAAAGAATATAATCCTAAAATCTGTCGAGCAACTAGTAAAGCTAAAATGCAAGCATGAAAAAATGTCGGGTAAGTTAGCTGAGGCCGAGTTAAAAAGCATTACTTTTAATAGATTCGTCCTCGAAGACATAAAAAAACTAGATAGTATAAAAGACCCTGCTAAAAAAGAAGAACGCCTCAAAGAACTTAAGGAGATTGAAAGGGACCCGTTATTAACCGAAACGTACATTCTGACTCATGAATAATTCTTTTAGTTTTGGCTGGCATCGATGGATTTTTCTCAAGGCGAGAGCAAACTGATCGTCTTTCCGCGGCTACGCTGTTTATGAAGAAGCTGATTAGAGCGTCATATGACCTGAAATTGTACGATCGCCTGAGAGTTTTCATTCGCTGGATGTTGGCCTTACTGATCCCGTATCTCATCCATGTGGTTTAGCAGTCGCTCTGGAAGCTGAATAGTGTCCTATCCCTTCGATGAATCCTTAGCCATTTCTCTTGCACGCGTCTATGAACTCCTAGACTGATGTGATATCGTTCTATTTGGTACAGAAGACATAAATACGCCGCAAAGGAGACTAAATCTTGGAAAAATAAGGTGATATGTTTTGACTGAAGAGAAAGCGAAGATCACTAGACGGAAGTACTTGATGTACGGTGGTGGAATCGTTGTTGTCGCCGTTGTAGCAGCTGCTGGATACGGAATATATGAAGCGACGAAGCCTCCTCCGACGACACCTACACCAACACCTACGCCAACGCCTACACCCACACCAACTCCAACACCGACGCCCACTGAAATTCAAGTCGTTGGGGCTACCCCTGCGGAGAGGGCATTGAATGCAGCAAGACAGTATGTTCAAATAAAGAGTGTTCCAGATGGAACAATCTTAACTATCATAGGTCCAGCTGGAGCCAAAGGTCACTATGACGAAAAATTCTTGAAACCGTTCGAGGATGCCTGCCTTGGAAAGGTTAAAATAAAGTTTGTTCCCGTTCCGCCAGAAGAGATGGTTTCAAAATACATGACTGAGGCCGTAGAAAAATCCGGAGCGTACGACCATATCTCAGTAGTTCCAGTATGTTATCTTCCTGACTTTGTAGAAGCAGGACTGATGGCGGATAACACTGCTTGGATGCAAAAATATGAACCGGATATAGATACCGGACCATGTCCATACCCGCCAGCTCTAATAGACCTAGAAATGAAGTACAAGAAGAAACTATACGGCTTCGCCTACGACTACGACATATGGCTGAACCACTACAAGCTAACATATTTCAACGATCCTGACGAGCAGAAGGCCTTTGAGTCAGAGTTCGGATACCCGCTGAGGCCGCCTAGAACTTGGAAGGAATTCGAAGACGTATCAAAGTTTTTCTATAGACCAGATGAGAACCTATATCCAACTTGGGAATACAAAGTCCTCTACTGGGAGCTTTTCAATTTTAAGCTTAGATTTCTAACAAAAGGTAAATATTTCTTTGATAAGGAGATGCACCCTAACATAGATAGACAAGAAGGTATAGATGCATTTAATGATATGTTAAGGGCTCAGAAGTATCAGCCTAAAGAGAGCTGGGTTTCCTACTGGGACGTCAATTATCCATGGTTTGTCACTGAGCAAGAAGATGGCCCAACATTGGCATTCTTGATTTCATGGACATCGTTGATGAAATTCAGCGCAGCTACGATGGATAAACAAGGAAAACCTTTTGTAGATCGAGTAGCCTTGGCCATAACACCTGGATATGAGATGCCCGACGGCGGGATCAGAAAAGTAGGATTTATCGCAGCAAGCCATGTACTATGCGTCAATAAATATTCCAAGCATCCAGAGCTGACGTATCTATTCAATCAATACTTGGCAGACCCCGAGGTAAGTTCGAGTGAGATATTAGAAGCCGCTGGATACTATGAAGAACATAGAACTTGCCATTTCAAGAATCCCGAATTCGTGAAAAGATACAGAAAAGAGAATGCAGATGTAGAACTGGAAAATCTTGATTATCTAGCTCCAGATATGAACATTGCTGGAGTCACGGAGTACGATGATGCCTTGGACAAAAATCTCAACGCAGCATATAAGGGAACAAAAGATCCAATTAAGGCGCTTCGAGACACACATGACGCTTGGGAAGAGATCACAGATAGGCTAGGAAGAGACAAACAGATAGAAGCTTGGCTTGCCCTAGCTGAAGGATTCGGACCCAAACTTAAGCCATACATGTCATTCTGAAAAGCGGTTATCCTGCTTGCATGCAAAGGGAAACGTGCGCAGACGTATACTTGACTCGTTGAATAAACCCCGATGGTTGACAGCGGTCCTAATAGGACCTATTCTCACCCTCTTTTTTTCAATTTTGCTATTTCCATTTCTGCTGGAAATATACCTAAGCTACACTCCTTGGCATCCTAGACTGGGAGATTGGTGGAATGCGGAGTTTATCGGTGTTGAAAACTATGTCTATTTACTCACAAAAGACCCGCGTTTCTTATGGTCACTAGCTAGAACAGGCATATTTGTCATAATTGTTATATTTATCGAATTTGGTCTAGGCCTTCTTCTTGCTACTCTCTTTACGAGAAAGTTCAGATTCGGCGAGAAGAGAACCATATTCACTATATTGTTATTACCCATGATGATGATGCCGATAATAGTTGGATACAATTTCTATATGATATTCCAGCCAAGGGGGCCTCTAAACTATGTTTTGGGATTAATTATTCAACAACCTGTTGAAATAAATTGGCTGAATGAACCGTTACTGGCTTGGATAGCTTTAATAGTCACGGATGTATGGCATTGGACCCCCTTCATGTTCCTCATCTTATTGTCAGGGCTGATTTCTCTACCACAAAATCCAATAGACGCGGCTAAAGTTTTAGGTGCAACAAGCTGGCAGATATTTAAGGGCATCCAACTACCTATGCTTAGAAATATCATAATAATTGCACTTGTCATAAGAGCTATGGAAGCTAAGAACTTCTTCGATGAATTATTTATAATGACTAGAGGAGGTCCTGGTACAGCCACTGAAAATATCTCGATGTGGACATATCAGTTTGGCGCGGTAAACGTTCGCATCGGGTTCTCATCAGCGGGGGCCATCATTATCCTGATAACTACGGTATTAATAATCAGTTTTGCGGTAAGACCCATTATTAGAGCTATGAGGTGAACTTATTTGTCTGAACAATTTATTGAAAAGAAACTCGGAATATTTGGGTACTGTGTGATAATCCTCGCTCTAATTTTTACTTTATTCCCTATATATTGGATGATATCAACCTCACTAAAGCCTCAAGTTGATTGGATTGCAACCCCCCCAGTTTGGATACCCGAGCGCGCGGTAATAGAGAACTATCAAGTGCTCTTTATGGAGGTAAAAAAGGAGTATGGTACCGCAGGAACAGAATGGATCGGCGGCGCGTTCATCCCAGCATCAGGATCAATTCTGAGCAGCGCCATAACCGCTGGTTTTGGAACATTATTCTCTATCATAATAGGAATCTTAGCCGCCTTCGGTATCTCACGACATAAGATGGGCGGCCCTTCCTTTCCTCTCATGATTTTAATGATTCGAATGATACCGCCGGTGGTCTCCATAATCCCACTTATAGTACTGTATTCAAACTTACGTTTAATCGATACCTACCAGGGACTAATTATAGCATATACGCTATTTACAGCTCCCTACTCGATATGGATGATTAAGAGCTTCATAGACGATGTACCTAGAGAATTGGAAGAGGTGGGGATTGCAGAGGGTCTAACGCAGCTAGAGGCTCATTTTAAAATCACGCTTCCTCTTATTAAGGGTGGGGTGATTGCAACAGCTCTATTCCTCTTAATTCTTAATTGGAGCGAGTTTCTTTTTGCTTTAGTTCTAACGCATGGAAACATTGTAACAATACCTGTGCAAGAAACAAGATACTTTACTTATTCGGGCGTCCAATACGGACCGCAGGCGGCACTCGGAGTGGTAGCCATAATTCCACTTTTTATATTCGGATTCTTCATTCAAAAATATCTAGCTAGAGGTTTAACATTCGGTGCGATTAAAAGGTAGGCTGAACCTTTGACTGAGGTAAGCTTAGAAGATTTGAGGAGGGAATTTGGAAAGACCGTCGCGGTTGATAACCTATCGTTGAAGATTAGAGATAAACACTTTATCTCAATTCTAGGCCCTTCTGGATGTGGGAAAACTACTACTCTGAGGATGATCGCCGGTTTGCTGCCTCCATCAAAGGGTCGAATCTATTTTGATGATAAAGACGTTACAGATTTATCACCGAGGGATAGAAAGGTCGGTCTAGTGTTCCAGGATTATGCGGTCTTCCCTCACATGAACGCCTTTGAGAATATTGCTTGGGGCTTAAAGGTAAGAAAAATTAATCCGGAAGATATGAGATTGAAGGTAAAAGAAATAGCTGAGCTTCTCAATATTACGGATATACTTAGAACTATGCCCAGCAGGATGAGCCAGAGTGAGCTTCAGAGGGTTGCGTTAGCTAGAACTCTCGTAACAAATCCCACCGTCTTACTTTTGGATGAACCTCTCAGCAATTTGGATGCGTCTTTAAGGGCAAGAATGAGGGCTGAGCTAAAAAAGCTCCAAGTCGATATAAACCAGACAGTGATATATGTTACACATGATCAGATTGAGGCTATGTCTCTATCTAACGAAATTGCTGTTATGAATCTAGGCAAGTTACAGCAGTACGATACCCCAGATAATATTTATCATAACCCTGCGAACATGTTCGTTGCAGGCTTTATCGGTAGCCCTCCAATGAACTTTATACACTGCTCTATAATCGAAGAGAACGGAACAATTTTCCTAGATCAAGGGACATTTAGACTTGATGTGACTAACCTCAAAGACGATTTACAGAAAGGTATGACAAGCACCGAGGCAATACTGGGAGTTAGACCTGAAGATATAGGAATTTCAATTTCCCCATTAAACGGTTATATTGAATGTTCCGTATACGCATATGAGCCGATCGGCTCCGAATCTATAATAGATGCAACAGTAGGAGGAACTATAATACGTGCATTAGCATCCGAAACTTTTACTGCTAAAGTTGGAAATAGCATCTACATAAGATTCGACATGGATAGAATTCATATTATTGACAAAAAAACGGAGAATGTAATAATTTAAAGTATATACTTGATCGGTGGGTACATGGTAAACCTTAAACTGCAGAACATCACCAGAAGGTTCGATAACAAGGTTTCTTTGGATAATGTCAGTTTGGAAGTGAAAGATAAAGAGTTTTATACGCTTGTAGGTCCGCCAGGAGCCGGTAAGACTACAACGTTTAGGATTGTTGCGGGATTCGAAAAACCAGATCAGGGTCGAGTATATTTTGACGATCAAGATGTGACCGACTTTACGCCTAGCGCGAGAGGCGTTGGCTTCTTTTTTGAGATACTTGCATTGTTGCCGGATAAAACAGGATTCGAAAATATCGCTTTCCCTCTAAGAGTAAGAAAAGTCTCCGAAAATGAGATAAGAAAGAGGGTATATGAGGTCGCTAGATTACTTCACATTGAGCATGTTCTAGATAGACTACCCCAAACTTTCAGCGGTGGAGAAGCGCAGAGAGTTGCATTAGCACGAACAATAATCTTACCAAGAAAGTTGCTTATCCTTGACGAGCCTCTTAGTAATGTAGATGCATTGCTTAGAGTGAGTATGAGGGCTGAGTTGAAGCGGTTGAAAGATGAGCTTAGTGAAACAATATTGTATTCAACTCATGATCCTATTGAGGCTATGGCTATAAGTGAACGCATATGCGTGATGAATAGAGGGAGCGCTTTACAGATAGGCCCACCTAAAGAAGTTTTTGACAGCCCAAGAAATCTTTTTGTTGCTAGGTTTCTAGGATCTCCACCAATGAACTTCATCAATTGCATACTAAAAGAACACAATAGTAAGATATTCCTAGAACATGAAACATTTGAGCTAGAAGTTACTAGGTTTAAAGAACCTATAAAGAATGAGGCGTCAGGACCAGAGCTTATCTTAGGTATCAGGCCTGAACACATTTCCATACTTGACACGCCTATATCTGATAAATCTATTGAAACCAAGGTTTATGTAACAGAGCCATTGGGACCCAAAACAGTTGTAGACTTACAGATCAGTAAAGAGACAGTCGTCAAGGCCATAGGTAAACCAGATGCAACTTATCAGATCGGAGACAAAAAATGGATTGACTTTGACTTGCAAAAGATCCATATCATTGATAAAAAAACTGAAAAAGTCATCATATGAACAAAGTTGTCGCATAGACAAGATTTTGCCATACTAATGGAATAGCAATTTGGTGAAAGAGATGATGGAGATATTATCTCTTTTGATCTTGGGCTTTTTAGTATTGATAATAGCTTTAAGAAGGATGCCGAATGCCAAAAAGATTCTAGTGTTATACGGTGCGCTAGGAGTGGCGTTTGCAATATTTGCGATCATAACCGGGAATGCTCTTATGACGAGATTTTTTCACATGTGGAGTGTTGGCATTCCATTTCTCATGTTGTTTCTAATATTGGGGTCTGTTTAATTATTCCTAATTAAATTTAGGAGAGATCTATCGTTATGAAAGGGAATGTTGGCGTTGGCATAATCGGCGCAGGTTTCTGCGCGTCGGTCCTTCGCTTACCTCAATATTTCAGATTTGTACCGGAAGCTAAGGTCCTAGGTATAGCAAGTGAATCAGGAACTACTTCCGAGCACTTGGCCAAAGAATGGGGCGTGCCCTTTACAACGAACGATTGGAGGCAACTTCTCAAAAGGAATGATATTGATGTAATAGATATAACCACGCCTAATTACCTTCACGCAATCATGACTATCGAATCTGCGGAGGCAGGTAAACACGTAATAGTCGAAAAACCTTTCGCGTTAAATTCTAAAGAGGCTGAGAATATGGTTCGAGCCTGCGAAAAAGCTGGTGTAAAATTATGTTACGCTGAAAACGTAACGTTCGCACCATCTTACGCTAAAGCTAAAGATATTGCCTTAGGCGGGGGTCTGGGGAAGGTCTGGGGAGTTAGACATCGCGAGGCACATATGGGGCCGCATTCAATCTGGTTTTGGGATTTAAAGCGTTCCGGAGGCGGGGTTTTCATGGATATGGGTTGCCATAGTATGGAGGTCATTCGTACCATGCTTGGCAAACCAAAATCTAAATCCATAATTGCTCATCAATCTACACAGTTACATGCAGTTAACATTGAAGATAATAGTATAGCAATTGTAGAGTTTCAGAATGGTTCCTTCGGGATAGCTGAAAGTTCATGGACACAACCTAGCGGAATGGATGACCGCTTGGAGATCTGGGGTTCAAGAGGTAGGATTGAGGTTGACCTACTCCGAACCGGTTTACAGGTCTATACGGAAAAGCCAAGCAAGTACGTGATTGAAAAAGCCGGTGTAACCGTAGGATGGACATTTCCAGTGGGAGACGAAACATTCAATTATGGTTATCCACACGAATTAAGACACTTCATAAAGGATGTTATTATTGGAGGTGCGGAGCCTATGGAGTCTGGAAAGGATGGCATAGCCGTTATGAAGCTAATTGAGGCTGGATATGAGTCTGCGAAGGAAGGTAGGAAGGTGCAAGTTGAGGCGTGAAGGAGGTTAAAGTATGAGTGAAGAAATGAGTATTGAACAGGTTGAGTATCAATATAAATGCGCAAAATGCAGCAACGAATGGACACAAATCATGCAAAAGCATATGGGGTCCTCAATGGAATGTCCCAAGTGTGGGACCTTCAATCCTCCGCAAGCCAGACGTTATTTTTTTGAAAAAGATTTTACATCTTTCCGAGGCTAAATTAAATCTTTTGAGTCTTTTTCCAAAAGCTCCGACAGATGAGAGGACTGCTTTACCTTTTTTGCCGACTTATCTCGAATTCACAGAGGGTTTCGGAGCCAAACCTAAACTGCACATATGCGCCGCAAAAGGATTAGCCATCATTCGCTTCGAGCTTATTACTAGCCACGATATTCACAAGCGCTTCAAATTCGGCGGAAAAGGATAGTGTTCTCAATATTACTCCTAGCCATGACGGTAATGCTAATCGATCGATCGCAACCTCTTTAAAAGATTCATAGTCCTAGGGTATTTATCAAGCCTCTTATACGGCAGGTACATGCTGTTCATATATTCCTTAACGAACATGGGGTGAGTAGCCAATTCTATAAACACCGCTTTAACTGATATCTCCTCAGCCTCATATCTTTCATCAATATTCAAAAGGGCTAATTTTGCTCCGCTACCAGCCGCGTTTCCTATGGGTATGATCCTCTCCAAATCTAGGTCGGGCAGCATTCCAACAGTCCTGGCGTTTTCCGGATCTATGTACGAACCGAAGGCACCTGCCAACAAGATTTTATCGATTTCATCCCCTCTTAGTTTTAAGTGATTAAGGAGTATAGTTGTGGCCGCGTGAATAGCTGCCTTTGCCTTAACTATCTCGCTAATATCTTTCTGCGTTACGACGATGTCCTTACCGACACCGGACTCTTTTTCTGTGGCTATTACTATTTCAGATCCCTCTTCTCCCTTGCGGATACGATTTGACTTTACATCGTTGAATTCCGTTCTATGATTCAATATTCCCGCCTTCATCATCTCGGCTATGGCGTCAACATAGCCGGAGCCGCAGATGCCCGTCGGCGGTTTATCCCCGACGGTTCGATACATAATCTCGAACGTGTCAGGATCTATGAATATTCTTTCGATGGCGCCATTTGTGGCCACCATGCCCCATTTGGTAGCCCATCCCTCGAATGCTGGGCCGGAAGGTGTGCTTGTAACCGTTAAACCCGTATCCTTAGAGCCGCAGTCTATCTCGGTATTTGTTCCGATATCCAAAGCCAAGATCGGTTTTTCGGCTTCAGTTATCTTTGTAACGAGGCAGACAGCTACGTTATCGGCACCGACAAAGCTTCTAATCGTTGGAAGCACGTGAACGTTTCCGTTCCGATTTATCCGCAGTCCAATCGCAGAAGGGGAACAGTTGAATGAGCGCCGTAGAACTTGCATATAGGGGCTCTGCGATAAGTATCTAGTTTCCAACTTTAGAAGGAAGTGATGCATAACCGTGTTACCTACTAAAACGGCCTCATAAACCTTTGATCTATCCACCCCCGCTATGCTGCAGGCCTCGAAAATCAACTCATTTAACGCATCTATCACTATTTCATGCAGCTTCTGAAGGTTTTCTTCCTCTCTGTTTGCGAAGCTCATCCTAGTCATGATGTCTTCGCCAAAAGATCTTTGAGGGTTCACCATGGATACAGCCGCAAGCTCGTTACCGTCTATGAGGTTTAAGAGATAGAGGGCGATTTTTGTCGTCCCAACATCTACTGCTATTCCAAAGCCTTCATTGGAGGTGTCACCGGGCTCAACATCAATTATTTCTTTATCCCATACAACAGCCGTTATTTTCCAATCATCTCTACGCAACGCCGACGGTAATCTACCTAAAGCATTATAGCTGATGATAATTTTGTATAAATGATATTTCTCGCTCAATGTTTCTAGGAATCTATCTTCATCAGATCTCTGATCTTCAAGACTTGGCTCCGGTATCTCTACATAATACTTTTTGATCATCGGTTTTAAGGGAACCCCTATCTTAAGCCCCTCAGTCTGAAGCCTCATCCTCCCCCTTCTGCTTCTGAGAGGAATATAAACAGCCACATCAAGCATCGGTTTAACCATACACGCCAAGCGATATCCATCCTTAATTTCATCGTTTCTTAGGATTTTCTTTTCTTGAGGCATGAGCGGAGGCGGCTCTTCTTTACCGAAGATTACCTGTATCTTACATTTCCCGCATAATCCTCGGCCGCCGCATATAGACTCAATTTCTATCCTAGCTTTCTCGGCGGCTTCAAGTACACTCATCCCTTTTTTGAAGGGTATGGTAACCCTTTCAGGCTCGAGCGTTATTTTCAATACGCAACCATCTTTTAGAAACATCAATTCAAAAAATTAAGGAAACAATAGAAATTTTATATCGAGATAGGATATGTTCCGTAGGTTCTAGCTGCCTCCACCATTGCCTTAACGTTTTCAACTGGAGTATATCCTCCTATCTCGCATGGCGTCATAACAACAGCGGTGGTATAAGGCGTCGTATGTTTAATAAAGGTCCTAATCATGTCTTTCACCTCACTAGTTGTTCCATGCATCAACAGCTGGGTTGTCGGCGAGCTCATGGCGCACCTTCTGCCTTTGCATAGCTTAGCAACCCATTCGAACCATTCGGGCCATGACATATTATATTGACTCATAGGCGTATCAAATTGTATCGCTCTTATTCCAGGTGCCCTAGTAGCTAAGAACTCCATTGTTTCCTTTAAGTTGCGACCACACACGTGCCAGAAGGGATACTTGAATATCCTACTTAGTTTTTCAAGGTAAATCTCCTCATATTCTCCAAATTCATGCCATTGTTTTGGTCCCCAAGTTCTTCCTCCACCCCAAGCGACAAAGAATTCGCATCCAAGCTTCGCCGCGAATTCTCTGTAAGCATCGAGACCCGCCATCCTCTCTTGCAAGACCAAATCAAAGTAGTCATGAAGCTTCTGTTTTGGCTCAGTGATAAGCCATTTTACAAGTCTCTGGACCTCTACCAAGGTTTCAGCGTGGTTAGAAACTGTCGCTTGACCTGTGATTACGGGAATAGACTTATTCATTTTGTTTTGGAATTCCAACAGTCGTTGCAGATGGGGTATGAAGTAATCTCCAGCGTGTCCAAAACCATATTTCTCCCATACCTTATCTTGGAAGAGTTTAATGGCGTCATCCAGCTTTGTGGCAACAGGCTTAAAGACGACATAATCTTTAGGTCCTCTTATCACATATTGATCCTTCCTTTTCTCAGGTGGAACAAAGGGATCAAGTTCTTCTGATAGGTCAACGTACTGCCATATCGCATCCCACCTGAATTCAACCCAAGTCTCTATTAATGCGTGGGTTCTCTTAGCGACAGCATCGGGTCCCTCGAACAACTCCCGCGACGTATATCCTTGGTAGAAACATGGCCAGTAGTCGGCTTCAGGGGCTAGGGGAACCATGTCAGGTTGCTCGAGATTGAAGGCTTTGGCCATCCTCTCCCAATGGGTCATTTCACCGATGTTTCCGACATCCTTAAGCTTACTAGCCCATTCCTCGACTGACAGCGGTCTCTCGGGCGTAGTAAACGATTTTTCAGCCATAGACATTCATCCCTAGTTTTTCTTTCATCAATCTTTTAATCCCATTGACAGCCACCCAAGCGTCATCCCACGCCCCATCTGCCCCAAACTCTATAGCCTTTCTATAGTTAACCGCCGGGCCTCCACATACTACAATAACCCTGTCTCGCAGACCCGCATTTTTCAAAGCATCCAACACCTTTGGAGTGTTAAAGAACGTTTCGCTCATGTAGGTTCCAACTCCTATGATGTTCGCATCGTATTCTTTTACTGCTTCAACGAATTTATTTGCTGGAACCTCGATACCTAGATCAACAACCTTCAATCCAATTTCAGCTGCGAAGACCGCCTTGGCTACATCTTTTCCTACGGTATGAACGTCGCCGAATATTGTTCCAATAACCATGGTTCCACTGAAGAACCGCTCGCCTTTTTTAGCTTCTATTGCAGGCCCTAAAACTTCCATGCCAGCGTAGAAGGCGTCTGCCGCGACCAAGACTTCTGGCAAAAAAACCTCCAGTTTATTCCATTTCTCACCTATTATCCGCATTCCTTTAGCTAATGCCCCAATGGCAGCTGCCGGTTCCACATCAGTCTTTGTAGTTTCCTCCGCAACCTTTCTAGCGGCCTGGGCGTCCAAAGAAACGATCGCATCGGTTAATTTCGCTATGATCTCTTCTTGTTTCTTGCTCATAAGCTAAGCCACCAACCAATCAAGTTTAGCCTTTAAATAATAGGCTATTTTAGCTTTCGTTTTGAGGAGCGCTAGGTTGTTAAAATTCGAGAGAAACCAGCAGACGTTTGAGATAGGGTCCGGCATCGTAGTAGGAGGCCAGCCCGGAGAGTTCCCAACGGTTTTAATCGGTTCTATCTTCTATAGCGGACATAAAATAGTAAGAGATCCTTCAAAAGGCGATTTTGAAAAAGAAGAAGCCGAGGCGTTAATCAAGAGGACAGAAGAACTCTCCGATAAGGTGGGAAACCCGCATGTGTTAGATGTCGTTGGATCAAACGCTGATGCGTTAATCAGATACATAGATTTTGTAGCCGATGTAACAGATCAACCATTCTTGATGGACGGGGCTTCTCCCTTGGTTAGACTACCAGTAGCCAAGCATGTGGCCGAAATTGGTCTGCTAGATAGAGCCATATACAACTCTATTGATGAACACACAGGAGAGGATGAGGTTAAAGCCATAAAAGAGATAGGTGTGAAATCTTCCATGCTCTTGGCTTTTTCCATGAAAAAAATCTGGCCCGAAGGGAGGATAGACATGTTGAAGGGTTATGAGAACAGAAAGGGCTTAATAGAATTGGCTCGTGAAGCGGGTGTAGTAAACTTCCTCGTCGATACAGCTGTCCTTGATTTAGCAAGCATTGGGTTGGCAGCAAAAGCGGTTTATTTGGTCAAGAGCGAGCTCGGTTTACCTGCTGGCTGTGGGCCATGCAACGCCTCGACAACGTGGAAAAAAGGAAAGGAGAAATACGGAGAGAAAGCGTACCAGATATGCGACTCAGTAGTGGATACGCTCGTCCAACTAAACGGGGGGAACTTCGTCTTATACGGACCCATCAGTGAAGCGGAACGAGTTTTTCCAGTCTGCGCCATGATCGACGCGCTCATAGCCTACACCAACAAGAGATATGGCGTTAACCCAAAGTTGAAAAATCACCCGCTTTACAAGGTTTGGTGAATCAAAAAGAAGGCTAGAACTGAACTCAAAGAGTAGTAGCTGCCATATAGCGTAAGCAGTCAGATTTAATACTGGCTGACTTCGGTGAGCTATTTGCGTCACTCTGGCCATGCATATATGAGGCATAGAGCAGGCTTATGCAGACACTTTCGTAGCCTTAAGGGAAATCGGTTTGAGTAAACCTGAAGCTTTCCCTGATCTGAATTATCCCAATACAGCCTTTAACGTTGTCCCAGCATTCGCAGTGTTTGATTCCTACACAAACGTCCCTCGAAGGGTAGCGAACCCCGCACTCCATCCTTTTTCTAGCGCAATCACTCAAAGATTACGCCGCCCGAGCTGACTAACATTAAACGGGTATATACCATCCCTTAAAATTAGCCAGTTCCCAGTAGAGCAAAGGGATTAGGCTAGATCCGGGATCGACAGCTCGCATTGACGTTACCTTGATTTAGCCCGCTCAGCTTCTAGCAAACGATCCTAAGTTGTTTGGTACAAAAAGTAGTCCAGTAGCATAGGGTCAAGAGGTTGATGGATTTAGACCTTCAAACCTGGTAGACATGCTCTAAGCCCGCTTTTCAAATTCCAATTCGTGGAAGAGAGCCTACTGGCGAGTTAACGGATAAACTAGAGAAGATCAAGAAGAGTTAAGAGAAAAACGTAGGAGTTTAGAAATGAGATCGATCTCGCAACTCTTGATGAATTGAGTTTCCCACAGATCGAACTGTGCGTTTAGGCTTCACGTATGAGTTTCTTCATGTATCTGCATGCAAGCCGGCAGTATTTGTCCACCATTTCAATGCCTATCACGTTGTAGTTCTCATCCCTCTCCTGGGAGCATACCTCGTAGGAGTGGTAGCCTCTATACCCTATCTTCTTAAGCTCGCGGACGAACGCAAGGTAATTCGGGGTAGACCCTCCCGGAGGCGTGAGCCCTGGAACCTCAGGTATATCGTAAGGTATCTGAACAACCTCTCCGCTAGGTGTCTCATCGAACTTGGCGTTGAAGTGTGAGTGGACCACCACGTCCTTGCATGCCTGCACAGCCTTCCTTATGTATCCATCGCTCTGATGCTCGTACTGGTTGAAGCATGCTAAGCCTGTGTCTAGGCTCATTTTAAGGTACTCCGAGTTCACCTGCCTTATCATGAATAGCGTATCCTCGTATCCGGGCCTGAGTATTGGACCGTGCGTCTGCAGCGCCAATGTAACGCCGTACTCCTCAGCCCACTTAGCAGCCTCCTTCAACCCGTCCACAACCCAGAGCCACCTATCTACGAAGGAGGCTGGGTAATTCCACGTGATCCTAGTGTTCTCCAAGGTGGCGAGGCCTGTTCTCCTGTCAGGTCCCAGAGTACCCATCCAAGCTGCGAAGACCCTCATCACCTTAGCATCCATATTGTTAGCGAACTTAATCTGCTCTCTAACCATTAGAAGCTCATTCTCCCTCTCCTCCATGATCGGGCTTGCAAAGTTGTTCGTCGCACTTACAGCCGCAATCTCAATCCCAGCCGAATCAGCCGTTTCCTTAAGATCTTTTCCAGCCTTGCTATCCCAATCGAGGACAGAGCCTAAAGGTCTTCTAGCCTGTATCTCAATCCCATCGTAGCCGAAATCCTTAGCCTTAAATATCAAATCTTTCAAAGGCACCTTGGGACCCTTATAGAAGATCCCTCCATAACTTACAGAATCCAAACAAACCTTCATGATAACCACAACATAAAAAATAGTCTATCCCTATATAACAATTTCAACAGTTTACAAAATTCAATTTATGAAATTCAACGTCCCAACGGCAAACCATCAATCTTGTTACGGTTGGCCTATTGCATAAGGCCCTAATGACCTGACAAGCCCAGCCAAAATCTCTTCACATACCGCTAGCCAGTCGAAGCGAAAGGAGCCGAACCCTAACTCAAGCCAAGAAGACAAATCCCGGAAAATATCACTGGCCCACCAGCATGGAGACGTATGATACGATCATACTGAAAAAACAGATACAGATGGATGAAGCACTACCACACGCCGTCCATGGCTCAAACCGCCTTCTCGACAATCAAATCGATTTTGGCTTTTGGCAAGAAAAGTCTCTCGAAGCAACCTGTCATCTAATCTGCCGTCTATTTCCTCGACCAGAGCTAAAAGCATTAATCTATGGATCGAGCTTGACCATTAGACTATTAAGTAGCAACTTGCCGTAGCGTCCTGATGTGAGATTTTAGGAGAATGAATTGAAGATGGTCAAGGTTAGAGAGATTTTGAAGATTCTCAGTAAAGATCAGGTATACCAGATTCATATGGCTTCTATGCAGATACTCGAGAAGGTAGGTGTAAGAATTCCAGATTCAGATCTGTTGAAAACTTTGGAAGAGACAGGCGCTGTCGTCGACCACAAATCTCGCATAGCCAAGTTGCCTCAACAGCTTGTCATGGAGTTCGTCAGGAAGATCCCTAGTCAATGGACCATCTATGCTCGAAACCGTGAAAACGATATGAAGGTTGGATACGGCGAGATGAGAACCCTATCGAGTGGCGGCCATATCAACCTAATAGAACCGATGATCAAGACCAGACGAACAGGAACGACAGAAGACCTTGAGAAGGGCATCAAAATTGCAGACGCTTTAGAGGATATAACTATTGTAGGTCCATTGATTCTTCCAGCGCATGATATCCCGATAGAAGCCCTCGACGTATATACTTACGCTCAATTGATCAAAGGCTCCTCCAAGACAGTTTTCACTTGGATCTATAACGAGAAGACAGCTAAGCATGTGCTGAAGATTTTTGAGATACTGGCTGGAGGTGAAGAAGCTCTTAGAAAAAGATCAATGCTCTGGTACTTCTGCGAGCCTACGAGCCCGCTTACTTTCGCGACAAATGCTTTAGGTATTTTGAAGCTCACCGCCCGATACGGCTTACCTGTGACGTTCGGCCCTATGGTTATGGCTTCTGCAAGTGGTCCGGCTACTCTTGCAGGAACTTTGGCTGTTGAGAATGCTGAGATCGTCGCCGGCGCCGTTATCACTCAGATCTTGAATCCGGGGGTACCTGTCGAATATGGCGGTATCCCTCATATCTTCGATCAGAGGTCGGGTATGATCGCTTTCGGCTCTCCTGAACAAGGCGTGATGGCCGCCGCGATCACTCAAGTTGGGAGGTACTACGGTTTCCCAGTGCATGTGAACACCGGTCTAACTGACTCTAAGGTCCCTGACGCTCAATCAGCTTTCGAGAAAGGTATGACTATTCTCATGGGCGGTTTAGCTGGAGCTGAACTTTATGGTCATCTTGGAATCTTAGGCGCTGATCAAGGTGTTTCTTTTGAACAGCTAGTAATAGATGACGAGATTGTTTCTTACTTGAAACGAATGCTGGCTGATTTTCGGACTGAGCAGGAAGACTTGGCTGTAGATGTTGTTGAAAGAGTTGGGCCGGGAGGTTCATTCCTGACGCAAAGGCATACTTTACAGCATTTGAGAAGCGAATTCTGGTATCCTTCGCTTTGCGATCGACTTAGCTGGGGCAAATGGTTTGAGAAAGGAGCCAAAGATATGTTGGTTAGGGCTCATGAGAAGGTTGATGAGATCCTGAAATCTCACGAGCCTGAACCTCTTGACAAAGACATGGAGAAAGCGATAGACCAACAAGTTCGATATGCGTTCAAAGAACTCGCCAAGTAGCGGCCTCAAGGCCTTGCGAGAATCTCGGGCTGAAAGCCTATCTGGCTAGGAACGGGTGAAACTTGCCTCTCAAATGTGTACTCTTCGATTTGGGTGAGACTCTTGTCACTCGCGAGGTAGAAGACAGAGCTGTAGACATAGTCGCTTTGTATAGGCTTGTCACGTTCGCAAATAGGAGCGGCTACGGAATAGACAGAGAGTCTTTG
>Ga0315310_10000921_pt1 | contig 18554 bp, 14 predicted proteins | sample TDP5_MG_FD_203630 | JGI IMG/M metagenome (GOLD analysis project Ga0315310, IMG submission 203630) | Freshwater sediment microbial communities from Lake Towuti, South Sulawesi, Indonesia - TDP5 | ecosystem: Environmental > Aquatic > Freshwater > Lake > Sediment | place: Indonesia: South Sulawesi... | reverse complement strand
GTTTGAAGGAGGTTATGTTCGTTTTGCGGGTTGACTTTTGCGAATGCTGGGAACAACACTGTAGCTATTGGAACCGTGAAGAAGGTTAGTAATACAGAGAATTGGGCGGCGACTTGATAGTTACCTATCGTAACGTCACTGCAGTAGAAGGCCATCATGAAACCATAAAATTGCACTAGGAATCCTCCTAAGATAGAAGATACTGAAAGGGGGACGCCAAACCGCAGCATTTTTTTCAAGGTTTCAGACGTGTTGGATCCTGTTGTTTTTGTTTTTTTCAGATTTTTGAAGAGGATGAAGTAAAGTGCTGCTAAGCCAATGACGCCAGCTGCCAAAAATGAGAGCGTATAGCCTAGAACTGCTCCTAAGGCGCCGTACCCGAGAAAAACCAGCATTGGCGAAATTGCGCTTTTTATCATAGATTGACAAATCGTTGTGAAGCTGTAGAGTTCCATTCTTTCAAAGCCTATGAAGCTTGATTGTGAGGCTGTAAGTAGCGAGCCAGAAAATATTGTTATGGAAGCTATTGCTATCAAGGACGTAATCTCTGGTCTGCGGAAGATTGTTGACGCAACAAAGCTTGCAAGGGAGAGGGATAGAAACGACAAAGCGAGTCCTGCTGCGATTTCGAAGATTAAACCGGCAGAAATTATGCTGTGTAGGTCTTCTTCTGTGTTTTGGACTCTGAGGTGGGCTACGTACTTGGTTATAGCTGAGTTTACTCCCCAATCTCTGAATAGAACTATCATATATGACGGGATTAAGGCGATTGAGTATAATCCGTATTCGTCTGGTAACATGAGTCGGGCTAGAATTACTGTGCCGACTGCCATTATTATGGTGGATGCCGCTACTCCTATGAAAAGCTGAAAACTTCCGGTTGCTGAAACCTTGCCCATATCTAAGGCTTTTTCCATGGCTTTTTCCCTTTCTTGTGGATTGCTGAAGAACTCAGCTTGCATATGTTTTCGCTAGTTAATGCATGAATTCGTTAACCATTAGTCCGGTAATCTTCTTCTAATACTTTCCAACCTTTCCCGGCGAGAAATTTTAGGCTTCTTTCTCTTTTTAACTCATGGATTCTTACATATTCGTCAATATTTGAAACAACCTTTACGTCATTTACATCATAGTTTACGAGAGGATATCTCAACTGGTTTCTTCTCTCAAAGGGGATAGCTATCTGCTTTATTTTTCTTGTATCAAAACCTACTAGTTTTGCTGCAACGTAGTCTACCGCACACGGGTTCGTTCCCAGAAGTGTCACACCACATTTTTTTGGATTACCAAGGACGGGTCCTTCGCCTTCTTGACCGATTATACCATCTACTATGAACAACGACTTTCGCTGAGGAGTGCTGCAAAGTATGCCCTCTTTATTAGCATATTTGACTATCACGTTCAAATCCAATATGGTCCTCCAGATCGTGTCATTACCGTACCAGCCGCCTGGCTCCCATAGATATTTTTCCAACAGAAGCTTGCGGGCAACTCTTCCAGCTATAGGGGTGTTAAGTATATTTCGTATGAGTCTTTCCTTTGTGCGCGTGCAGACGTTCGGTTCATGCGGGTATTCGTCACCTCTCTTTTTTGAAGGCCCTATTCTATGATGTGGAAGGAAGCTCTTTAAGCCGCATATCCCAATGAAGTTTTTCAGGGCTGAAGTTATTCCTGCTTTTCTATGGCTTTTTAGTTTGGGAACGGATATGATTACATTGGCGTCAAGTATGGTATTGGGAATGAAATAGCAATGTTTTTTGTAGGTATGATGTTTTCTGAGATCTTCTATCAGCTCTGGTTGCGTTATAGCATAAAGTTTCCAATCGGTATCAATTTTCGAGTGAAAAGAGTCATCTCCAAGATCTATTATTGTGTATCCTAAAGGATCGCCTTTTGTCTGCACGATTCTTTTTTGGCCAAAGTATCCAGTAGGTTTCATGATGTTTCCTGTGTAGTTCATTACCTCCTTGCGCAAGTCTAGTAGCGAAACCGGCACATCATTTACGTTGGATTTGTAGAAACCAATGAGTTCTCTTAACCCGTTTATTTTACAGGCTTCATCAAAATTGGTGGACAAAAATGGAGCGTCGCAGATAACTATTCTTCCCTCTCCTTTTAACGCTAGGATCGTGTAGTCGATGATTGGTCTTAATACTGAGGAGTGGGTTACAGTTGATAGTACCGCTTTCCTCCCAAGAGGATGTTTATCTCTAACTAGATTAGGTTTTATAACCACCGTACTTCCTCTTGAAACGATTTCTGATAATGGGTTCCACTCGCTTGTTCCATAATTTCCAATGTCCAAGTTATACATAGAGAGCATTTTTCTAATCATTTCATAAACATAATTGGTGCGGTCAGTTTTACTTTCATAAGGTAGAAGTTTCAGTTCAGGGTACTTTTCTCGAGGATTAAATGGGAAAACTGGATAGTCATACACGTTTTCTTTCAGAATCACGGTGAGTCTTTCTCTGTCGCTCATTATGAACTCCTCAAGATATCGAAGTTAAATGTGAGTGTACCGTATTGAACGCTTCACTACTGCGTGCATCATAGTGAGTAGCGTGCGTTATCTTAAAAGAAAAAAAAGGGAATTTTGTGGTCGTCAGTTAGTATGGAGCTAGTCCTGCAGCCTCGTTGAACCAGTTGGCAACAGTTAGCCACATGTATTTGTAGTCGTTGTCCCAAAAGATCATATCGGCCCACTCAAGAGTGAAACCTTGATGGGCGCTCGCTATGGCAGCCTCATAAGATTCCATTGAGGCTGCTGTTTCTCCTTCACTATAGCTTCCTATGCCCCTAACATAGACTCTGACATTGTGTTTCCAGTATCCTGGCGAATGTCCTGGTGGCGGTGGTGGCGGTTCACAAGCAAATGCGACGGAGACCATTAGAGTTGTCAGTACTACCGCAGCTAATCCTAAAGCACTTTTCTTTAATTTCATGTTTATCCCTAAAAGCAATTTATTCAAGCTGAATAAAAAGCCATATGGAAAGAAATTATAGACAAAGCTTCCATCTCTTCGAGACTCATTTGATACCACGCCACATAGTGTTTGCGCGCGCGGCTTGTTATTTTCTATTAATGATGCTCCATTCGCATTCGAGTCGTGAGAGAGAGAATAGTACGCACCAAATAGCTTATCTAAAACCAGAGATGCGCGCATTTAATCGCACACATTATTCGCAAACGTATTCTCAACTACTTGGACTGATTTTTAGTTTTGCCACAAAGTAAACTGTTGAGGGAATCTTTTTTCTGAAAACGAACGTTGAAATCCTCGAACCAATATAGCGAACAATATCCAGCACATTTTGGAACATATGCACGTCACCAATTTCAAGTAATTCGAATTCCGGACCAAGAAGCTGCTTAATTTCCTCAATTTTCTCGAATGAATGATGATGTCCAAATATATGAAATTCGTATTTGCATTTTGGACAAATTACCATGTTCTCATGTAAGTTCTCATGAAATGGTAATGTACCAATAAACAATCCGCCACTAACTAACACTTCTTTGATATTCTTGAGCGCTTTTTCCGCGTCTGGAATGTGTTCAAGAACATCTAAACAAAACAATAGATCTAGTTTATTTTTTTCCAATTTGATCTCAGAAATGTCTCCTTGAATTAGTTCAATGTCCAGTCCTTGCCTATCAAATCTATTGCCAAGCTCCTTCACTAGATAATGTGAAATATCAATTCCCATGGTCTTTAGACCGCTGTTATGTAACAACCTGAGCAGATAGCCTTCTCCAAAACCAACCTCACAAGCGGTTCGCGCATTCTTAATGTGTTTCCTGATTTTGCGGTAAACATAAAAAATCTTGACTCTGTTTCCGACCCAAATTTTACTTCTTCCTTCGATACATTTTCTGGCAAGATAATCATAGAAAGACTCGTTGGTTGTACTCATCTCCTAAATTCCTCCAAATCCGAATGAATATATACATTAGTCTTTTCTCATGAATTGACAATCGCATATTTAATGATGACTGCTTTTCACACTACGAACCAATCGGGGCCCTGTAGATATCACATCTGCCATTAGCATAGACCTTGTTCATGTCATTTAGGAACGAAAGTTCGCTAGAGTTAAATGAGTAGAATTCGCCAACTATTGTTCCTTCGACTATGTTTAACGGGCTCAGATAAACTGTGTCATTAACTGAAACTTTCGTCGCGTTCGAAAGTATTCTAACGTCTCCTAGATGAATCATACCATAGGCATTTAATGCATTTCCTCGGGAAGGCGAATCAGCGTATATTTGTGTATGCTCGACGTCAATATTCCTTGATAACCATTGAGCGCCAAATGCGCTATAACCATCAATATACCCAAAGTGACCATACAGTTGCAGAGAACTCATTCTATACTTACTAAGTGGCACGGACCAGCTATCGCTTCCTGTAACTTCGTATACTAAATTTGTTTGAAAGAGGAAGTATGGCGTCAGAACAATTAGCAACAAAATAGAAACCCAAAGTTCCTTTTTTTGCTTAGATAGTAGATTAAAAATAAACATGGCCCCCACCACACTTAAGGGAGCTAGAAAAAACAACAATATGTGGTAGAACCTTGTCATGCTGAGTGTTTCTGCCAACCCTGGCACCAATATGAGGGCAAACAGAAATGAGATGGCTAGAATGAAGAACATGAACTGAGATCTGTCCACATGAACTTTTATTCGCTTAGTGACCAAACCAACGAATCCAAATACAATAAGGAATTGTGTGATATATGCAAATGCTCTACTAACAGCGTTCATTATCGTCGGCGAAGACTCCATTCCTAGTCCCCTCAACACTTCTGTTCCCCTCGATTCAGGATTGAAAAATGTTCCTAATTGACTTTGGACGTATTCAGCATAGTCTAAGATGCTGTCAAAAACAGCGGAACGCGATGTGTAAATATACCATGTGAACATTACGATGAAAAACAACGCGATCATACTTGCTGTTATGTTTCTACTTGGCCGTTTCATTACAAACAAGGAAATAAACGTCATGGCAATAAAGAAAAGGAAAATTTCTGAAAGCCCGTAATGCGATGTAATTAAGCCGAATGCAAAAACTATGAAGCATAGCGTCTTGCTGGATTGTTTCATTCTGTTATTTAGCAGGACAAGCAGCAAAAGAATGAAGAACAGTTCCGCAACCATCTGTCTGTTCAACGATACCATTTCGAAATAGAATGTTTGCTGGGCCATGAAAAGAAAAGCTGAAACGAAAGCGTATTTCTCTCCTATGTATTTTCTCGCTACTTGATATAACCCTACAGGGACAAAAGAGAAGATAAGTGGGAATAGAATCTTAAAGGTCCATTGTGGATCTACGTTTAGCAAAGTTGAGTATAATGTCGGAAGAATGGTAATACTTAACATGGAACTCTGTCTCGGAAAGAATCTAGCTGGACCCCAATACGCATTGTTTTGCACGCTCTTAAAGACAAAGAGCTCAGTTGTAACGTCAGATCCAAAGGAAACAACGTAGTTAGATATGAACTGAGAATGATAAAGAAGAGAGATTGCTATCATGAAAACGGCTAGAGCATAAAGCCTTAGGGACCACTGTGTATCAAGCATAACTCCCATAACAAACACAAACGCTATTGCAGCCATCAAAAGCAGCAAAAGACTGTTATTTTCAAAGAGATTTACCCAGAGCCCGCCGAGCACACTCAAGATAGGAAGACTAACGATAAGGAGCAAAAGCAGAAGCATTGAGCGAGATTGAATCTGAATGATTTTAGTAATTTTAATCGGCTCTCCCCAAAGAGAGCCCAAGATACTAATCACAATTATTATGCCATTCAGTGCAATCATCATGGGAAGTAGTGTCAGTGGATTTGAAAGTCCTATCATGAAGCCGATTTCATTAACCAATAAGCCAACAACCATAAGAAAGGCAAGACTGAATCCTACTGATAAAAGAATTTTTTCAATATCATCTATATTCCCCAACTTGAACAAACATAGAAAGATGAAACCTGGAACAAAAGACAGATAGAAAAAGCCGATGACTTGCCTCACAATTGGAATGTCAAAGAAGACAGCGAAGCAAAACAAAGACAACAAAGAGAGAACTATCAACAGCAGATTCTTTGACCTCTTGATATTTGCGTTCTGAGAACCCATATGATCACCAAATCGTAAATTGTGTAAAGGCGTTTATCTAAATAGTGCGCGCGCGCATCAATCGGTTAATGTGCGAAGTTTCTCTCTCTAAGGATGTTAAATAGGCGTGGTGGTAGCTATTGACATCGGCAAATTCTGCAATTGGTCGGACAGAATGTCTCGAAGAGTGGAAGCTAATTACGTGATTCTTAAGTAGATCGCGCGCTTGTCTCTCTGAAGACTTTTGCCCTCACAATATGCGCGAGGCGTATGAGGCATTGCGTGGGAGGTCCTAAGTCCGTTTCGCTCAACGTGGTTTAATGCATGCAACAGCGCTAGAATAATCAATTGCCTTTACCAACATAGAATTTTTCTTTTTTTGTCAAAAATTTTTCCGTTCGCGCGTATTCTATTATAGGCCTTCCTTGTTTTTTCGAAAATATGGATATCTGACTTTTGAACTCTCTAACCGCTTTCTCTTTAAGATCAGCGAATTCGGAAATGTCTATATCAACGGTGCGGTTTCTGAATAGATCAGCTAGTCTTTCTAAGAATGGACTAATTCTCGCGTATTTTTGTACAATAGAATATTGAAACTTCATCGGTGTCAATCCGGATTTTTGGAGACACCTTTTCACGATTTGATTTGTTTTTTGATGGTCTGAATGATAGTCCTTTATGTAAGGAAAATAGACCTCAACTGGAGGATACTTCTTTATTACGTCTAAAATACGTTCTTCAGCTTCTTTTTCATGTTTTTCAAGCGATCCATCCTCAAAATCTAAGAAAAACAAGTTTTTTCTAGGTATTCCTAGAGTCTCTGCAGCTCTTATGGTTTCTTCTTTTCTGATTTGTCTTAGTTCATCTGGAGTTGGGTCAAAGTTTACGCCTAGCACCTTAGAAAATGCATGTCGACCATCGGTTAAGACAACTACGATGACTTCGCATCCCTCACTGGTCTTCTTAGCCATGGTCCCTCCACATCCTAATGTTTCATCGTCAGGATGCGGAGCAAATACCAAAATGTTTTTTTTCATTAGCATGCCACCGCTTCATTCCTCTAAATGTTGACGCACTAGCTCGCGCGCCAATAAAGATTTATACAATTCAGTGTCCATGAAACATCGTCCGCGCAAAAAAGATGTATCGATCATGCGTGACTTCTTTTCAGGGAAAGTTTCAGTCTTCCAGCTAAACTGTTAACCGTGTCATCCGAAGTCACCCAGCTAAAAAATCTGCTATGCCATCTCTCGCGTACAAAGTTTATTTCAAAGTTTCTCCTAGATGTATTGGTCCATAGGAACTTATAGGGTTCGTCGCCTCTCATCATGTCATATTCCTTAAACCCCTTTTTAATACATCTCTCTAAAAGTAACCTTATTATTAGATTTCCAACCGAATATTTGGAGTATTGAGGATCAAATCCCGCAAGATAATAGAACATTTTCTCGCTGTATTCAAACGTGTACTGAGCCGAAACAGGCTCGCCATCTGCAGTAAGGAAGTAAAGACCCAACCATCCTACGTCAGCAAACAGTCCGGCTACATCCATATGGAAATTACGAAAGGAATCTTCCCTACTTTTAAAGGAGCCAAGCAGACCTTCCGACTCCCATCTCTTCTCATTTAATTTAATAAAAAGTTTCATGGCTTCCTCAACCGAGAAGCCAGCCTCGTCATATCTTTTAAGTTCTACATGATGTTTTTCGTTGATTTTCCTTAAGTATTTGTTCAGGTTTTGCCGCATATTTTTGCTTAGCGCTTTCATTAGAAGGTCAACCGAGTTTGGCAGGGAAACATAAGGACATATGTTACAAACATGCTTTTTTAACTTTAGTTTAGATGGAGAATATGAGAATAGTGTCTCTAAGCAATTAGCGTTTTCAGCGGTCTCAGGAATCTCCTTTAACTCAATCCAATCCCAATCTGCTATCGTATCCATCAAATAATCTATTATAAGCCTTAAGCACTCCGCCTCTCTTTTCAGAACAATGAAATTGTTATAGTCAGAGTGGCGAGCCCCCAAAAATTCCACTTTCTTAATAGTGCCAAAGGCAGGCAACTTGTACTTAGATAACATGAGCGGGGCTATCGCTACAATTTTATCTTCGTCTTCGACGAGTAGAACTAGCGGTTTTCTTCCTTCCCCAAAATGTTTCCACCAAGTAAACAACCACTCCCAAGTTAAGAAAACATTATCACCCAATAGATTGTTTTTCAGAAGGACATCCCACTTTTTTCTCAGGCCTTGAAAGTCATCAGCTTCTTTCACTTTCAAGATAGATTCCCCAAAGAAAAATAAAGTTTCCAATTCTGCAGGCGCGCGGTTAATCTAGTTTTATCGTGTTTTTGTATGCTTTTTCGATTACCTCCAAGTCTTGGAGGCCGTCTTCTCCTGATGGTTGTGGTTGTTGGTCTTTTTGTATGCTATCTACAAAGTGTTGTATTTCACTCAAGAAAGATCTTTGGAAGCTTGGGGTTTTTCTGAGCATGAGTTGTATTGCAGTCTTGATTTTATTTGGAGGGTTGTAGGATGCTATTGCGTGACTGGCTGTTCCGTATACTTCTAGTTTGGCTTGGTTTTGTTGAGAGAACCACCCGACGGTAATTATCGCTATTTGTCCTTGTTTGAATTTCAAAGTACATACTGCCTGATCTTCTTGTTCAAGGTTGTATCTATGGCCCAAGAAGCTTTTGGCGTCGGTGATTTCTCCGAAGTACCACCTTGTGAGGTTTATCATGTGGGAACCCAAGTCTATTAGAGCGCCGCCGCCTGTTAGTTCTTTGTTCCACCACCATTCTGGTACTGGTTTTGGCGCGTCTGCTTCGGACCTGTGAAAGAAAGGTCCGGAGCTTACGTTGGTGGCATAGGCAATTTGAGCCTCTCCGAGTTCGCAGTTTTCTATTTTTGTTTTGATGTTTTGGGATGTGGCGGAAAATCGGAGGTCGTATCCTATCATTAGTTTTACGTTGTGTTTGTCGATTATGGATAGTATGCCTTTGCCTTCTGTGGTGTTTCTTGCAAGGGGTTTTTCGAGTAGTATGTGTTTGTGCCTTTCTGCCGCGGCTTTTGCGCCTTCTGCGTGTAGGTGTGTGGGCAAGGCTATTATGACAGCATCTATGTTGGGGTTGTTTAGGAGTTCGTGGTAGTCTTGGTACGTGTTGGTTACGCCGAGTTTCTTGGCTGTGCTAAGGGCTTTTTTGGAGATGTCGGCTACTGCTGTTAATTCGGCGTTTTGGAGTCTCAAGCAGTTTATTAAGTGAACTTTGCCGATGTAGCCGAGGCCGATTAGGCCTAGGTTGGTCTTGGTCATGGTTTCAACTACTTTTAGATCATTTCTTTGTTTATGAGCCCAGTTCTTGTGGCTGTTTTGTATGCTATGGTTAGAAGTTTGGTTGTTGTTGTCTTTTTTGGGTATTCCTTTGCAAAGGTTTCCAGCGACTCGCCTTTTGGAATATAGTTGATGTTTCCTAGGCCTTCACTCGCGGCTAAGACTATGTGCTTGATAGTTTTTGGGTTCATGTCGGCTATTTTTGCGGCTGCGGCGTCGAAGGCTACTGGGTCTTGGCTTGCCATTACGAGATTAAGTTTTCGGGGTGATTTGCCGGAGACAATTATTCCATCCAGGATGTGAAGATCAAATTTCATGAGTTTGTTTATGGCGACTATGGTTTCGTTAAGCCTTGGGTGGTATTTGTATTTCGTGGGGTTTGGATTACAGCCGAAGATGTTCTTTAACGCACATGAGATTGATGTGGAATCCATGTATTTGATTTTTGGAACATTAATACGCAGATCAGCATTGCGAATCGTTCTAGGAAGGTCAAACTTGAAGTAATATTCGCGTAATCTTATATCTGTTTCTTCGTTCTCGTCTTCTGAAAGATTGACCAGATGGGTGTTCTTCTCTCGTGCCAGTTTCTCGTAGCCAAGAAGTCTGAACGCATATTTGCATTTCATTGCAGAAGCATCAGATTCTACGATCGAAATATCTACGTTGCCTGAAATTTTCTCGCGAATTAGATCAATTAAAGCAGCTACAAATTTTGTATCTGTGGTTTGACCAGTGGAATAATCCCAATAATAACACATGTTTGGCTTGATAACAACACTCTTTGTTTCTTTTGGGAGAGAGTAATCTATAAGATTTAATGACTCAAAGATGGTCTTTTTCAATGAATCCACGTTGTTGTTTCGTACTTTGGCAAAGCTAACCAAACTCATGTAGTCGTCCTTCTCATCCTTTTCCTAGTTTATTGCGCGCGCAGCATGCTCTGGTCACCCATTCCGATTTATGTTAGGTAAGCTTTGGTAGACGCTTTGAAGTCTCTTTGCAATGATTTCTAAAGAGAATTCTCTTATTACCCCTTCTCTACCTTCTCTGCCCATTTTGATTCTAACATCTTTGTTCTCTATTAAGTACTGTATTGCCTCTCCTAATTTCAGAGGATCATTTGGTGGAACCAAAACTCCATTCTTATAGTTCTGGACAACTTCTGGGATGCCACCTGCAGGTGTCGCTATCACTGGAGTTTCGCATGAGAGGGCTTCCAAGATCACAACAGGAAAGCCTTCCAAGAAAGATGGTAGAATAACAATTGCTGCTTTTTGATACCATTTTATTATATCTGAATGATCCAAAGCTCCCAGATATTGGATTTTATGTCTGCCTTCCTTGTTTTCCTTTTCTATCCATTTCAAAATGCCTTGATTATAGGTAAGACTCCAGTCGGCTGGACCAACAATTACTAAGTGAACTGATTTTCTCAAGTAGGGTAGAGACTCTAGTAAAACATGTAAACCTTTTGTAGAAGTTAGTCTTCCAACGAATAATAATAGGTTATCTTCCTTTTCCCCTTTGGGACTAAATAGTTTGGTATCCACTCCATTAGGCAAATATGTTATTTTTCCTCTGGGGATACCCAATTCCATTAAATCTTTTTCAATACGCCTTGAAATTGAAATGTATAAATCAGCCACATTCTTCAGTATAAACCTGCTTAAATGATATCTCTTGTAGTAGTTGACATCGAGCCCGTGTAATTGGAATATTTTATGCTTCCTAACAAAAAACGAAAACAAGGGAAAACTAAGATCATCCTCGTGGAAATGAATAATTTCATACTTTCTTAAGATGTTCCTGAATCTTCCAGGAAGAAGATTGATTTCCAAGGTAATTTTCGATGAATGCTCAGTTGGCAACCAGTTTAATGCAGGAATTTTAAAGACGGTTATTCCTTCGATATTTTCTATTTTTCCTCTCCATTTCGGATTCCATTTTCGATCCATATTAAACGTCATAACGTCTGTGTGTACTCCGATTTTGTTGAGTTCCACTGAGAGATTCCGAACCACAGTTTCAGTGCCACCCTTGATAGGATGAAAACCAGGCGTAACCATCAATACTTTCAAGGATACCTCTTCCCTGCAGGTTGTTGACAACATACAAGGCGGTTGAAAGTAACGAAGTTAATTCCGGCTACCTTTCATCTTAACCGGTTGATTCTTGTTAAGAGATTCTTCAATGCACTCTAGAAGCTCTATAGTTTTTCTTCCATCTTCTGGTTTCACTGGTGGATCAGAGTCAGCTTTTATGGACTCAATGTACTTGCCGATTAGAATGTAATGATGCCAACAAGTTAGCAGTTCGCGTTTTCGCAGGCTTTCCATGACTTCTTTTATCCATTTTTTAAAGATCGTTTTTTGATCAAAATAGAAACCTTGAATGAAGCTGGCAGGGGGCTTTTTTGGGATTTCTAAGAGATAGTTGTAACCAATGATTTCCATTCTCTTACCGTCAGAACCCATGAGGTCGAATATTACTTCATGCCTTTTGGCAAGCCAAGAAAGTTCTATGACTCCCAGACGCTGATTCGATGTATGCAGCACTGCAACAAAATTATCATAAACTGAATGTTTTATCTTGTCGCCCATTGCAGAGACTTCTTTTATGTCTTTTAGGAAGTGCAGTTGGAGATATGCTGAATGGCAGCCTGTTTCCCAGAGGATGCCACCTTCTTCGGTACTTGCGGTCCAACTTGGAGCCCCAATTAGCTCGGCGCTTTCTTTGACGGAAACCCTGAGGTATAAAGGGTCAAATTCTCCAGAATCGACCATACTCTTTACTTGAATAACTGCGGGAGTGAACAGTTGATTGTGGCACAGACATAGCTTAACTCGTTTCTTAGAAACTTCATTTATTATCTTGTCGCAATCTGTGGTGTTTCGTGCCATTGGCTTTTCTAACAAGATATTATGTCCAAGCTTTGCAGCTTCGCAGGCAATTTTGGCATGAGTCGAAGTAGGTGTACATATGTCCACATAGTCCAAGTCTTTTCTTTCAAGAAGCTCTTGATAGTTTACAAAAGCTTCTTTAATACTGTGCATTTGAGCAAAAGCTTTGGCCCTGTCTAAGTTAACGTCTGAGACTGCTATAACATTTACTTCTGGTATATGTTTATATGCTCGCATATGTAATCTGGCAACTCTTCCACAACCAATTAGACCAATATTCATTTTTCATTACACCGCAAGATCATTTATGTACGTTAATCAAGTGTGATAAAGTAAGGATTTTGTGTATATGTGCTTTCCACTTGGAGTTTTGGGAATTTCTTCGACGAACTCCCATATAATAACGCAGTCCTTTCCCATCATCAGTCTTATCTTGCTTTCAATCTCTCTTTTTTCAGCATTTTTTAGATTGCCAAGCAAGACTATAAAAATCCTGATTTTCTTGTAATCCTCCTGAACGACTTGAAAAGCTTTTACCCAATCTTTCAGATAGAAGAGGTGAGTGAAGTATTCTCCATGAATTATGGTTTTGTCTTCTCTAATGAAGTGATCAGTTATTCTACCTGAAATGTCCGTCAAAGTAGGTAAGGGACTACCGCATGTGCACTTTTTAGGCCCAAGTACTGCGGTATCCCCAATTTCGAATCTTATTAGGGGCATTGAATAATTGTGGAGTGTAGTCACAATTATCTTCCCCATTTCTCCTTCTTTCACGGAGAGGTTGTGTTCATTCAAAATCTCCACGTAATTGTTAAACATAAAAACGTGTAGTAGACCAGCATTACATTCACCAGCAATGCCATCGACTTCTCTTGAGCCATAAAAATCATGAACTTTTGTACCGAATACGCTTTCTATTTTTTCTCTCATTTCCTTCGTTAATCTTTCTGCCGAACTTACAATTGCTTTTGGTCGATGAACAATCATTCCTTTCGTTTCTGCGAATTTACATATCTCGTATAGTGAACCCGCATAGGCTTGTATCAAATCGGGTTTACATGAATTTATAATTCCCACGTATTGCTTCATGTCTTTTTCGCTCATTCTAAAACTGTTAAGTAGTTTGGTGTTTGTTAGCCAGTTCATCACCTTTGCCTTTAATCCTATAGTACCTTTGAATATGTCTCTTTCAGATCCCCAAATCATTATCTTTTTAACAGCCAACTCGTCGATTCCGATGATGTTTTCATAGTAAATTCTCTTCGACGCTTCGCACCATTTGTCAAGTAAGTCATCTTGAATGAATCTTACTGGTTCCCCAGTAGATCCTCCTGAAGAATTATAATACCATTTTCTTGTAGTGATATCTTTAGAAATCAGCTCTTCTCCATGTTCTCGTATGTCTCTCTTTGTGAGTAATGGAATTCTATGAAATTCGTCGCTGTCTAAACCATTGGTTCCGAGAATGCTTCCAAGTCTTCTACCGTAGAAAGGCACACTCTGACAAGCGTGTAAGAGCAGTTTTTCAACATGAACTCTTTCAAAGTTCAGTAATTCCTTTTCGCTATTTATGCATTCAGCCAAATGACTGTAATAGCGCTGCTTCTCAGAGTATGTACGCTTCAATCTTCGCAATAATATCAATATTTGTTTCCTAATCATGTGATCACTCATTATACGATTTGGCATAGAATAGACTGAAGACGATTTGTTTCCAGAAAGAGTACTCCAAATCTTTGAAAGTACGCGCACATAATAAAAACTCTTGAATCAAAAGCAATCTGAAATCTGAATGGCAGTTTAGTAATTTTCAGATGATTTTGTCGTTCATTGGCACACGCTTTCATTTGCCTAATCTGGATGTTAAAGTTTTCCCTATTTTTTCCCTTCGATTAAAAGCTTGAATCAGGAAGGCTCGGGAGATATGCTGGTTTTGATCCAGCTTTTGATGAATCCTATGAACCAAGCAGTGCTTTCAAGTACATATTGAAGTGGTAACAGAAAAGCGACCTTGTCTTCCGTTAGCTTATAAATCTTATATGAATGAAGGAGCCCAGCAAAAAAAGCAGCGAAAGGTAACATCTTGCAAACGTTCATCATATTCTTATTTTTGCGTAAGAAGTACTGTGAGTCATAACCACGCTTTAGATACCTGGTCCAAAGTTGCCTCCACTCCACGCCACGCCTTTCGTAATCAGTAAATTGTGCGTGATTGGTGGAAAGTAGCCAACCCGCCATTCTAGTTCTAAATTCGGCATCAAAATCTTCTCCATATCCCTTAATGTCTTTGTCGAATCCACCTATTTGCCTTATGACCTTAGTTCTATAGATGCATCCGCCAGTTCCCATTGACTTTGCATGAGTTCTATCGGTATAGTTGAAATCGACCATTTTTGAAGCTGCTCGCGAATAAATTTCTAAAGTGGAGAGCAAATTGGGTCCAGAAGCTAACGTATATTGCCCTTTTGCAATTCCTACTTTAGGATTTTTATCCATAAACTCAACTTGTGTTCTGATATAATCAGTGGATAGCAGCATGTCACCATCCACCCAAACAATGTATTCTCCACAGGCATTTTTGACTACCATGTTTCTTGCTGAGCCCAGTCCTTTTCTTTCTTGGTGAAATATCTTCGTTTTCATGTCGATTTTTGATATGTGGTTTTCAATTATAGAGAGAGTATCGTCTTGGCTACCGTCATCGACAAATATCACTTCTATAAGGTCATGAGAAAAATCTTGATTAATAATGGAGTTAATGGCTTCCCTAACGAAACTCTCGCAATCTCTCACACAGACGCCAACAGTTACTTTAGTTTTCCTCATAACTTGCACACCGCCTTCGCCAGAAGTTCATCTTCAATAGTTTGTCGGAACAAGAAGCATCTTTGAATCTAACTTGCAGGGCTCTGTGAAGACCGAGACTAGTATCACTTTGCGCAGCATTGTTTCTGCTGAACGCCATTTCTAGAAGATGCCATTACAGTCCGGTCGTAAGAGGGTGTGGATACGAGTAGGGTTGATAGTTCCATCCAGATGGAGGAGGAGTCAAAAAGTACGTGGTTCCTTGTGTTGGAGCATCACAATGTCCATTAGTAAATACATAAATAACTTCTTCCACATTTGTAATTGTATTGTTCCAAATATAGATGTCTTTTGGGTGTCCTCTGGGATGGAAGTCTGGGTCTGCGACTTCACAATTTCCAATACGAACGCCATGCCAAACATTATCAATAATATTATCATACACTAAGGCACTTCCGCCTTCAATGTGAACACCGAAAAATCTTGTTCCATAATTGCCAGTATATCGTATTGTGCAGTTATAAATTTCACATCCACGCATCCCATGATAATTTTCTCTATTTGGATGCCCAGTTGTTGCTGCTTCAGAAATGAGCTCATCTTCTATTAAGGAATTACGAAGCACATAAACTCCACCATTGCTTACTGCAACTGCGTGTCGTGTTCCCCTAAAGTAGCAGTCTTCTATGAAGACATTTTTATCATACACCCCAAAGATTTTGGATGTGTCTTCCTCCCAAGGAGTCCACCAATAATGCATCGCCCTTGCCACGACTATGCCATAACCGTTTGTTCCAATTGGTTTCTTATAAAGGTCAATAAAGTCACAGTGATCTATGACCCCTTGGCTGATGCGTGCGGGGTCTCCGCCACTGAAGTTCACGTAATCTTTGTTAGGCGCATAGATTCCAGATTGCGTATAATGGTCATTAACTTTGATTCCCGAGCTTCCAGCGTAGTAGAAGGCACAGTGGTCTATGCGGAAATCTTTGCAACTCTCAATGTAAACTAAGTCATCGCTGACTGCATTGGTTTCAATATTGGGTCGCCCTTTAAACGTGATGCCCGATATTCTAAGTTTGCCAGCACAAACCCAGCCTCCCACTGTTCTTGATGTTTCGTAACCGCCAGTCGCTTGGAGCATTATACACGCGGATGCAGAATCGTCTAATGGCATTTGAAGGGTGGTCGTGTCTTTTCCAGCCCCAATAATCTCCAAACCACCAGATGGAACAACGAATCTCACACCGCAAGGAGTCCCAAGCGAGCTTTTTAATCCACTATCACGAGGCTCAAAAATGAATGAGCCCTCTGGAACGTATACTATGCCTCCCCCTGCAGCTACTACTGCGTCTACAGCCATTTGAAGATCTTGAGGAGAGCCACTTTTTGCATACGCTATACTCGCAATTATTCCGCCACTGCTGTCTATACGAATATATGCGCTCCCTACCGATGAAATTGTAGGCGCGACAATGAGTATTCCAATGAGTATGATCGAAATTAGTGGCATTGCGTAGTGTGCAAGTCCCTTGGGCCTTATAGTTTGTACTACCCTCATTATAGGTCTAGTCAATAGTATATCGCATGCGCCTATAAATCTAGCTAGAAATGTTTTCATGTTCTTCATTTATACAATGTGGAGAGCGTCTGATAAATGTTGCGTATTACGATTTGCTATAGCGTCCCTGATTCTGCCCATCAATGTCCAAACCCATGCGCCACGCCCCATATGTTTCTGGCCAACATGACAAGATATCCATCTTTCTCACCACAGCCCACATCTAAAACTGGAGATGCATTTCGTGCACTAGACTGAAAATCATAATTAATTAACCTCAAACAATCAACTATGGCTTCTTTGAGCCGCTTATTTTTAATCTTGACAAGGCTTCCTAAGCTCATGCTTGATAATTCCTTTTGGACCACTAGAATTCAGGTTGCAAAAGTAGCAGAATTTACGCAATTTCGCGCGCTTGATATTTAATAGTGACCGTATCCCTGCAAGTGGGCCTTTGCTAAGCCTAAAAGCCAAGCTATTCTTTTGAAATAGTATTGCGCCAGCAATAAAAATGCCACTTTACGATGCGTCAATTGGTATGCCGTGCGAGACAACATAAACCCGCTTAGAATATTGAAGAATTTGACTGTTCTCACCCTCTTATGATACAGGTAGTGCGCCCCATAGCCGTACCAAAAATGGTTAGTCCAAAGATCTTTCAAGGTTTGCTTGCGCCATTCGAAATAGGAGGCATCAGTTCCGGTATGTATTAACCAACCTGCTCTGCTCATCCTGCACTCAATTTCTTCGTCTTCGCCAGCACCTGTAATTTCAGTATTAAAACCCTTAATCTGTCTGATCGCTTCAGTGCGATAAATTGACCCACCAGCCAAGTAACAAGGTATGTTCGGCATCTTGTTCCTGCTCACGGTGTATATTGTTGCCACAAACTCGAGATTTTCTAAGGTTGGGATGAGACCTTTCTGAGGAACTGGATAAAATTTAGCCTTAGCAATACCTACCTTAGGATTTTGCTGCATAAATATTACCTGCTTTTGCACATGATCAGGCGGCATCACTATATCTGCATCTACCCAAACTATGTAATCACCTTCAGCACCATCTATGACCAGATTTCTTGCTAGACTCAACCCTTCGCGATTGCCTCGAATTAGTGTGACCTTTAAGTCAATTTTCGAAGTATAATCCTGTATTATCGAAAATGTTTCATCATCGCTGTCATCTACAAAGATAATTTGCATTAATTCGCGTGGATAATCTTGAGCAAGTACACTGTCTATGGCATGTCTAATTGTATGCTTCTCATTCTTAGAACACATACCTATTGTGACTTTGGGCTTCTCGTTCATAACACACACGTCTAAGCTTTCAAGCTTCGATAAGAAGGTTTAAACGCAAATTAAAGGAGTCAACTCGAAACGATAACGCGTAGAAAACTCAACAGGTCCTTTTATTTTGACACTCAGCGAAAGATGTCGCCAAAAAGGCATGATTAAGATTGAGCTGTATCATGTAATTTTGACTGCACAGTTCTTGTTCAAAGATTCCTCGATACCCTCAAGAAGCTTGATAGTCTTTTTCCCATCCTCGGGTTGCACAGGCGCATCGGAATCCTTCTTAAGACTATCCATATATCTGCTAATCAAATTGAAATGTGGAAGCAGCTTTCTCTTTCGAACATAGTTTACTCCAAATTTCGTCCATTTTTGGAGACCTCTTTTAACATCAGTGTATGCATTGTGAACAGCACCTGTAACGTTCATGGGAGGCGATTCTGACTTTTCTATGAACAGATCATAGTCAAAGAGCACTTGTCCTCGCCTTCCGTCGGAACTGGAGATTTCGTATACAGTCTCTGATTCTTTGGATAACCA
>Ga0315310_10000917_pt1 | contig 18587 bp, 16 predicted proteins | sample TDP5_MG_FD_203630 | JGI IMG/M metagenome (GOLD analysis project Ga0315310, IMG submission 203630) | Freshwater sediment microbial communities from Lake Towuti, South Sulawesi, Indonesia - TDP5 | ecosystem: Environmental > Aquatic > Freshwater > Lake > Sediment | place: Indonesia: South Sulawesi... | reverse complement strand
GCTGTCCACTGTTTGTGAAGCTTCCTCGTACTACCATGTCAGCGACCTTGTCCACGTCAACATCGTTCATGATTATTCCAGCATCATTCCCTGCCATTTCAAATAAAAGTAACTTGAATTTCCCGTTGATGAATAAGCCGCCTTCAAAGAACGGTAGCTTGGCAGCTGTTGACTCCATATACTTGCCATAGTCGATCAGCAACTTCTTACCGACGTGACTACTGCCGATAAAAGCAAAAAGGTCGATAAGGGGATTCGCTATGAACTCATTTGTCGCTTCATCCCCCGGCATTAGGCAGACTTCTGTACTCTGCACTGCAGGGATACCATCGACCTCTGAGGCTATCTCTAAGACCTTCAGTGGCGTCAACGGAACCGCACTTGAGGGTTTGATGATTACACTATCACCAGCGAGCCATGCTGCGCCGACGGTGTACATCGGTAAGCTCATGGGTGTGTTTCTAGGTGATAGACCGGCTACTAACCCAATGGGTTCGTACGTCATTATGTTTCTCCCTGAGATTGCCTCAACATCTCTATCCTTTATCATGTCAGCTTGGACGTCGCAAGTGAGGTATCCGTGTTGTATTATGCTGGGCTCAAATTTCGCGTACTTTAAGGGTAGTCCCCCTTCTTTTGCAATGAGTTCCACCAACTCACGCTTATGCATCCTTATGGCTCTGCCGACTCTCCGTATGAAATCGATCCGCTCACCAAGATCAGTGTTCCTCATTTTCTCCTTGGCGTCATGAACCTTCTTGATCTTCTCTCTAAGAGTATCAATATTGTCTGCCTGAATCTCCTGTATTACCTCACCCGTGTACTTGTTTGTAACAGATAAAACGGATGAACCAGCCATCGACAAAAACTCCTTAACAGTAGAAGTTATCCTTAGTCGCTAATGTAGTTCAGATTCACTCACTACTTGAGTGTTGAGCCTTCCGCGAGGAGCGAGATTTCGGTTTTGAAGTTTTTTCATCATGGTTGAAATAAAAATGTGTCTATAATATGGCGAATTGGAATCGACAATATTCGAATTTCTGACTAACGAATATGTTAAAAACGAACAAACAAAGATTGTTACGTAATAAGAGTAATAAATGACCAAAGTTCGTAGAGCACGTAAGACCTGGCAGGTGTTCGAAATTGACGGTCTCAAAGGGAATATACGATGAGCTTGAGAGCATCGTTGGAAGTAGCAACATCAGCAACGATGAAGTCATCTTGTACTCCTACAGTGAGGATTCTAGCCCATTCCCTGCTCAGAAACCCGCAGTTGTCGTAAGAGTAAGTGAAACAAGCGAAGTAGCGGAAATCATGAAGATCGCCAATAGAATGAAATTCCCAGTAGTCCCAGCGGGTGGAAGAAGTAGTATAAGTGGCGCTCCAATTCCCAGGGTTCCAGGCGCGATCATGCTGGACTTAACCAACATGGACAAAGTTAAAGAAGTCGACGAAGACACGATGACAGTTACGGTTCAATGCGGGATCAGGTGGGCTCAGCTGATCCATGAGCTTAACCTGAAAGGGTATAAACTAGGGTTTAGGGGTCCATACGGCGGGAATGCTGGAACCGTAGGAGGTTCACTTAGCGTCAACACCGTTGGATGCGGTGCGAGTAAATGGGGTGGGGCCTGCAACAGCGTGCTGAGCTTGGAGCTTGTACTGCCAACGGGCGAAGTCATCAAAACCGGAAGTGGTTGGAGCCCCATAGCAAAGAGGTTTGCAAGGTATGCTACCTTTAATGACCTCACGGGCATCTTCCTGGGAGATCACGGAACCCTAGGAGTGAAGACAGAAGCAACACTAAAAATATACCCACTCCCAAAGGGATTGGCCTACGCTGATTATGGGTTTACTAGCCTCAGCAACTGCGTAAACGCATTTCACGAGCTCCAGAAGTTGGGGATACCTGAAGAAATCAATATGCTCGGAGACAAGACATCAATTGGACTACTGGCAGAAACCTATCTCGAATCTTTGCCTGAAATAGAATGCGCATTCGCGGTCGTAATTGAAGAGATTGACAGCGCGATCGCTGAACGGAAGAAGGCAATATGCGACGAAGTTGCAAAGAAGTACGGAGGCAAAGCGTTAGGCTCATTCCTAACAAGAGCCCTCTGGCTTGATATGTTCAACATGACCCAACCACTGTTCGACTCAGGTTTCTGGTTCAACACATGTCACATTCGGCCAATTTCAACTCTGCGAGAGACGATTGAAGACGCACAGGCACTATTCCGCAAGGAAAAGGTCAATGAGAAAGGAATGAAATGGATAATAAGCGCTTTAGGAGTTGACAGGTGTTTCTGTACTTGTTGGATTACTCTATTCGAGGGAGATAGGAGCAAGCATGCTGACCTTGAGAGGGTCTGGGGCAAACTCAAAGAAATGGAACTAGAAAGCGGCGGAGTTCCCTACTGGACAGGTCAACTTTGGGAGCCCCATGTCTTGCCAAGAGTTAACCAAGGATTCTACTCTGTCTTGAAGAGAATCAAGAGCGTAGTAGATCCCAATTCAATACTGCACCCATCAACGTTCGGATTATGAGAGTGAGAAAGCATTGACATATCCTTCGCTTAGGGAGTACGTAAACCAGTTAGAAAAGTGCGCCAAGTGCGGTGACTGCGCCTACTCCGTAAAGCTAACGACCTCAAGGAAACCAATATCACTACCTTGCGCCATAAGGAACGTTCTTGGATTCGAAGCATACGATGCGCGAGGCAGAATAATAGTCATGAAGAAGCTTCTTGAGGGAGAAATCAACGTAGACAGAAAGTTCCTCGACTGGCTTTACACTTGCACTACTTGCGCAAACTGTAAAGAAACGTGCCTTGCTGTTCCAGGCGGCCTCGACACTCCGTCAATGGTAGAGGCGTTAAGGAAAGATGTCGTTAACCAAGGATTGACAATCGAAAAACACCTGAGCATAAGAGACGCCACTATTGATGAACATAACCCATACGGGGAACCCCACTCGGAAAGAAGAAGCTTCTTGAAAGGGGAAGAGATACCGAAGCAGGCTAAGACCATCTACTTTGTGGGTTGCACTCCAAGTTACAGACAGCAGAGCGTTGCTGAATCCACCGTAAGGCTGCTGAGGAACGCCGATGAAGACTTCACATTACTCAAGGATGAATGGTGCTGCGGTTCAGTGCTTCTCAGACTGGGATATGAAGACCTAGGAAGAGAAGTAATGAAACACAATATCGATGAAATCGAGAGCACAGGGGCAGAGACATTAGTTACAAGCTGCGCTGGTTGCTACCGGACATTCAAAGACATATATCAGAAAATGAAAGTCGAGGAAGGCTCAAACCTCAAAGTCCTTCATATAACCGAGTTGCTTGACCAACTGGCGGAGAAAGGAAGAATCGGATTCTCAGCAAAGAAGCAGGCGAGGATAACCTATCACGATCCTTGCCACCTTGGGAGACACGGTGGCATATACGAGTCCCCGAGGAGGCTAATTGAAAAGGTTAAGGGCGTCGAACTCGTCGAAATGAAAACGAATCGGAGCTACGCTCATTGCTGTGGTGCAGGTGGAGGAGTGAAATCAACAAACCCTGATCTCGCGAACAAGGTTGCGAAGGAGAGAATAGGGGAAGCACTAGAAGCAAAATCTAACTTGCTGTTAACAGCGTGCCCATTCTGCAAGACAAACCTAACCGATGGGTCAAGCGGTTTGATTAAGGTCGCCGATATTGTAGAGTATCTCGCTGAGAGCATGAGCGCGGTTAAGCCTGAGGCAGAAACCGTGGTGAGGGCTGGAGTCGGTGCGACAATAGAAGACGAATTCCCAAGATACTTGGAAAGCCACCCTGAGATCTTTGTAGACCTTGTTATGGATTCGATGCTTGACTTTGCCACATTCAACTCATGGAACTCATTTGACAAAGGAGAGAAACCCCTCAACGTGTTTAACGTTAGGCGGACTCAGAATGGGATCGAGATTAGGACTGGGCGGGCAGAGAGAGCGGACGTTGCCTTGAATTTCTCCCCTGACACCATTAAAGACTTGGTTGCAAGTGGTGATAGAGACGAGTACGCCAAGAAATTTGGCAGATTCTATAATGAGCCCACTGAAACCAAATGGATAGACTTCATACTAAACAAAAGCACTAAGACTCTGATACGCATGGGGTACGGGAAATTCGCTAGGGAAGCGGGAATCCTTGAGGAAGAATAAGCCTAGGAGTCGCCGACACATCCGGATTCGGGAATTTACTCATCTGTGTTTCTATTAACCTACCTGTTCCATGAAATTGTATCTTTTCGCCCAGTTTCTGTATCCTTCTTTCCAGAGTGCTAGCCGACTTTTGTTGACCTTGTAGTCAAGGTCACGACTACCAGACCCTTCCCTCAAGATCTTCGAGTAGTTTGCGTAATACGTTTCAGCATCAGGAGACTGTGACATCAGCTCCACGATTGCTTCCTCGGTGAAGTATAGGATGAGGTCAGGGGCCTCTGATGCTGACCCAACCCCGAGTTCCAAGCGGTTCATACTAACTTTCTTCAGATGGAACAAGATTTTCTCGTTGTCCTCTAGGGTGGGGCTCCTCACATGGTATTCCCACATTGCGCCAACACTCAGGTCTTTCATGAGATCCAGATGGTGCGGGTAATAGTCTCTAACCATCCTAAGTAGTTCTCCAGGAGTCAGAGATGATCCTTTCTTACTCTGACCAATAGTCATGTTTGAGCACATCCCTTAACTGCGAACTGATAGCACGTCAAAAAGTGGGTATAACAGAAAAAAAGAAAAAGAGTTGGGATTGCAGTTCTTGAGCCAAGTCACGTACTTGTGAAGTTGCATTTAAGATCGTACGGCCTCTAGGATGGTTCTGAACTTGATTGCGTCTGGGAGTGGTCCCTGGATCCTAAGCTGTCCACCCATGTATGCGGAGGTGGCGTCAATCTCACCCTTCAACATCCCAGTGAAGGTGCCTGTATCAGCTTCTAGGGTGATGTCTGGTGAGGAGTGTGTGCCTGCAGTTGGACCCACTGCCTTCTTAGCCTTGAACTCGACGTAGAACGGCTGTCCATCGCTCACTGCGAACTGCATCGTGCGATCCCAGTCCTCAAGCTCAGCCTGCGCTGCAGAGGACCCGTTGATCTGTTTGACTAGACCAGCAACTGCATCCATTAGTGGTGAACCTTTCCCTGCTGGTTTTGCTGCTGGTTTTGCTGCTGGTTTCTTCGACATTTTTCCTCGATCCTCCTTTCTGTACTAAAATAGAACCTAAAAATCCTGTATAAATAGATTCCTAGGCGCTAAATAAGGATTAACCTCGCAACTTATAAAGCCATATATTACCTTCACTAATGAGTCTATTATTTTCCTAAATAATGAAGCGGAAGATCCTTGGAATGAGTAAATGGATCCCGGAAGAAGATCTACTGTAATTTGAGGACTCTAGCAAGGTCTCGAATCGTAAATCGGTGATAGATAATCAAGAATGAGGATAGGGCTCGCGTGGTCTGAGTACCTTGGCGCGTGCGGAAAAGCCAGTCCGCATTTGTTACTATACTACTTTAGCCTTTTGAAGCCTTCTGATTTCGTCTCTCGTTATACACACTAATTCTGTTAGTATCTCTTCTGTATGTTGACCGAGCTCTGGGGCTGGACTTCTTACGTCTCCTGGAGTTTCAGAAAGCTTGATTGGTATTCCGATCTGTTTTACCTTGCCAGCAATCGGGTGCTCAGCTTCCACAATCATCTTTCTATGAAGCACTTGAGGATCCTTGAAGACCTCCTCTATGGAGTTCACTGGTCCGCAAGGTACGTCGGCTGCATTAAGAATACTGATCCATTCTCTGAGAGTTTTGGTCTTGAAAGTTTTTCTGAGTGCTGAGAACAGTTTTGGCTGCTGAGCCAGGTCAAGATGATTAATTCTGGACAAATCCTGTCTTTGTAGGGCTTTACACAATTTTTCCCAGAACCACGGTTCAAGTATGCCTAGGGTCAGGCACTTGCGATCCTTTGTCTCATAGATGTTGTAGGATGCAAGTGCGCCTGAAAGCATCATCTCACCGCGTTCGGGCGACTTGTCCACGCCGAAATATTCTGCAGCGTGTATCGTGAGCCATGAGACGACTCCATCAAGCATGGAGACATCAACAAACTGACCTTTACCCGTCTTCGTTCTGGCTATTATTGCAGTCAGTATCGATATCGCTGCAAGCATTCCGCCACCACCGATGTCTGCTATCTGAACACCAGGGATGACCGGTGGTTCGCCTTTCTTGCCAGTGATACCGAGCGCTCCTCCATAGCCAATGTAGTCGATGTCATGACCAGGAAGGTCACGATATGGACCTTCTTGACCATAACCTGATATGGCGCAATATATTATCCGCGGATTAATAGTCTTTAACTCATCATAGCTAATCCTGAGTCGCTTGGCCACGCCAGGTCTAAAACTTTCTAGCACTACATCTGACCTAGATACGAGTTTTAAGAAAATTCCTCTGCCTTCATTGGATTTCAAGTCTAGGGTAATACTTTTCTTGTTGCGATTCAGTATGAGGTAACGGTAACTTTTGCCTTGAATCATCGGTGGAATCTGGCGGATATAGTCACCGAAACCGGGTTCCTCGACCTTAATCACTTCTGCTCCCATGTCAGCCAATAACAAAGAGCAGTAAGGCCCTGGCAGCAAGCGGGAAAGATCTAGTACTCGAATACCCTCAAGCGCGTATTGCACTACTATCAACCACCTTCGATGTCCCTATAATAGGTAGCTTAGATGTGTCGCTACAAATTATCAGCAGACGCCTTTATCCTACTAGATTCTACTCACTAGTTAGATTTATCTACGTTGGATGTTGGTTATGGATTTGTTCTTTTCCATATCACTTTAAAGAGGCTCGTCTAGACATCGATATGTCATGTTTCGCAAAGCTGAGGAGGTCATCCATTTGGAAGTATTCAAGGTACTTGAGGAAAAGGCGAAAATCGTTGAGCATGAGTTAGAACCTTATCTCCCCTTGAAGGAACCTAAGGAACTCTATGCCTTGATGAGAGATTATCCGATGAGGGGCGGTAAGCGCCTCAGACCAGCTTTCTGTCTGCTTAGTTGCGAGGCCTTCGGCGGCGACCCGAAACGAGCTCTGAAGGCAGCAACCGCTTTAGAGGTCTTTCAGAACTGGGCATTGATTCACGATGACATCGAAGACGACTCTGAAATGAGGAGAGGAAAACCATGTTTACACAGGATCTATGGCGTTCCACTTGCGATAAACGCCGGGGATGCGCTGCACGTAAAGATGTGGGAGGTACTCTTTGACAACAGAGGACTACTTGGACCTGAGTTGACTTTCCGCATATTGGATGAGTTCAAGAGATTATGCATGGAGACGGTTGAAGGGCAGGCTATCGAAATAAACTGGGTTACTAACAACAAGTATGACCTACATGAAGAAGACTACTACCAGATGGCAGGCAAGAAAACATCTTGGTACACGATTATAACCCCATTCAGGGTCGGCGCCGTGATAGCGGGAGCAGATGAGCTGCTTGTTGATGGATTGATTGACTTTGGTTGGAAGCTGGGAATAGCATTCCAAATCCAAGATGATCTTCTAAACCTAATTGGAGAAGAGAAAAAGTATGGTAAGGAAATCGGTGGCGATATCGCAGAAGGAAAGAGAACATTGATGTTAATCAACCTTCTGAACATCTGCAATAAGGTCGAAAAAGGGAATACAATGAAAATACTGAACAAGAGCCGTTCAGCTAAGAGTAGCAAGGAAATCAAGTTCGTTATCGACTTGATGAAGAAATACGGGACCCTCGAGTACGGGAAACGAAAAGCGAAGGAATTTGCCTCAGAGAGCAAGAATATACTGAGCTCTCAAATAGAGCCACATTTCAAATCACGTTCAGCTGCAAAGACAATATTCGAACTAGTAGATTTCGTTATAAACAGAGAGTTTTAAAAAGAAGAGGATGAATAACAAACAGCTCCCTGCTTGAAGCGGGAGGTTTGTTACTTTTTTCTGCGGTTGTCTCATTGAACAAACCATTGCCAGCTTACTGGGATTACGACTCCGATTAGAACGAATATTACGAATACTATTAGAGAGGTTAGCAACGGAACCGTCAGGTTATCGACTCCCAGCGGCGTTATTGCCTCAATGATCATAGCGATCAAGGATGCGATCAAAGCAATTTCGAGCATTGTCGGGAGAGATAGCGTTACAGGCAATGCGTAAGCTGGTCGTATGATGGGGACTACGGAGTTAAAGTAGACCATTGTGAGTAGCGATGCAATGGATCCTACCATGAAGAGGGCCAGCGAACCAACCACGCTTCGGGTGCAGCCAAAGACTTCATACTGACTACCTTTCCCGAACCGCCTACCTATGAGACACGCGAAACCGTCACCCCAGATCATGATCATGATCCCAATTGCCCCTATGAAGAAGTAAGGATAGTAAGAGCCGTAACCAAATACTGAAACCAGTAAGCCAATTGAGATTATGTAAAGGAGCGGGCCTACAATATGTCCTCTCTTGAGATCCATCTCTCGAGCCATAGATTGAAACATGTCCCTAAAGGCCTTTACACGGCTTCTTGGTGTTAGGAGAAACACGAATATTGCTAGCGTCCACGGTGCTATAGACACAGCCCACACATGCTCATAAAGCGGCCACAATAGGATGGAGTTCCCAGCTCCGATGTGTATGACTTTCCTCGAGGCATCAGATTTTCCGCCCTTCCCTCTTTTCGAGAGAAACGTTCCCAACCCTATCACTGCGAAGACGTATGCATACGTTACCAGAAGTGCCAGTATATCATTTGGAAAAAGACCATTGGACAAATCCAGTCTCCCTCCTTAAACTTGCATAGCAAGCCCATCAGCCAAGGTCGCCGTTAGACTCTTCCATCTTTCTATGTGCATCTATCACATATTAGTCATCCGTTTTGTTGCAGGTGGTTTATAGTTCTTTTGCTAATCTCATGGATATTGAACCACTTTTCTGTCGTCTTTGTCTAACGTTCAAAGCAAAAGGTATTTAAACTGATTTCGACAAACTAAGAGGATCAATATATTGCGTCTTTCCAAACTCTTCGCGGGTCTTAGCACGCGAAACAGTCTGGTTTTTCAGCGATAACATCTATCTTCAGCACCCGCATAGGCACAGTATAATATTGGAGCAGGATAGTGGAGGAAAGCATCTATGTCACATACAGACCTGAATGAGTACGAGGATTTAGCTCAAGGGATCGCAGGGGAAATAGCACTATCCGAGGAACCAGGAAAGGTCATGAAGAAATGGAGAGAAAAGTATCAGGTTCCCCAAAAGGAGCTTGCTGAACATCTCACTATATCACCTTCGGTCATAAGCGACTATGAAAGTGGAAGGCGGACATCCCCGAGAGTTGAGACGATCAAGAAGTTCGTTGATTCACTACTGGTTTTGGATGAGAAGAGGGGAAGCCCAGTCTCGAGAGGGCTCAGAAGAATTGTTGGCACTGGGATCCCTCCAGACATCCTCCTTGATCTGAGAAAGTTCCTTGCGCCCGTGAAAGCTAGGGATTTCTGTGATTACCTTCACTGCAAGATTGTTGCTGGCAAGGACTTCATCGAGAGAGAGATCTGGGGTTACACCGCTGTCAACAGCGTAGCAGCCATACTGAGACTCGATGTCAAACAACTCCTTGAGTTATATCGTCAAACTGTTGGCCGCACAGCGATTTTTGCCAACGTATCGACTGGAAGATCGCCGATGGTTGCCATAAAAACCAGCCAAATTGGCCTTCGGAACGCGGTAAAACCAGCTCTCATAATACTTCACGGACTTGACTCCAATAAAGTTGACATTGTGGCTCTAAGAATAGCCGAAACCGAGGAGATCCCCCTGGCAGTCTCGACAATAAAGGGCATAGACGAACTAGTGAAGACATTACGAAGCTTTAACCCCTAGGAAAAACGAGACGATTCTGCATAGACTGCTTTCAGGAGACTAGTAGATTCAGTTCCATTTCTATTTCCTTTGAACGGTGGAATGCGCGGGTAAGTATGGAGCTCCTGCCGTATTGTCTGAACCACTTGTCAAATCGATCTTTCAATGTTGTCTTCCTGTTCTCTAAAGTGATCTTGTCGGCATAGCAGACTATTTTCTCTTCTATTGTCATAGTCGAAGAATCGTTGTTTTTGATGCTGGATCGGTAACTTGATTTTTCAGTTAGTACTCCACACAGGACATGACTCTCAGCGATTCTAGCCAAAGAGTCATGGTAGCCAAGCTTGCGGAGTATTTCCCCTCCAACTCGCCCATGTTCTATCCCGTGAACCTCAGACCTACCTATATCGTGAAGCAGGGCAGCAACTTCAACGAGATTGGTGTCAACATCCACTCCGTTCTTTCTTATTCTGTTGGCAATCTCAAGTGAAGTCCTACTAACAGCTACTGAATGCTTCACGACCTTTTCATCTACGCCAAGCTGCCTGAGAAGAAGCAAACACTCCCGCTTGCTCGGAATACCTCCCTTCAACATGAAACACGCCCATCCGCCAACAAGGACAATTCATAATCGTTCATTTCGCTTTTCGCATGTGCCTTCTAGATGAGGCTGCTTCCCGAAGATCTATGATGGAGTCAATGTCCGGACCTGTTCCGACCAGCGTAACCGGCACTCCAGTACCCTCCTCGACCTTCCTTAAGAATGAAAGTGCCTCCTTTGGAAGCTTTTCCCTAACCTTCGCATCCTTACATGCTGGGAACAAGGTGTCAAGTTTAGTTACAGCTACTTCGGTCGCTCCATTCAGCATAACCGCCCTCCGAGCCAGATCAAAGTTGAACGGAGCAGCTCTCCTAAGTCTGCCCGTCACAGTTCCATACTCAGTCCAACCTCTCCGCTTCGTTTCCTCCTCACTAAGCTCCCCAGATAACTCGCCCGCACCTACTCGAGTGACGAAGGACTTGAAGACAATCAGAACATCATCTATCTTAGTGGGACCAACCCCAACATCAGCACATGCCTGCGCAGCGCAGACATCTTTACTAGTGCAGTATGGATAGGTTCCATGGAACAACGACAGAAATGTCCCTTGCGTTCCCTCGATTATGACGGGTCGATTCTTGTCCAAGGCATCATTTACCTCTTTGGATACGTCCGCCAAGAACTCTCCTAATTCAGGTATGTCTCTTGCGAGCTTTGTCATTCTTAGAGCCCTGTCAGCATTGCACGGCCCAGTTCCAGTTCCAGTTGTTCCCACCTTTGACGAGAGATGACTATCTTTCTTGTCTCGTTCTATGTGTGCCTCCTCAATAATGGCGCACTGCCTGTCAACGCCAATTCTCCCTCTAACTTTGGTTTTCTCAACCTCGTCGAAGAAGATCTTGGGATCAACTAACACTCCTGGACCAACCAAGAGCCTAGCTTTCTCATACGGGAAGCCACTCGGCACTTGACGCACCCTGAACGAGGTCCCTTTGAAGTTGAACGAGTGGCCGGCATTTGTGCCCACACCCGCCCTAGCAACAATGGCAGGTCGTTCATTGATCGAAAGATACGCGACAATCTTGCCCTTTCCTTCGTCGCCAAAGAATCCTCCTACCACAACCTTACATGGCACAGCGGTCTCACCTCACTACTAAGTACGCCAACATCTCACGTGGAAGCGACCAAGTAAGTTTGAGTTACTTCAGTACTTTAAGTTTTGCCTAGCACCGCGAACAGCAACTCTGAGTTACATTAAAATATCGGGATCTGCTCCTCTTGGGTATTAGATGCCGGGCTATGAACTGGAGTTAAGTTCGGACAACAAGGTCCAAGGTGACGAAAAGGCATTAGGTTGAGCCCGGCATCGCTTCTAGGCCACCGTTGATTTGAACATGTATTCGTTCACGAGAAGAGATAAGCTTAAGTTTAGCATGGCGCTTCTCATGTCTCAAGTGATGATACGACGGTCTCCGTGAGCGCCGCGCGGCGTGATGATGAAGCGTACAGCGACTGATTGTTCGAATCTCTTATCTCCCTGTCTCGCGGGCAGTCTTGTCGATGCAAGATGTTTAAGAGGCAGTGGAGAGACATCTTTTTATAGATCATTACATAGGGAAGTATTGTTTTAGTTTGAGGGAACTAGTAGCGTTTTGTTTTTATTTCATCACAGGTCTTTCTTAGAGGTAGCTATTGATGAAAGGTAATACGAAGTATATTTTCGTGACTGGGGGAGTAATGTCAGGGCTAGGCAAGGGAGTCAGTGCCGCTTCGATAGGCAAGATAATGCAGTTCAGAGGGTTCGGAGTCGATGCCATTAAGGTCGACCCTTATTTCAATGTTGACCCTGGAACCTTGAATCCAATTGAACATGGTGAGGTCTTCATTACCGATAAGGTATGGGAGTTCAAGCCAGTCGAGGGCATGAAGCTTAGAATATCGGAAATAGATCAGGATTTTGGTACCTACGAGAGGTTCCTCGGCAAGAGCATCGACCCCTCTCACAACATAACTTCAGGTCAGATCTATCTCACCGTGATCTTGAAAGAAAGGAAAGGCGATTTCCTAGGGAAGACAGTCCAGATAATTCCACACGTTACAGATGAGATAAAGAACAGGATCAGAAAAATCGTCGAAGTTGATGAACCTGACATACTTGTAACTGAAGTCGGCGGAACAGTCGGTGACATAGAGTCTAGCCCTTACTTAGAAGCTATTAGACAAATCCGGCTAGAAGAGGAAAGGAATAGTGTCTGCCTGGTACATGTGACTTGGGTGCCTTACCTTGATTCTGTGAGCCAACTAAAATCAAAGCCCACACAACACAGCGTAAGACTTCTCCAACAGGCTGGTTTACAGCCTGATGTGATACTTGGGAGAGCAGTGGTTCCACTTTCAAGTGACGTCAAGAAGAAGATCAGCTTGTTCTGTAACGTCCCTCCAGAGGCAGTTGTATCAAACCCAAATCTGGACGTAGTGTACGAACTTCCTTTGCTGTTTGAGAAGGAAGGGTTGGGTGAGTACCTCTGCAAGACACTTGGACTTCTAAACAGGCGAGTCGATAGCAACCACTGGGAAAGTGTCGTCAACCTTTACAAGAATATATCCAGAGAAATATCTATCGCGATGACTGGAAAATACACGGCGCTCCCAGATAGCTACGTGAGCATAAACGAAGCCCTAAAACACGCAGCCGGGCATTCGAATGCATCCGTGAAGATCAACTGGATAGACACAGAACTCATTGAAAGAGAACCACATAGAAGGAAAGAGCTTCTAAATTATGATGGGATCCTTGCAACTCCAGGGTTTGGTGAGAGAGGAGTCGAAGGAATGATAATTACAGCCCAAACCTCGCTTGAACTTGGAATACCCTACTTGGGAATCTGCTATGGAGCCCAGATACTATTCGTCTCATTCTGCAGATCAGTTCTAGGTTTGGAGAAAGCTAATTCAACTGAGGTTGACCCTTGCACACCGTACCCTGCGGTCGATCTCCTCCCAGAGCAAAAGTCCATGGGTGACAAGGGTGGTACAATGCGTCTCGGTGGTCACGTCATCAGAATAGTTAAAGGAACAAAGCTTTTCGAGGCTTACCGCAAAGAGTCAGTCACAGAGAGGTTTAGGCATCGGTATCACTTGACTAATGAATATGGGGAAAAAGCTGAGAAAAAAGGCTTGGTGGTCTCAGGTTATGATGAGACGGGCAAGATAATCAATGCCATCGAGACCAGGGGCGACCCATGGATTCTAGGCGTGCAGTTCCACCCAGAATTTACTAGTAGACCTGATCGCCCTAATCCACTCTACCTTGCCTTTATTAGGGCAGCTTTGAAATGGAAAGATGAAGGAAAGAAGATTCGCCCTTTCAAGCCGACTGAAGTGAGCCCCAAGAAATGAGTGGACAGAAAGTCAACCGTAACAACTTTAAGCTCGATGAAGCTGTGAACAGCATCGCCACAGAAGTCAAGAAGCTTGAAGAGGATAGAGCGAAACTAGGTGAGAATCTTAAGAAAGTAAAGCGTAGCCCAGAACTTTCCGTTCTCTCCTCGCAGATCACTAACGATATTCTGGAAGACAAGTTTTCATTTGAAGTTAATCCGACGAACCTAGTTGGACTACGGGTAGCGGGCATCGATGGAGGTATCGTAGCCCGTTCATATCAAGACATTGATCTAATGTTGACCAGAGCCGTCGCGGCAATTTTCACATATTGCCCAAGCGGTAAACTTGAGGTAAGCTACTACCCTGAGGAGACCCCGCTACCTAACATGATCTCAAACCTGCAACCTTCTCCAGTTTCTGATTTCGAGCTTGGAACATCAATCGAGAGGATAACTTGCGAGTTACAGCTTGCGATAGAATTGCAGAACTATGCCAAGGTTGACTTGATCGTTCTTGACGGCTCAATAGTTCCTCAACTGAGTGACAAGCCGCCATTCTATTCAACATTAACCAGCAAATATGAACGGGTAGTAGCGCTTTACGAAGAACTCTATAAATCATGTATAGATTCTGGGACACTCCTCACTGGGGTGGTTAAAGACAGTCGAAGCATAAGGTATATGCAGATTATTGGAAAGCTAATCCCTCATCTCATCGAGAAAGTTCCAGTCCTTAAAAGCTTACTTGAGTTCGATTATAGAAAGGTAGTTCAGCAGACGAGAGATGCTGATTTTCTGCAACGAGTTCTAGACCCCGGAGAGAGGACATTCATCTTCCGCTATGCAGAACTTCCGCTTGACTACTTCATATTCAATGACTTTAGGAACAACACGTGGGCAGACCTGGTGAACGTCTTCTATCTCAGATCGGTAGAATATGATAGACCTATTAGGGTGGAATACTTGGCAACAGAATCTAATAAACCGCTGACAGCAAAGAAAATAGCTTCCGTGATTCTTCCTCTCTCACATCATCACGCGGAGTACGGTATCCCTTCAGTCTTGATAGAAGCAGATGCAAGAGCACACTTGCTTGACGGCGACATAGATGTCATATACGAGCAACTGGTTCAAAAGACCGGAAACGCACTGACATTCATGAAGCTAAGGAGAGAGAGGCGACCATTTAAATAATCTCGCTGTTGACTAACAGGATGTGGGATGTGGGCAGTCTTTTTCTGGTTGCTGTTGTTCGATCAATCAAATACCTCTGCATGTATTTCATGACTTGGTGGGAAAAAAGATGGAGGAAAAGGAGGTCGGTACGGTTATCTGTACTGTCAATGGGCCCAACTCAAATGAGTTTAGTTTCGTGGTCACAAACTTGGCACAAGGTATACCGGTAAGGAAAGGACAATTTGTCAAACTTGAAGGTGAAGAAGGAAAAATAGTAGGTTCCGTTACAGAGATCTTCAAAACTAACAGGTACTTCGAGAGAGCTGAAGCTGTCAGGGAATTTGAAAGAAGTGCCCCAATCAAGTCAATTTTCCCGGTTGACAGGTGGGAGTACGTAATTGCAGCTGCAAAGCTGATCGGGGTGTGTAATGGTAGCAATAAGGAGCTTGTTAAGGCAGATTACCCTCCTAGCCCAGGAGAGAAGGTTTACCTCGCCGACGACAACATACTCAGCAACATTATAGGCTTCGAAGGCGAAACGGGTCTAGACATTGGAAGACTTTACCAACATAACACCCAGGTAAGCCTAAACCTTACTCGTTTTCTCCAGAAGCATGTTGCTATCCTAGCGATGTCTGGTGCAGGCAAGTCGTACCTTGCCTCAGTAATAATGGAAGAGCTACTCTCAAGGTCAAAAGAACAGGGACGACTAGCTATGATGGTCATAGATGTTCATGGTGAATACGCTGCTTTTGCTGAGAAACCGAGCCAAGCTGGCCTAGAAGATTTCTCAGATAGAGTAACCGTGCTTAAAGGAAGCTACTTCGAGATTGCCGCGAGGCAACTCACATCAACTTTAATCATGGATCTTGCTCCGCAGATGACGTTGATTCAGGCTAGAGAACTAAGAAGGATAATTGACGACATGAAGAAGAAGATGGCACAATCAAAACAGGCTTTTGATCTCTCTGACATTATCAAAGCCGTCGAAGCGGATGAAATGATCAATCCACGAAGTAAAGAAGCGCTGCAAGGTTGGCTTTATGATATTGAGAATCTGAACATAGTCGGAAGAGAGGAAAATCCGAACCTCGACGAAGCACTGATACCTGGCAAGGCGATCGTAATCGACCTAAGTGATACGGTGAATCTGCGTAGGAAGCAGGTCATGGTCACGTATCTGACTACGAGGTTATTCTCATTGAGAAGGAAAGGGGATGTGCCTCCTTTTGTGATGGTCCTAGAGGAAGCGCATCAGTTTTGTCCTGAAGGGAGCAAGGTTCACGCTCCGTCAAGAGGCGTGATCGAGACGATTGCAAGAGAAGGTAGGAAATTCTGCGCTTCCCTTATATTGATAAGTCAGAGACCGGTCAGGTTGTCAACAACGGTGTTGTCGCAGTGTAACACTCACGTGATAATGAGGGTCACGAATCCATACGATCTCCAACATATCGGGGAAAGCAGTGAAGGCATTGATCGGACATCTTTAGACATGATTTCGTCATTACGAGCTGGAGAAGCACTCATAGTTGGATCAGCAGTAAACTTCCCGGTGTTTATGCGCGTAAGGAAGAGGAAATCAATTGAGTCAAGACTCTCAAGAAGCTTGGAGGATGTAAGCAAGCAATACGACTTGTAGCAGATCAGGGTCGCCAGTTGTACGTCACTGACGGAACCTTATAGTTACCTTTTCCACCGCGGGTTCGCAGATCTTCCGCACGCCGTGCGCGCCAGGTTCATAACGTGCCTTGACTAGACCAGCCTTCTCTAGAATCTTGATTTGCGCAGAGACATTTGCTTCAGTCTGGTTGAGGGCTTCCGCTATTCTACTTACGTCGGTACCCTTCTTTTGAAGGAGTTTCATTATCTCCCATCTAGTTTGGGAAGCTAATGCTTTGGCGATTTTAGAAACTTCGTCTCCTCCAACTTCAATCTCTGACATGTTTGACCAGCCCACTCAGGTAATTGGACAATGAATCATCAAAGCTCGAACTAACGTTTTTCTCCAATTACCATAAATTTAATCAATTCACTATTTAGTCTTCTATTTATTTATATAATTCTATTTTACGTCTTTTCCCCATGAGAAAGCACTTAATAGGCTAGTACTGGAAAGAAGTTCCATAGTATTCGAATAGGAGGACTTCGAAAATTCGCTCAGTAAAAACGTTCAAGACAATTGACAACATTGACATTAGGATCCTAGGCTTCATTGAACTGGGAATGCGGAGATTCGAATTTGTTCCATTTGAAGAAGTATTGAGGATCGCCAAGATGCCAGAAAACCACTTAGATTTCCATCTGTCCAATCTCCTGAAAAAGAAGTTAGTCGAAACCTGGGTGGGACCCTACAAAGGATTTGCCCTCACGGAAGCAGGATACGATTCCTTGGCGTTTCACGCGCTAGTTAAACAGAATGTGTTAGAGGCGATAGGCCCATCCGTAGGCGTTGGGAAGGAATGCACTTGCGTCGACCAGCTGAGTGAACTCCGATGGTTCGCGGTGCCCTCAGTCTGACGTCTACAGAGTATCTCTAACCTCAGGGGAGCCTGCTGTCATAAAACTACACCGACACGGAAGAACAAGCTTCAAAAGTGTCAGGAAAACGAGAGGATACATCGCGGGGAGGAGACATACATCATGGCTGTACGTCTCGAGGCTAGCGGCGACAAGAGAGTACTTAGGGCTTCAGAAACTATATCCAGCCAGGGTGTCAGTTCCAAAACCCATTGCTCACAATAGACATGCTATAGTTATGAGTGTGATTGAAGGCGATCTGCTCTCAGACTGCCACATTTTCTCTACGCCCTCAAGGATCTTGGATGAAATCATCAAGAACATCAGGAAGGCTTACCTCAAAGCAGGCATCATACATGCCGATTTAAGCGAGTACAACATTCTTATCACGCCTAAGTTACGGGTGTTATTCATTGACTGGCCTCAATGGATTAACTCTGATCACCCTAACTGGCGCTTCTATCTTGAGCGAGACCTAAGGAACATACTCTACTTTTTCCGTAGAAAGTTTGGAATAGAAAGAGAACTGTCAAATATGCTTGCCGAAGTTACTCGCCTTGGCAAGGCAAAATCTACCTGAAAGACTTCCCGTGACCTGGACGTTTCTGGAGAAGTCCTTGTGCCTGATTGTTATCATGGGAACCGGTGGTTCCCCATACACTAACTCCTACCATCATCCACAGGCTTCCGCCTTTAGCTCATTGGTAGGTTCTCTCGTGAGGGGATTGTTGCGGTCCGGCTCCCAAGCACAGCCTGTACCCCTTGATAGTAAGCTTTGTGCGTGCATCAACAGTTGTGTTGAATGCCTCTGCACTCATATCACGGCGAAACGCCAAGTGGAATCGTGTAGAGCCCGTCGAAAGGGGTAGATTCGGCCGTGCTGCTCGGGTGTTGCCTATCCTCTTGCTCTAGTCATCATTAGGTCAGACTAGTCCTCGAAGGAAGGCCAGCGTCCCTTCATCGCTAAGAAGAATAGAGAAGAAGACTACTTAAAAGGATTGTTGGACAGAGCCCATTCTGGTTGTCATACGTGATAGATTGCCGCTATTTTCTAGATC
>Ga0315310_10000916_pt1 | contig 18591 bp, 15 predicted proteins | sample TDP5_MG_FD_203630 | JGI IMG/M metagenome (GOLD analysis project Ga0315310, IMG submission 203630) | Freshwater sediment microbial communities from Lake Towuti, South Sulawesi, Indonesia - TDP5 | ecosystem: Environmental > Aquatic > Freshwater > Lake > Sediment | place: Indonesia: South Sulawesi... | reverse complement strand
TCTCCTAAAATCTTATCAAGCGGATTGTCTAAATTTTTTGGGTAAGGGTAACTTTCATAACCCTAGCGCAGTCCTCGGTCTATTAGGGCCTTTCTTTAGTTTGAGGGACGAGTTGAGGTTGCCGCCCTGCCTTCGCCGAAGCGGCTACGCGCAGGCAGGCATAAGATTTTCGCCGACATCCCTGTCGGATCTTGGCAAGTTCGGACGGTAGGATGAAGCATTACTCTTTTAAAAAGATTTATCGGCGATCGGCAAGATTAAGAAGTGGGTGGCAACTGCGTTCCTTGTTATTCATCTCAGGCCTGCCTACCCTGTCTGCCGACAGGCAGGCGCAGCCGGGAAGGGAACGGTTTACTTCTCACCGAGCAGGATTCGAATTGTGTCGTCTGCGTTCCTCCTTTCCTGATGGACCATGAGATACCGGGGAAGGGTCATCATATTCTCAGAGGGACTGGCATGACGTCGCTCCATGGTGAACGCGGCCACATATCCGGACTGGATAACCTTGCGGATCAGCCACTCATCGTAAATGCCAAATGGCCATGCCAGCATATCGACCTTAACACCGAGCTCTTTCTCGATCCTTTCTCTCGACTTTTTTAGCTGTTTTTCAACGAAGTCTTCATATTCCGCAGGCTTTAGCCTCTTTTTTTCCTCCTTAAAGTTGGGATGCCAAAATGTGTGGGACTGGAAGTCGAAAAGCCCTGTCTCTTTCAGTTCCCTGAGTTGATCCCACGTCATGGCATAAGAGGCATTGGATATAGCGGAGGGATATAAGAAGAGGGTGACCGGAACTTGGTATTTTTTTAGGAGAGGTGACATTTCAGTGTAGACCGATTTGTGGCCATCGTCGGCAGTGATCACCACCGACCGAGAAGGAAAGGGAGCCTTTTTCCCGAGGTAATGATCGACCAAATGCCTAAGAGGGATGACGCTATGGCTGTGACTCTTCAGATACTTGAGATGGGATTCGAAGGTGGATGTGGTGACTGTCATGCCATCGGCAGCGAGAGGCCCAAACCGATGGTAGAGGAGAATAGGCACACGAATTCCTGAAGGACTTCTTGACTCGGGATTGGCCGGGGACTGCCATAACAGGAGGAAAACGAATATCGAGAGGATGATTCGGCAGGTTTTCCTCAGATTGATGAAGTGAAGGGCCGGAAACTTATATTGGTAAAGAAGAGAAACACTGTCCTCCGAAAGTGGCACTGGCTTACACGCGAATCGACTTTTCTCCCTTAGCAATCCGTCTCCGCTCCTCTTCCCTGATCTCCCTTCTCAGAAGTTTCCCGACCTTCGACTTTGGTAACATATCTCTGAATTCAATATAACCCGGAACCTTATAGGCTGCCAGTCGCTCTCGGCACCATTTTAACAGTTCGGTTCCACCCACGCCTCTGGCATCCTGTTTAAGCACGACCATTGCTTTTATGCGTTCGCCCACGTTCGGATCTGGAACACCCACCACACATGCTCCCACAACTGCAGGATGGTCTTGTAAAACGGCCTCAATCTCGGAACAGGAAACCCGATATCCCTTATATTTTATGACATCTGCACTTCGATCGACGTAGTAAAGCTGTCCATCGTTATCCGTTTGGACAAAGTCCTTCATCCGATACCAGATCTTGCCATCGATCTCGATATACGAAGCCGCTGTCTCTTCCGGTTTGTTCCAGTAAGCCTTGGGGATGTACTGGGAGGTCACCAGGAGTTCACCTGGGGTATCCCTTGGCAAGTCCTCCAGAGTGTTTGGATCCACAATCTTGATTTCCCTCGAAGGTAATGGAAACCCGATGCTTCCTGGCACGGGTTCCTTGTCTAAGGGTGTCATTGCGACGAAGCCTACTTCTGTTGCGCCGAAGACCTGATAGATCGGCACTCCGAACTTTTTCTTCCAACGATTAAAAACCTCGAGGGGTAGAACATCCCCTCCGCTCCAGCAGTACTTCAGTGAAGATAGGTCGTACAAGTTGAGCCGATCATTTTCGAGAATCATACGGTAAAGAGTAGGGGCACCGAGGAATAGCGTTCCCCGATACCGCTGGATGGCTTCTAAGATGGCATCGACCTGAGGAATAGGCATCAACACCGCTGTATTCCCCTTGCTCAGAACCATTCCCAAGATGATCCCTTGGGCCATTTGGTGGAAAAGAGGATTCACCATGATAAATATCTCCTCACCTTCTGAGATATGGCCCTCACCCACGGCGCGAATCTCATTGACAAAGGAGACCATCCCTGTATGGGTGGATGGGCAGCCCTTTGGAAAGCCTGTCGTCCCACCTGTATAAAGGATGTAGCAGAGATGCTCTGAGGGGTTGATGCTCACTTTTGGAGGCTGAGGAGGGTAGTGAGAGATTAAATCTCTAAAAAAGTACGTATTTTTGTCTCGCTCAACCACTCCATCTGGAACCTTATCGAAGAGGGCACCTATGGCTCGCTTATACCATGGGAGCAGGTCGACAAAATTCGTGACGATGGCTCTCTTTAAACAGGTTTCTGGAAAGACCTCTTTCACATATCTAAAATTTGTGTCCTGGCATAAGACCGTCTCCGCACTCGAATCATTTATGAGGTATCTGATCTCGTAGGGAGTGTAAATAGGAGAGACCGGTACAGGGATGGCCCCGATCTGTTGAGCCGCAAAATATCCGATCAGGAACTGCGGGCAATTCGGGATGTAAAGCATGACCTTATCATTCTCCCTCACGCCAAGGTCGTGCAGAGCAGTGGAGAATCGATCGATCAGCTCCTTCAATTTTCTGTAGGTAAGTTTCTCCCCAACGTAGATGATTGCAGCCTTATCCGGATATTTTTCACAGGCCCGTTCAAATCCCTTGATCAGAAGTTCGTCATAGATTCCCATACTCGTTTCTTAAAACCCCTCAGATTAAAAAAATAAATGCCAAATTCCAAAGCTCAAATGTCAAGTGAATGACAAACGACTAAATTCCAAAATATTTTTCGTTGGACTTTGAAATTTGAACTTAATTTGAAATTTGGATTTTGACATTTGGCATTGAAAACGGAGTTATCTCTTTTCCTTCGTTATCTTCCGGCGTTCCTCTTCTCTGATCTCTCGTCTTAGAAGTTTTCCCACTTTGGACTTGGGAAGCATGTCCCTGAATTCGATGTATTGAGGGATCTTATAAGGAGCCAATCGTTCACGGCACCATTTGAGGAGCTCGGATGAATCCACTCCCCTTGCATCCTCCTTGAGAACGACCATTGCCTTGATGCGTTCACCCACCCTCGGATCAGGGACACCCACAACGCACGCACCGATCACCGTGGGATGATCTTGCAAGACAGCTTCGATCTCAGAGGCCGAGACACGATACCCCTTATACTTTATGATGTCGGCTGATCTCTCGATGTAATAGATCTCTCCCTTGTCATCATTTCGGACGTAATCGCCCATCCGGTAGTATATCTTGTCACCAATTTCCACATAGGATCGCTGGGTCTCTTCTGGTTTATTCCAGTAGTTCTTGATCGTGTAATCGGACGTGACCACTAACTCGCCGACCTCTCCCACAGGTACTGGCTCTAAGCTATCTGGATCAACGACCTTACACTGTCTTGATTTTAGTGGCAGGCCAATGGACATGAGCTCCGGTTCCTTGTTCAAGCGGCTGTATGTGACATGACCTGCTTCTGTGGAACCATAGACTTGATAGATCGATATCCCCAGATGTTCTTTCCATCGTTTGAAAACTTCAACGGGAAGAACATCTCCTCCGCAATAGCAGTATTTTAGAGAGCTGAGGTCGTATTGATCCAGTCGGTCATTCTCAAGGATCATCCGGTAGAGAGCGGGGACACCGAGGAGCCATCTCACTTTATACTTTTGTATCGCAGATAAGATGGGATCCACTTGCGGGACAGGCATGAGGATGGTTGTGTTCCCATGATTCAGACCAACCGCCACGAACAATCCAAGAGCCATGATATGAAACAAGGGATTGACTGCGATATAGGTATCCCTACCTTCCTTGAGGTATCCTCCGACCACATCCTCTCTGATGTCTTTGACGTACGAGGTCATGCCGACGTGATTCCCCGGTACTCCTTTAGGAAAGCCAGTCGTACCACCTGTATAGAGGATATAGGAAAGGTCATTCCAGGGATCGAGTTTTACCTCCTCTCTCAGGGGAGGATATTTCAGGAGGTCTTTAAAAAAATGGACGTTCTCATCCCTCTCCACCGTTCCATTGGGAATCTTGTCAAAGAGGAAACCGACCGCTTTCTTCCACAGAGGGAGGAGGTCCACTAAGTTTGTGACGATCGCCCTTTTTAGACATGTCTTGGCAAATATCTCCTTCACATAGCAGAAGTTGGTATCGAGGCAGACGATCGTCTCCGCTCCTGAATCATTGATCATATATTCGATCTCAAAAGAAGTATAAATAGGGGCAACGGGTACAGCGACTGCTCCAATCTTTTGAATTCCAAAAAATGTGACCACCCACTGGACAGAGTTCGAAATGTAGATCAACACTCGATCCCCTTTTTTAACCCCTAACTGGCTCAGACCCGCAGCGAATCGATCGATGAGATTTTTTAATCTGGCATAAGAGAACGTCTGGCCCAGATAGATGATCGCCGGTCGCTCAGCGTATTTTTCGCACATCTGCTCAAATCGGGTGAAGATATATTCTTCTTTCATAAAATCACAATTCAAATTGTAAATTTAGCCATGCGAAATTAGCAATGAAAGTTTTATATCTTTTCAATGTTAATTGCTAATTGATCATTGTCCATTTTGCAATCCTGCCTGCCGGTAGGCAGGGATCTTTTATCAGCCCTCAAACGTATAATCCAATAACTTCTCTGAGCCAAGGTAGGCCTGTTTTACCTTCTCGTCCTGCATGACCTCTTCTGGAATGCCTTCCGTCAATTTCTCGCCGAAGTTGAGAACCATGACGCGATTGGCCACCCGGAAGAGTTCCCTCAATCGATGTTCGATCATCACCAGGGTGATGCCATCCATCTGCAACTTTTCGATGAGAGGGACCATGCTTGCAATCTCGCTCATGCTGAGCCCTGAGAAGACTTCATCGCAGAGGATCACATCCGGTCTTAGGGCAAGGCACCTGGCAAGCTCGAGGCGCTTCAGGTACCCTGTGGGAAGGCTCGATGCAAGCTTATACGGGACGAAGGAATCCCTTTCAAAACCGATCTCCTCGAGGATATCAATACTCACCGTCCCCCTATCTCCAAGTTTGCCTCCTCCTCTCCATCCACCGGTCCGTCGGGCCCTGGGAGAGAACAGGGGAATGACCAGGTTCTTAAAGGCAGGGAGACTGTAGTAAGGTCTCATAATCTGAAATGTCCGTGTCACGCCCAGATTCGCAATCTTATTGGGCGCCTTGTTCGTGATCTCCTTGCCCCGATAGAGAACTTCGCCGGAATCCATCTTAATGAAACCGGTGATGCAATTGATGAGCGTTGTCTTCCCTGATCCATTGGGACCAATGATTCCAAAGACCTCGCCTTCATGAACGTTGAAACTGACGTTCGTTAAAGCCTGGAGGCCACCAAACGATTTGCACACATTGATCACCTGAAGGATAGGTTCTGCGCTCAAACTTTCACCCACCTCTCAAATTGATGGTATTTTCGCTGGGCATAGACCATGATGCCTTCACTTCGGAACATGATGAACATCATCAGGATGACGGCATAGAAAACAATCCTAAGTGTGCCGAAGGCTCGCAATAATTCTGAGATCGGGACGAGGATGAAACAACCCAGAAGAGGGCCCACGAGGGTTCCTCCGCCTCCAATCACCGTGGCGGCGATCGGGATGATGGAAAAGTCAAGGGCGAATTGGGATATGCCTGACCACATATAAATGTGGGCCAGATAAGCGCCTCCAAGCGAGCCCAGGGCCGATGCGATGAACACAGCAATCGATTTATAAAAGGTGATGCTCAGCCCAGAGGCTCGGATCGCCTGGTCATTATCCTTCACCCCTCGAAAGACAAGGCCGATATCTTCGTTGACCAACCTTCTCAAACCAAAAAGAGAGAGAATCAAGATGATGGTGATGAGGTATTGCTCCACCCATCTGCTTGCAAAGCTGGCCACTCCCAAAATCCCATCCGTCCCTCCGAGGATATTGAGGGCTTCAATAATTCTTGCCAAAACCAGAGGGTACATGAGGGTCACGATGGCAAAGTAGACTCCCCTAAGAGGGAGGGCAGGCAGAAGGAGAAGCGTGCAGATCAGTGCTCCGGCAAGGGTGGCCATCGGGATCGTCAGTGCTGGCGACAGTCCGAATGTCTTGTTGAGAATGGCTGCAATATACCCGCCCGTTCCGACAAAGAATGCACCTCCCAAGGAAACCAACCCAACAAAGTGCGCAAGGAAATCAAATCCGAGTGCAAGCAATGCGTAAATAGAGACGATGGAAATGACCCTTTTCCAGTAAAGGGATGGCATCAAAAGAGGAAGGAGCAGGAGACCCAGAATGAGGACCAATCGCGGGAGAAGAAGGTAGCCCACCTCCTGCCATGAAGAGATAGCGTAGATCCCTTCGGTTCTAACTTTTATACCACGGTCTAGTCGTTCCTTCCGCTTCTCTATCGTATTCAACTTTTTATCCTAAATCCGAAATACGAATATCGAAGTCCGAAGTTATTTAAACTCTAAATACTAAACTCTAAATCCTAAACAAATCTAAAATATAAAACTCAAAAGGTAATGTTGACTTCATAACAAACTGAACCGAATATTTTCTAAGCCATATAGTTTGGGGTCTTGTGTTTTGGAGATTTGAGTTTGTTTAGAGTTTAGGATTTCGAGTTTAGAGTTTAACATCTTTGTTTCGGATTTCGTGCTTCGAATTTCTATTTTAAACTCTTTCCTCCAGTTCCTTCTGTCTGCCGAAGAGTCCCGAAGGTCTCAGGATCAGAGTAATAATGATTGCCAAGAGGGCAACCACCATATGGAAATGGGACTGAATATAAGCGACCGTAATGATCTGGATGAACCCGATCATGAAAGCGGCGAGGACTGCGCCTACCCAACTGCCTAAACCCCCAACGATGCACACAGCAATCGAGAGAATCAGGACATTGTAACCGGCTTCCACGACAATATTCCCCAGCGGCAGTAAGACCATTGCAGAGAGCCCTGCCAGGATCGAACCAAGGGACATGGCGATGATGGCCATCCAATCGGAATCGATCCCCAACATCATGGCCGCATGTTCATCCTGGGCCATCCCTCTCAATGCCAGTCCAATTCTGTTGTAGTGAGTGAAAAGCCATAAAAACGTGACCACTACGATTCCTACTCCGATGACGATCACTCGCTGAAGATCAACAGGGATACCTCCTATCTCGATACTGCCCTCAATGAAAACGGGAAGCGTGTAGGTCATCCCTTTAAACCCTCCCCAACGCAAGGCCTCAAGGATGGCCAGTCCCATGGCGTAAGAGGCAATGATCTCAGAGGTCGCCATGCCTCTTACGCGGATGAGGATGAATCGGTAAATAAATGCCCCCACCAATCCCATGATGACCAAAGCAATGAGGATAGACAAAGCGTAGTGGATTTTAAGGAGGTTTAGAAAACTCCAGACAACGAATCCTGTGACCACGTATAGCGCACCGTGGGCAAAATTTGGGAGCCTGCTTATGCCATAGACTAAGGTGAAACCGATGGCCATCAAGGCCAAGGAAAAACTATTGATGATTCCGTAGATGAGGATGTCCATGAAAGACAAGAAAAACGCATAGCGCTAAGGGCATAGAGCATAAAGCATAGAGGTAATGCACTCGGATTTATTATGGATTTTCGCTCTGCGCTATGCGCTGTGCCCTATGCGGCTATTTTTTCATCCAGGGAGGGAGTTTAATCTCGCCCATGGCAATCTTCGGAGGGAAGACCACCACTCTTTTCCCTGCCTGCCACTGGAAGATCGTCCCAACAGCCCCTTCATTTGGATCAACGCTGGGGATAACCTGATGATTCTTGGGATTGAATCTTATTCTTCCGTAGACCCCAACCATATCTGTCTTCTCAAGAGCTGCAATGACAGCATCGGAATCAAGAGAGCCAGCCCTTTCGATGGCATCTTTCAGGACATAGGGTGTCATGTAGCTTGTGGAAGTACCGTAACCTTCAGGTTCCAACCCGTATTTTTTCTGATAGGCCTCAACAAATCTCATTGTCCACGGGGTGGCTTTGGATGGGGCATTGCCTGCATTGACGACGCTTGCGAGGCAGTACTCTCCCTTTCCCTCTGTAGCTTTCCAAAATCCAGGCTGTTCCGCAGCAGAAATAATCGTACCGAAAGGAAGTGCAGGAATTTTCATATCATACCATTGCTTCAGAAGAATCGCAGTTTCAGGCATATCCATCCAGATGAGAATCACTTGGGCGTTGTCCTTCTTGGCTTTAAGTAAACCTACAGAATAGTCTGTAGTTCCCGTAGGATAAATTTCCTTACCCAGAACCTCCCACCCTTTTTCTGAAGCTATTTTGGCCACGATATCTCCTCCAGCTCGGGCATGGGCAACATCTTGGAGCATAATGAAGAGTCTATTGACACCGAATTTAGCCTTGATATCCATCAGAGCGGGTATGAACTCTCCTGTCACCATCCAGCCGACTTCGCCAGTAATTCTGAAACAATATTTGAATTTGTCGTACTCGGCTTCGACTCTTTTGTGATAGGCAGGAGTTAAAACTCCTGTCGTCAATATGGATACTTTCTTGTACTTGGAAAGTAAATCCATTGCTGCCAAGGCAGCCTCAGACCTCACTGGACCGCCGATGATAAAATCGGCATTCTTTTCCAAGATCAGTTTCTCTACTACCAGCAAGGCGTCACTGACGGGCACGCCGGGCTCAAGATCCCGCGTATCGATCACCTCTACTTTAAAGGGCCTCTTCTCTTTACCGACCGTTACACCTCCCTTCGCATTGATCTCCTCCACAGCCAATTTGATAGCCCTTTCTGCATCCCAACCATATAGAAAGGCTGTGGAAAGAGGAGCTCCGATCACAATCGGCTTTTCTGCTGCCTTGGTCTCGGACCCCAAAATGGTGAAGTTCAATAAACCAAAAATCAGAATCGAGGTTCCCACCAGAACGAATAAATGTTTCACCTTCATAGATCTTACCTCCTTGCAGAAATTTGCCCCACCCTTAAGGAATGCCATGAGGTCTTTTGGTGAGAGATGATACTCATGTCGGAATCGGCAATCCTCTCCGCCTATTCCGTAGCTCTTTATTATCAATTACATGTGATTCTTGTCAAGATAATTCCTATGAGATTTCTGAAAAACTCCGGAAGTCTCTGATTAAACAGATTAAATATCGATTACGATAATAATGATGCCAATAAAATCGGTGTAATCAGAGAGCTGTAATGATTTTTTCAGAGCTCTCTCCTATCTTCCTATGGAGATAAAACCGGTATGTCGTGAAGGCTTTCCATCTTTGATGATCAAGATTCTGGACTCGACACTCGGCCGGTGATCCTTGGCAGTGATGGTGAGGGGAGGGATGAGACCTCCGACAACGAAATTCCGAAAGCTTTCCAATGCCAACTTTACCCTCTCGCGAGATAATCCTTGTTCACGGAGCGACCTTCCCAGTGCCTCTGCGATGACGTGCACCGTCGCCCATCCCTCCACATAGGAAAGGGTATGGGAATCATAAGGGTGCCATCTCTGATGAGCCTCCTTGATCCCAACCATTCCTGGGACATCCTCTCCAAAGGGCGAAATCGGCTGAACTCCAAGAACTCCATCGAAGGGATTAAGATTTTCATCAAAGGCCTTCGTGTTGCAAATCCATCTGGTTCGAAATCCCGATTCTTTGGCCTGTTGTAGGAGGGAGGAGGCTTCCTTGGAAGTGAGGCTCAAATGGGCAAAGTCCGGGCTGTATGCATTCATGGTCAAGAGGGAAGGGGCTAACTCTTTCATCGCCATGTCTGCAGACTGTGGCGGAGAAACCCGGATGTCCGGACCAATGTCGAGTCCCGATTGTTTCGCATATTCCTTTGCCTCATCCAAAAAATGACGGCTTGCATGATCAGAAGATCCAACGAAGACGATTTTTGGTTTTCTCACCTTAATGCCTGACCTCTCGGAAATGAACTTCATGGCAATCTTCGATAAGTCAAGGGGGGTTGGGGTCACCGAAAAAATATAGGGGTGTTTTACTGCGTTCGTTAGATGCGAGGGAAGAGAACTGTTTACGGTTGGGACACGATTGAAATGTATGTGGGGGAGAAGGCGAAGAGTCGTCTCCATGGAATGGATGTAGAGCAGGAGGACTTGATCCGCTTCATTCAGTTTCCGGAATGCGGCCACGGTTTCAGCAGGTTCGAAGGTATCGTCGATAAAAAGGACCTCCAATTTCATTCCAAAGATGCCTGCCCGTTGATTGAGCCATTTGCTGGCGTCCAACATTCCCTTGGCACATTCTCTCCCAGAATCTCCCCATCGGCCGGTGAAAGGAATGAGGCAACCCACCTTAAGAGCTGGCTGGCTGAAGCAAGGGTTAGGTAATGGGATGACGAAAATAAGGGCGAAAACGGAAAGGTAGAGCCAAATTCCAAATCCCAAATTCCAAAATCCAAATAAATTCCAAATCTCAAAGATCCAATGACCCAAACGACTTTGGATATTTAAGTTTTTATTATTGAAATTTATTTGGGATTTGGTGCTTGTCATTTGGTGCTTATCTATATGTCTCACGAGCTGGCCGCATAAAGCACGGCAAGGATTTTTGTTATCTTGTCCTGGTGACATTGGACCCGATGCGGGATGGTCGAATCATAATAAATCGAATCTCCAGGATAAAGGATATCCGTATGGTCTCCAAGAATCACCTCCATCTCACCCTCCAAGACAAAGATGAATTCTTCGCCCTCATGGACAGAGGTCTTTGAGGTTTTGACTGTGGCAGGTTCGAGGGTGACGATGAAAGGCTCCATATGACGGTCCTTTTTCTCGAATCCTAAAGATTCATAAGAATAGCCGTATTTCACCCCATCCTTTGACGCAAATCTGGAAACCTTTTTCCGTTCGTCCTTCCTCACGATGGTGAAGGGCTCCCCTTCGGTTTCACCCAAGAAGTCTCCCACCTTTACACCGAACGCCCCGGCCAGTTTAATAATCGTCCCAAGGGAAGGGGAGACAAGGTGGTTCTCCATCTGAGAAAGCAGGGCTGTTGAAAACCCTGTCAAATCGGCCAACTCTTTTAGCGAGAGGCCTCTTTGTTCCCTCAAGGCCTTAATCTTCTCTCCGACACGAACCTCTTCGAATTCTTTTTGTTCTTCCATAAAATTCCCTTTCATTTTCCCCTCACCCCAACCCTCTCCCCTGCCTACCGCAGGCAGGCGCAAGGGGAGAGGGAAACAATTAGGGGATCACTTAGAAATCCCCTCCCCCTTGATGGGGGAGGGTGAGGGTAGGGGTGAAATTTTTCAGAACGAATTTGGCCCCAATCTCAATCGCCTCGATATTCGATGGAATCAGGTGATGGTAACGTTCATCGAGCACGTTTTCGAAAGACTCAAACAGAGAGGCCATTCGAACTAATTTTGTCTTTTCGACAAAAGCTCCTAAGGCCACCATGTTGGCCAGTTTAGGGTTCCCATTTTCAATGGCGATATCATTGAAAGGGATGGGGAGGATCTCGATGTCCTTTCGGAACGTCTCTTTCGGATCGATGAGGGAGGAATTGAACAGTAGGAGCCCCTTTGGCAGCACTCGAGGTTCGTATTTGATCAAGGAAGGTAGATTCATCACGATTGCAGCACTGGGTTTCTCCACCACAGGGGATCCAATTTCTTTAGAGGAGATCACAACAGTGCAGTTGGCTGTTCCCCCTCTTACCTCGACTCCATAAATGGGAAGATAGCTGACATATCTTCCCTCCTTCATTGCAGCATAGGCTAAGAGGTTCCCGATGATCATGACCCCTTGACCACCAAACCCGGAAATAATCACATCGTAATAGAACTTGTTCGTTACCACAAAAGTCCTTTGTCAATGGGTTAAGGTAAAGATGCCCGTTTGGTTGATGGGTTATGTTATTGGTCTTAAAATCTCTACCGCTTAACCCCTCACCCCTAAACCAAACCGGCTTCTTAGCCTTTACCCAACAACAATTTTCTCATTTTACATTTATAAGTAATCTGCCATCTTCCGTTCTTTTAGGATACCCAATGGATAGTAGGGAATCAACTCCTCTTCGACCCGGCGGTTGGCCTCCAGAGCATTCAACCCCCAATTGGTGGGGCATGCCAATAATACTTCAACGAAAGAGAATCCGATCTCCTCGACTTGCATCTGGAAGGCCTTGCGAACCGCCTTCTTGGCCTTCATCAAATTGACAGGATTGTTTACCGCAACCCTTGCGACGAAAGCGCTTCCTTCCAAGGTGGCCAACATTTCTGCCATTCGAATGGGATACCCGTCATAAGTGAAGTCCCTTCCATAGGGGCTTGTGGTCGTCTTCTGCCCAAGAAGGGTTGTCGGTGCCATTTGTCCGCCGGTCATCCCGTAGACGGTGTTATTGGCAAAGATGATGGTGATGTTTTCTCCACGGTTGGCTGTATGGATGACCTCAGCGATCCCGATAGATGCCAGATCTCCATCTCCTTGATAGGTGAAGACGATCCGATCCTTCCTGGCCCGTTTTACTCCAGAGGCCACAGCCGAGGCCCTTCCATGGGGCGCTTCCAAGACATCGATATTGAAATAGTCGTACATAAACACAGAACAGCCCACTGAAGCGACACCGACGGTCTTCTCCCTGATCTTAAAGTAATCAATGGCCTCTGCTACCAGCCGGTGAGCAATTCCATGATGACATCCAGGACAGAAATGGAAAGGTACGTCAACTAAACTCTCGGGACGTTTAAAAACGAGTTCCATATCTCCTCCAAAAAGATAATGTCAAATGCCAAAGTTCAAATGCCAAATTAAATCCAAAGTTCAAATATCAAAATTTTTTAAATTTGGAATTTGACATTCATTTGATATTTGGATTTTGACATTTGAAATTTTACCCATAGTATTTTTTGATTTCCTCCAATACTTCTTCTGGAGAAGGGAGGGAACCTGGCGGTCTTCCATAAAAATAGACTTGGGCATCCCTAGCCACCGAAAGCTTTACATCTTCCACCATCTGGCCTGTATTCAGTTCAACGGTCAAAAATCGTTTAACCCTCTGTGACAGATCATAAAGAGCCTTCTCCGGGAAAGGGAAGAGCGTAATGGGTCGGAAGAGACCAACCTTCATCCCTTCCTCCCTCGCCAGCTCAACAGAGGTTCTTGACACCCTCGCCATACTTCCAAAGGCAGCGATCACAAGCTGAGCATCTTCGACCCGAAAAGCTTCATAACGAACCTCCTCCTTCTTCATCTGTTCATATTTCTGATGAAGTTTCCAATTGTGCTCCGAAAGTTCACCGTCCTGGAGATAGAGTGATTTAAGTCGGTTTGGCTTTCTCCCTTTTGCTCCTGTCAAGGCCCAATCCTTTGGTGGAAGGGCCATAGCGCCAGGGTTTTTTCGAAGAAGAGGTTCTTTCATCTGCCCGATGAGGGCATCTCCCAAAATCATCGCAGGGTTTCGGTATTTGTCAGAAAGGTCAAGGGCAAGAAAGGTGAGGTCATACATTTCTTGAACCGTTGACGGCGCAAGGACGATCATCCGATAATCTCCATGGCCTCCACCCCGGGTGGCCTGAAAATAATCACCCTGAGACGGTGAAATTCCGCCAAGCCCTGGTCCGCTTCTCGAAATATTAACGATCAATCCAGGAAGTTCACTTCCTGCCATATAGGAAATTCCTTCTTGCATCAGGGAGATCCCAGGACTGGAGGAGGAGGTCATGGCCCTCTTTCCGGTGGCCGAAGCCCCTAGAAGGAGATTGATGGAGGCGATTTCACTCTCTGCCTGAATAAACTCACCGCCCAGAGGAGGGAGGTGCTTAGAAAGGAACTCCGGGATATCGTTCTGAGGGGTGATGGGGTAACCAAAGTAGAGGAGGCAACCCGCATCTATCGCAGCCATGGCAAGGGCTTCATTTCCTTTGACCAATATTTTTTCTGAATTTTGCTCTTCCACTCTACCTCCACACTCGAATGGCTACATCCGGACAGATCTCTCCGCAGACGGCGCAACCGGTGCATGCTCCGTTCTCATCCCAACAGACGAAAAAATATCCTTGGCGATTGATTTCGTCTCCCATGCGAAGCAATTCTTTGGGACAGGAGATGGTACAAAGTCCACATCCCTTGCATCTCTCTCGATCAATCTCTACCTTAGCCATCACTCATCTAAAAATGAAATGTCAAATGTCAAAGTTCAAATGCCAAATTAAATCCAACGTTCAAATTTTAAAAAGTTCTTTAGTTTTGAAATTTGACATTCATTTGACATTTGGATTTTGGCATTTGGATTTATACTAATTACTCAGATTGCTTTCACTTCCCTGAAGTGTTGAATCTCTTCCTCCGAATAGCCTATTTCTTTTAGTACCTCAATCGTATGCTCTCCTCGTAAGGGGGGAGGCGTACGAATCTCAAAATTGAATTGAGGTGATTTAATGGGATTTCCAACTTGTCGGATCTTTCCCTCCACAGGATGGTCGAACTCCTTCAGCATCTCCCGATGGAGAACCTGGGGATGCTGAAAGACCTCTTCAAAAGTTAAGATGGGTTCACAGCATGCATCCGAATTCTTGAAAAAGTCAACCCACTCCTTCTGTGTTTTCGTCTTAAAAAGCTCTTTGACCTCTTCGATCGCACGAACCTGTTCTTCTCCTTCTACGAATTGTTTTCGAACAAGATCTCTGCGTCCGATCGCCTCACAGAAATTCTTCCAGAATTTCTGCTCCAGCGAACCCAGAGACATGTATCTTCCGTCCTTGGTTGGGTAGACCTGATAACAAGCATATCTTCCTGTGAGTAGCATGTCCCCTCGTTTTGGAACTTCTCTATCAAAGAGATACTTCCCTGCATGCATCGAAAGCCATGAGATGACGCCGTCCAACATAGAGACATCTAAATATTGTCCTTCGCCCGTTTTCTGGCGTTGAATGATCGCAGCGAGGATGGCGATGGCTGCCATCATCCCTCCTGCTCCGATGTCTGCGATCTGGACTGCGGGGGGTATCGGAGGACTATTTTTCATCCCGGTCAACTCAAGGATTCCTCCGAGGCCTATGTAGTTGATATCGTGCCCTGACCTTTCTCGATAAGGTCCATCCTGACCATATCCTGAAAGGGCACAGAGGATCATGCGAGGGTTTCTCTTTTTCAGCTGCTGGTAGCCGATGCCAAGACGATCCATCACCCCGGGTCTGAAACTTTCCAAAACGACATCATAGGATTCGATCAATTGATAAAAAATTTTCTTTCCTTCCTCTGTCTTGAGGTTCAATGTCATACTCTTCTTGTTCCGATTCACCGAGAGAAAAAGCACGCTGTCTTTTTTCCGGACAGGACCCATCTGCCGCATATAATCGCCTTGTTCAGGGTCTTCGATCTTTAATACTTCCATACCCAAGTCAGCTAAAAGAAGGGTGCAGTAAGGTCCGGGCAGAAGCCTTGAAAGATCGACCATTTTTAATCCAGTTAAAGGCCCCACGCTTCACTCCTGTTTGGCGATAAGTTTAATAACACAATCATCTTGAAAATAAAAGGCTTCGGCCTTTTTACCCCGTTAGAAAGCCCCAGCATTCATGCTGGGGATGGTAGAAATAGAAAACATCAGCTCCTTATTGACGACAGGGTCAAAGCCCTGCCCTTTCTAACGGGGTTTATTAAAGTTGTCAGTTTTCTCTATGCCGTCTGCTCTTAGCGTTCTTAAGAGAGGGAATGGCAATGCCTCACTGACGCGTGGGTGAAAGATTATAATAGGGCAGGAATATCTCCGAAAATCTTATCAAGCGGGTGATCTAAGATTCTTGTTGGCAAAGGTAACTTCCCTCGTTCGAGCATGATCCCCGCAGTGTCCATGGTATTCTTATAGTTGAGGGGCATGATAAGGTTTCCGCCATAAGATTTTCTCCGACATCCCTGCCCTATTCTGAGAAGTTTCTCCTGAAGAGTGACAAGGTGTGAAAAAATTGCTTTAAGTTTGGAAGGCGGGGAGGGATATCGAAAAAGTTTTACAGCGGTACCTTCTTACGTTAACTTCTCACGATGAAAAACTTTAATGATCGTTGATACTTGCACGGGCTTGTTACCTTTGCCTTCCAAACGACCGCATTTGTAAAACTTTGGAGATATTCCTGCCCGTCCTGAAGTCCCAATTTTTTCACCTTTTCTGAGGCATTACACGGAATGGCAAATTATTCTTGACGGAAGATTTGAGGAATGATATTCAATGAACGTCAATCTGCAAAAATTGATCAAAGGGGGAGATTCTATTATGAAGAAAGCTGGGGAAAAAACCTCGAAGAAGCGTGCAAAGAAGGTTTCGAAAAAGATCCAAAGGAAGCCTTTGAAAAAATCGGCAAAGAAGGTTTTAAAAAAGCCCTTAAAGAAAGTTATGAAAAAGCCTGTGAAAAAGCCTTCGAAAAAGCCATCCGTAAAAGTTCTAAAAAAGCCCGCCAAGAAGCCTTCAAGTAAACCTGTTGCAAAACTTCTAAAGAAGCCTCTATGGATACCATCTAAGGATCAAGTTAAGAATGCCAACATGACGCGATTCATAGAGTTTGTTAATCGGAGATACGGCAAAAATTTTATGTCCTATAATGATTTATATCAGTGGTCCATCGACAGAATCCCGGACTTCTGGGCAGCCATGTGGGACTTCGCGGAAATAAAAGCCTCAAGGAAGTACGACCTGGTGGTCGATGACTTAAAAAAGTTTCCGGGAGCAAGGTGGTTTCCAGGAGCGAGGCTCAATTTTGCGGAGAATCTTCTGCGGTACCGAGATGACAAATTGGCTTTTATATTCAGGGGAGAAACACAGAAATCTGCCAAGATGACCTATCGAGAGCTATATGCCACAGTGGCTCGGCTGGGAAAATCGTTGCGCGAAATTGGAGTTGTTTCAGGAGACCGGGTAGCAGGCTACATGCCAAACCTCATGGAGACAGCCATTGCGATGCTGGCTGCGACCAGCGTCGGGGCCACCTGGTCCTCTTGTGCCACAGACATCGGGGCTCAGGCTGCATTGGATCGACTCGGTCAAATTGAACCAAAGGTCTTATTTACAGTGGATGGCTATTTTTACAAAGGTAAGATTTTCAGTACCGTGGGAAATGCCGCGGAAGTTGCGAAGGCCATACCGTCCTTGAAGAAGGTCGTTGTTGTCTCCTATACGGGAAGTAAGCCCGATCTTCAGAGTGTTCCTCATGCTGTCCATTATGAAGACTTCTTGGCTAAAGAAGAGGGGCCTGCCTTTGAGTTTGAACAGTTACCTTTTGACCATCCTGTGTTCATCATGTTTTCCTCCGGGACAACCGGCAAACCTAAATGCATGGTGCAAGGGGCGGGTAACATCCTGATTCACCACTTAAAAGAACTCATCTTGCATACTGATCTTAAACGTGAGGATAAGATCTTTTACATCACTACCTGTAGCTGGATGATGTGGAACTGGTTGCTCAGCTCCCTGGGTGTCGGAGCAACGATCGTCTTGTACGACGGCAACCCGAACTATCCTGATGCTGGGGCGATGTGGAAATTGGTGCAGGATGAAAAGATTACCGTCTTTGGCCTCAGTGCCAGCTATGTTAACTATCTCCGAAGCGAGGGGATTCAGCCCGGAAAGATTTACGACCTATCCTCCCTTAGAGAGATTTCTCAGACCGGCTCTGTTCTCTCAGCCGAAGGTTTCGAGTGGGCCTACCAGGCAATCAAGAAGGATCTCCATTTCAATTCCATCTCCGGTGGCACGGATATCAATGGTTGTTTTGCCATCGGTAGCCCCATACAACCTGTCTACGCTGGGGAGCTCCAGGGCCCTGCGCTGGCCATGAGGGTGAAGGCCTATGACGAGAATGGGAAGCCCATATGGGATCAGCAGGGAGAGCTGGTATGCGAAGCGCCTGCTCCACCCATGCCCATCTATTTCTGGAACGATCCCAATGGAGAAAAGTATAAGAGCGCCTACTTTGAACATTATCCCAATGTTTGGCGCCATGGCGACTACATTGTCATGCACAGTGATACGGGAGGCATCACTTTCTACGGCCGTTCCGATGCCGTTCTAAAGCCTTCCGGGGTCCGGATCGGCACTGCTGAGATTTATAACGTCGTGGAGAAGATGGAAGGGATTGCCGACAGCTTAGCCATTGGACAAAATTGGGAGGGAGACCAGCGTGTCATCCTCTTCGTGAAACTTGCTTCAGGGGTGAGTTTGACAGAGGAGTTAAAGGACAAGATCAGAAAGACGCTGCGAGAAAAGGCCTCTCCCCGCCATGTGCCGGCGATCGTCATGGAGATGCCCGAGGCGCCCTACACCATGAATATGAAGAAGGTGGAGAGTGCGGTCACAAACATCATTCACGGGAGACCGGTTCTGAACCGGGATGCGTTAATGAACCCGCAGGTTCTCGATTACTTTGAAAAGATCCTCCCGGAACTTCAAAAA
>Ga0315310_10000915_pt1 | contig 18617 bp, 15 predicted proteins | sample TDP5_MG_FD_203630 | JGI IMG/M metagenome (GOLD analysis project Ga0315310, IMG submission 203630) | Freshwater sediment microbial communities from Lake Towuti, South Sulawesi, Indonesia - TDP5 | ecosystem: Environmental > Aquatic > Freshwater > Lake > Sediment | place: Indonesia: South Sulawesi... | reverse complement strand
GGCATTGTCGTCTCTGCGTACGAAGTCCTCTACTGTGCTTAGTGCGTTAAATGTGGCTGACATTCTAGGAAGCCTATAGTGCATCGGAACGGTTATCCTCGGCCTGAGGGATTCCATAACCTTCCGCGCTTGTTCTGGGCCGATGGTGTAGAAGCCCCCGACTGGAAGGAAGAGAACGTCTACCGACCCTATCTCGCTTATCTGCGATGGGGATAGCACTTGTCCTAGGTCTCCTAGGTGACAGAAGATAACGCCGTCCAAGCCTATGACGTAGACGGAGTTCCTCCCTCTTTTGCTACCTTGAGCGTCATCGTGAAATGTGGCCACTCCTCTTATGGATATGTCGTCGATCTGCCTCATTCCTATGAAACTTTCTATAACTACGCTCTTCTCATGTCTGACAGCTCCCGCATTGTTGTGATCTGAGTGGCTGTGCGAACAGAGTACTATGTCAGCTTTCGCCTCTGGTTCCCGAAGCCCGACACCCTTGAACGGATCGAAAATCAAACTCTTCGTCTCGCCTTTCAGCCTGAAGCAGGCATGGCCCATCCACACGACATCAACCAAGCAATGTCACCCAAACATGAACCAGTTGATTGTGAATCTACCTTATCTTTGAGTCTTTTTCCAACCTAAAACGGTTTTTCCAACTTTTCACCCGAAGTGGACTTGTCAAAAACTTAGACAGCCAAATGACACGCTTGGGGGAAGATCCTCGCCGATAAGTCAGCTGCTAGCTATCCAACGGTCGTTTCTTCTATTTGTGGTCAAGAAATTGACTTCTTGGCTGAAACTTTTAAAGCTGACGGCTGAGATTACTTTTGTCGGTGGGACGTCTGTCTGTCGTTGTAGGAAAGGAGGGAAGACTGGTCCTTCCAAAAGAGCTGCGTGAAAAGTACGGGGTGAGAGAGGGCTCAAGGATAATCATTAGGGAGCATGCTGGACATCTCGTCTTGATTCCGGTAGCATCATACGAGAACCCAACTGAGGCTTTGCATGGAAGCGTGAAGGCGGCACTGACGATTGAAGAGCCGAAGAAGGAAGCTCGAGAACATATTCGGAGAAAGTTACTAGAGGAGCTTACATGATGCGTTTTGTGGATACAAATGTTTTCATATACAGCATTACAGATCACCCTAAATTCGGTGAGACATCGACAAAGATTCTAAAGAGAATAGAAAAAGGAGAGAAGACGACTACATCAACTCTTGTTCTCTGCGAGGTATCATGGGTCCTCGAGGCCATGGGAAAGCAGAACGCCATCAAACTCTGCCTTGAAAAGATCCTCTCCTATCGAGACTTGAGAATCGTTGGATTCGATTCTGATGACCTCCTCGTTGGAGCGAACAATATGGCTCTATTTGGTCTTGATTTTAACGATGGAGTGAACCTCTCCGTCATAGCCAAACTTGGCATTAACGAAGTATACTCAAACGATCAGAAACATCTCGGAAAGGTAGACTTCTTGAGACTTATCTTTGAGTAGATCAAGCGAGCCCATCCGTTCCGAGAAACTATTCTGAATCGATTTGGAATGCTAGTTGACACTAGAAGCGCATCTATGCGCAAGAGGAATCATACAGCGCCGTAGCGAAGAGAACCGGTGGGTGTACTACTCTAGGCTGGAATTCAATGAGAGATGAGCAACGACTTGGGGTCATGCTCGTCGCTCCACCTGACTAGGAAGCATCACCGGTCAGACAGCCTTACTTGAGAGGAAGCTCATAGTGATGCTCGAGGACGTGATGGTAGTGTTCGGGAGGCATAAGGGAGCTGAACGCTCTTTGGACCACTTCGCTCAAGGCGGGGTGGATATGCATCGCCTTGATTATTGGCTCCGCCCCCTGCTCCGGCGTATACATCACGTTTATGATCTCCTGTATGAGAACTGAGGCACAGGGCCCAATAATGTGTGCCCCCAGAATTCTCATGCTGTCCTTTTCAACGACAACCTTGACGAAGTAGTCCTGTAGGGCCATGGCTTCTCCCTTGGCTGTGTCTTGATACCGTTGCATCCCGATCATCACCTTGTCTTGGCCGTATCTCTCTATCGCTTCCGCTTCTCTAAGTCCGACGCTGGCAATTTCGGGATGCGTGAAAACGGCGTGTGGCACGGCGTGATAGTCTACTGGAACCTTCATCTTCAGCACAGCGTTATAGTATACGACAAGAGACTCGTAGTTGGCCGCATGTTTGAAGAGATATTTTCCATCTGCGTCGCCGAGAACCCAAACATTTGATTGCGAGGTCTCTAGAAACTCGTTGGCAATTATCCATCCTTTGTCATCTGTTTTGATTCCTCCTCTTTCTGGGTGAAGTATGTCTGTGTTCGGGCCTCTTCCTACAGCAACGAGAACCTCCTCCGTTGATATTTGTTTCGAGGTGCCGCTGCTTCTGTCAACAGCAAAAAGTTTCTTCTTGCCTGTTGATGTCTCCTCTACCCTGCGAACCTCATAGTTGGTAATGATTGTCATATGTTTTCCCAGCTCTCTCTTAGCCAGCGCCGAAACTTCCGGCTCCTCTTCTGGGAGGAACTGGGAATTTCTTCCAATTATGGTAACTTTGGATCCCATAGCCGAGAAAAAGTGACCATACTCTGCCGCTATGTATCCTCCGCCAATGATGCCAATGCTCTCCGGTAACCGACTCATCTTGAGGATTGTGTCGCTTGTATGATAGTTTACTTTATCCAATCCTTCAATTGGAGGAACTATTGGTTTGGATCCCGTGCATAAGAATATCATATCTGAGCGTACGGTCTCATTGCCCACCTTCAAGGTGTACGGGGCGAGAAATTCAGCCACAGTCGGGTAGTAGTCTATATTTTTTGAATTGGAAAGTCCCTGCCGTATCATGTTTATCTCGTTGTTGATGAGGGTTCTCATCCTCTCCATGACTTTTTCAAAACTGATACGCTTGACGTCAACTTGTATGCCAAACTCTTCCGATCTTTCGATTGTTCTCACCAGCTCCGCGGGATACAACAATATCTTGGACGGAATGCATCCCCGCGTTAGACAAATTCCGCCCGGTTCATCCTTGTCTATGACGGCAGCCTTAAGGTCCGGGTTATCTTGAATCATTAGATCCACGATATTCATTGCAGAGCCGGTGCCTATCGCTATCACGTCGTACTCTTTCACTTCGAAAACCTCATCTCGTCACATACGGTTCCGAATCCAAGCGATAAATGCTTTAGCGATTTCTGTAGGCCTTTGCTTCTCGCTTTCTTTTCTTGAATCGAGACCAACTACCGTCTGCGTGAGGCAGCCAAGGACTTATGAGTTGAGATAACAATTCAATCTTTTACAGAGCGGTCGCGATGTCAGAAGGTTAGGAAATGAAGCTACGCAGTAATATAGTGAAAGAGGGGATTGAGCGGGCGCCTCATAGAGCCCTCCTGAGATCTTTAGGGTTGTCGAGCAGAAATGTGAAGCGTCCGTTCATAGCCATAGTGAACTCTTGGAATGAGATTGTGCCGGGACATATTCACTTGAGAAAGTTGGCTGAAGCTGCGAAGGAAGGTGTGAGAGCCGCAGGTGGAACACCGTTCGAGTTCAATACAATAGGCATTTGCGACGGACTCGCGATGGGTCATGAGGGCATGAAGTACTCGCTTGCTAGCCGAGAGATAATCGCTGATTCAGTCGAAGCCATGGTTAACGCGCACTGCCTCGACGCCACGCTCCTGATCTCCTCATGTGACAAGATTGTGCCTGGTCACCTAATGGCGGCAGCTAGACTAGACATACCTTCAATAGTCATTACGGGCGGCCCGATGATGCCGGGACGGCTGCGAGGGCAATTTGTCGACGTGATGACTGTCTTTGAGGCTGTGGGAGAGTTTCAAAAGGATCGAATCTCAGAGGAAGAACTGAGAAGGCTTGAGGAATGTGCATGTCCTGGTCCTGGCTCATGTGCAGGAATGTTTACGGCAAACACCATGGCTTGTTTGACTGAAGCCCTGGGCATGTCCCTCCCTGGATGCGCCGCCGTGCATGCCACTGAGCCTGCAAAAGTCAGGTTGGCTAGGGAATCTGGAAGGAGGATTATGGCTCTGTTGAACGATGGTCTCTTACCCTCAAGCATAATGACTGATGAGGCTTTCGAGAACGCAATAACTGTCGACATGGCTCTGGGAGGTTCAACCAATTCTGTTTTGCACCTTACCTCTATAGCTCGAGAGCTTGGAATAGACCTAACCCTAGATAGATTCGATGAGTTGAGCCGAAGGACGCCGCACGTCTGCGACCTCAGACCTAGCGGTTCATACTTTATGAAAGATTTTGAAAAAGCGGGAGGTGTCCCCGCTCTACTGAAGCGACTTCAGTCCAAGCTGAAATTGAATGTTCTAACTGTCACGGGAAAGAAGCTGAAAGAACTGATCAGGGGATACAGGATCTTGAATGATCAAGTGATTAAACCCATATCCAACCCGATCCATGCTCAAGGCGGCATAGCTATACTTGGAGGCAACCTTGCACCGGAAGGCGCCATCATGAAATATTCATCAGTTCCAGCTAACATGCTCAAGTTCAGAGGTCCAGCCCTTGTCTTCGACTCTGAGGAGGAAGCTGTTGAGGGGATTGCGCGAGGCAAGGTCCACGAAGGAGACGCGGTCGTCATTCGGTACGAGGGGCCACTCGGCGGACCTGGCATGAGAGAGATGCTCATTCCAACTTCTCTCATAGTGGGTATGGGCTTAGGCGATAAGGTCGCACTCCTCACGGATGGAAGGTTTTCCGGTGCAACTAGGGATCCCTGCGTTGGGCACATTGCGCCCGAGGCAGCCACGAAAGGCCCCATTGCTGCCCTGAAAGCAGGAGACACAATTGAGGTTAACATTCCAGATCGCCAACTTAACGTAAAAGTATCCAAAGAGGAGATAGCGCGACGTCTAAAGGCGTGGAAGCCGAAAAAGCGCGAAGTCAAAGGATGCCTAGCGAGGATACTCGCTGCACAAGTCAGTAGGCCGGCTCGGCATAGTCCGCGCTGTCAATCTTCTCAATGACCGCCTCTGCAACATCAGCGGTTGTCCTATCCCCAAGGCCTCGCGTTAGTGCCTTCCTCTTCCTCAATGTCTGAAGTATCACATCCCGGAGCCTGCGAGACGCCTGCATACATGTGGTGCTTGGCACACCGCTGGAGCGGCCTTGTTGCCTACGTCTCTTTCGTTCATGCGTTTCAAAGAGAACAGAGCTTGAGGACCCATACGAAGTGTTTCTTCTCAACTTCCATGGCGCTGCAGCTAGGCATGTGGACTAGCCAACTTGAGGGATGACTTCGGAGGCGAATAGGTCCAGGTTTCGGAGGTCACGGTCAAAGTAGAGCGTAAAGTGTCGTACGCCGGCCTCGATATACTCGTCCATGCGCGAGGCTATCTGGCTTGGCGAACCGACTAGATGCCTCTCCATGAAGGATTCGACTGTGGCGTTGAGGTCTCTCGTCTTCGCCTTCACCAACTCCATGGATCGTTCTTCTCTGTTGGACAAGATTACCATGCATGAGTGAGCGATCTTGATAGAGTCAGTTTTCCTCGAGATTTTGTCGCAGTACTCCTCCAAACCGTCAACCTTCGCTTTCACCGCTTCAGGCGACCCCGCCAAGCCAAGATCCCATCCGTCTCCCTCCTCGGCCACTATGCGCATGATGCTGTCTGAGGCGCCTCCCAGCCAGATCGGAGGATGAGGCTTCGTGATGGGCTTCGGCTCTAGGACTGCGTCCTTTAGCCGATAATACGTGCCGGTGAAGTTCGCCTTCTCCTCTGTCCAAAGCGCCTTGATGACCCGTACGCTCTCTCGAAGCCTCTCTATTCTCTCCTTGTAGGGGAACCAGTCAAGCCCGTACCGGCGGCATTCCTCGCGAAGCCAACCGGCTCCTATGCTCATGATAAATCTTCCGCCTGAGATTACGTCTAGTGTCGAAGCCATCTTCGCGAGAAGAGAGGGAGTTCGGAAAAGATTGCAGAGAACGATGTTGCTGAGCTTGACCTTCTTGGTTGCGGTGGCTAATGCCGACATGGTTGTCCAAGACTCATACGTTCCCAATGATAGGTATTGGGTGGGAGCGGCCTTCTTCGGCGTTGACCCTATCCAGTTTAGCAAGTGGTCTGCGGCAAGAATGAAGTCGTAGCCCAATCTCTCTGCTGTTTGCGCGAGGCGGAGGAAGTAGTCGAAATCAGGATTGGGGGTTGTTATCGGGACCCAGCCCTCGACTGGGATCCGAACGCCAAACGTGATCTTCTTCGATCGCTTCACCAGGCAGCCCTCCAACTCTCATCACAGAGCTTCTTCGATAAGTCTTTGGTTGACCCGCCATACAAAATATCCTGACAGTATAGATTTCATTATCAATAGCCTTCTTGATCGACCCTATTCTTTCTACGATAGGATTCGTGAGAATTGAGATATTTCGTCGATAAGCCGTTTCGGCGTGTACCCTCTCAACGACTCAATTAATCGTTGATCCTGCAATCTGCTGATTTCGATTGGTATCGATACGCCGTCCACCGTTTCGTAGTCAGACATGTGGAGCGATCCGAGTGGAGATCTCGCGAGCTTTCCTGAAGGAGTCTGAGAAGGGTCAATCGTGATGGATCCTGGCTTCTTCTCATGTCCTCCGATGACGTTGACTTGCGTCCTCTCTCTTACAAATTGAAGCCACTTCGCCGTGAAGCTTTTCTGTGGCATCTTCTCGGTGTACTGGATCTCCTCTGTGTAGAAACTGTGCTTCTGTCTCTTTTTCAGGAATAGATAGACATGGAAGGATGATCCGGTCCATGCAACAAGGGGTTGATCACTGACGAATTGGCGAAACTGATCGTCGTTTAGAACAGCTTCTAAGAATAGACGGCAGACCTCTCTTGCTTTTTCATGAGGCATATCTTTCGGGCGATCAATGTCGTAGAATATTCTATCGATCTCTCGTCCTTGACCTTCGTGGTTTGTTGCGTAGAAATAGTCACAAAGCTTCCTCGGCGGAAAATATCTCCAAATTTTCTCTTCCACAGCGCTTAGGTTGCCTCTGGCCTCAGCTAGGCCCATCTTGGCTCTGATCTGCAGGAAGTCAGGAGTTATCTTTGTAGCCATTTCGTCTACATGCAGTGGTGGCAGCTGTGACCCTCGGTTCAATAGGGTTCGCTGTTTCAGCCAGACTCTGGAAGCGATCTCTCTGTCCCCAACAAAAGTCCCGAGCTTAGATGAGACTATCGCGTATAATAAGAGAACATCCAGCTCACCGAAGGGATTCAGGACATCTCGCTCTTCAGCCAAACCTGCCAGTTCCATCATACCAGACACCCTTACACACTTTCATTATCCATTGTGCATATTCTAATATTATTGGTGTGTGATCTTGGCGCAAGTAGCTCAACAGGTTGGAGGCTGCCGATGTGAAGAATCTGTCCAAGGATCGGTTGTCGAATAGGACCAAGTCGCTGGAGCCATCCGGTATCATGGCCATCTTTGAGAAGGCTCAGGCACTGAAAGACGTGATTAGACTGGAGGTTGGAGAGCCAGACTTTGATACCCCTGAACATATCAGGAACGCTGCGAAGAGAGCTATGGACGAAGGGTTCACACACTACACCTCAAGCGCAGGAATCCTTCCGCTTCGCGAATCCATCGCCGAGAAAACCAAGAGAGAAGTTGGAGTTGATGTGGATCCCAAGAAAGAAGTTGTGGTCACGGATGGAGGAAGTTGTGCAATCACGCTGGCCATGATGGCCATCTTGAACCCGGGAGACGAGGTCTTGATCTCTGATCCAGCCTGGCCCTATGGCCCAGGCATAAAGATGGCTGAAGGAATCCCTGTCCGTTACAGGCTCTCGGAGGAAGAGGGCTTCAGGATCGATTTCAACGACCTAAGGTCTAGAATCTCCAGCAAATCAAAGATGATAGTGATCAATTCGCCTAACAATCCGACAGGATCTGTTGTAGATCGGCGGGAGCTTGAAACTCTCGCTGAGATCGCGTTGGAGAACGATTTACTTGTGTTATCTGACGAAGTGTATGAGAAGCTGGTTTACGATACTCAGCATATATCCATGCTTTCTCTGCCTGAGATGAAGAATAGAACCATCCTAGTGAACTCATTCTCAAAGACGTACGCTATGACTGGTTGGCGGGTCGGCTACGCCATCGCGAATGAAGACATAGCCAGAGAGATAGCTAAACTGAACTTGTATCTGAACACCTGCTCAACCTCTTTTGCCCAAGTCGCCGCTCTTGAGGCACTCAGAGGTCCACAAGACTGCGTCAAAGCTATGGCAGACCAGTACAAGAAACGCATCGACTTGATGCACAGTGGACTTGTGAAGATGGGAGTGCCATGTGTCAAACCGAAAGGCGCCTTCTACCTGTTTCCAGATTTCTCTGAGTTTAGACATTCATCCCACGAGATGGGTATGTTGCTGTTAGAGAACGTGCATGTGTCCACGGCGATGGGCATAACATTTGGGCGTTATGGCGAAGGACATCTGAGGCTTTCCTGTGCGAACTCGATAGAGAATCTTAGCGAAGCCCTTAGAAGAATCGAGAAAGCACTGAGCGATTTGCGAAAACGATGAAAGGAAAACTGTTGAGTTAATCTGCTTTGAATCCGCTGCCGCTTTGGCGGAAGATTGGCTACGCTGTGGGCGGCCTAGGCTTTGACCTGGCCTTTAACGTGACTAGCTTCTACCTTATGTACTATCTGACGGGTGTGGCCGCGATCCCACCAGTGGAGGCCGGTCTACTAGCAGGGTTACCTGCGATAGTTCTCGCGCCTCTGAATCCTTTGGCGGGAGTTCTATCTGACCAAACGCACTCAAGACTTGGAGGGCGACGACTGTTTCTTTCCGTCTGCGGTCCACTGTCAGGGTTATTCTTCTTCCTCCAGTTCTTTGCGCCTTCTGGATGGGAGATCCACACGCTCATCGTCTATTGGTGGGCGGTACAACTGGCCTACGCTTCCAACGGAAGCCTGTTAGGGGTATCCTATGATGCCTTAGGGGCGGAGTTGTCACCAAGTAGCAGTGAACGAATGGAACTGGTTAGCATGCGACAAAGTTTTGGCATTTTGGGCGCTCTGATAGGTTCGTCCCTGCCCTTGCTAGTTGTCAGTGCTTTTGGTGGCGGAAAGATAGGGTTCGCCGGTATGGCTGCGGCGTTTGGGGTTTTGGTGGCTCTTAGCTTCTTGACCGTAGGCGCTACTGCATCAGCTGGATCCAAGCTTGCCGAACAACCTTCTTCTGTTTGGAAGGAAGTTCAGCTAACTTTGCGTCTCAAACCTTTTTGGCTGCAACTTGGCGTGGCATTCTTGTCCCAGATTGCCGTCGTAGTCGTCAACGCTACTCTGATCTTTTACCTGAGCTATGTCCACGGGATCGCGAACCTGTTCGCATTAGTAATGTTGTTGTCAACAGGCGCTGCGCTGGTGTCACTGCCCGGGTGGAGTTGGCTAAGTCGGCGATGGGATGCACGCTGGGCGTTCACGATTGGACTGCTTGGCTATGCGACGGTGTTGTTGTCTCTTCGTTTTGTACCTCAGGGCGAGATGATCTTGCTGTGGCCGTTGACTATCCTAGCAGGCGTGTGCGTAGGCGCCATGAATATCTTCCCGAAGGCTATGATAACTGATGTAGCGGCCTATGACCATGCTTGCCAAGGTCGATCGCGCGCAGGCAACATCATGGGGTTGTGGAGTCTCGGCGGTCGTGGCGGCACAGCGACGGGCAACGTGCTGGTAGGCTGGCTACTGGCGTTTGTAGGATATCGTGGCGGGGTCGAAGTTTCCGCCGGGTTGCAGATGGGATTACGGTTCATCATGGGCTTTGTTCCTAGTACTGTGCTTTTGGCTACTGTGCCTTTGGTCTTATGTTCTCTGTCGCGTGCCGAGATGATACGAATAGAAGCCACTCTGAGACATCAGACGTAGAGTAACCGTGCTCGTAGCAGAAGCGAAGTGTCTACACGAACTTACCTCGGGCAAGAATCGGCCATATCGCCTCCACTTCACCGTCTCGGATAACGTAGAACCTGTCGTGTAGATTGATGGTTGTATCGAGATGGCTCGGGTAGATCTCGATCTTCTCGCCAATATTGAAATGGTTCTCTGCCTCGTCGAAATGTACCATTCCGTGCTCGTCGCTTGGGATGGTGCATTTGGTGTTCTTGAAGCCTTTCAAGGATGGCGGGCCGTAGTCGGTGGAGATCGCCTTTGTTCCTGCATCGAATACTGCTCGATTCGGTTCGGGTGTGCTCGTGATCGTGGCGAGAAGGGTTAGGGCGATGTCGAACCAAGGCGCGCAAGGTTTGTAGGTGGCGTCCATGAGGACGTAGGAGCCCGGCTGTATTTCATCATAGTGTTGATACTCGTAACGATGCGTGCCGGTCCCGGACCCTGTCACTGTCTCAATGTTGAAACCTGCATCTTCGATCGCATCCTTTGTCATGTCTATGCGTTCAGTCACTTTCTTGATCTCTTCCATCTTCTTCTCTAAACCCATTTTGTGTTCGGCCATCTGTAGATAGCCAGCATAGCATTGCAGGCCTTTGAACTCTAAACCATTCATAGTGGAAACTTGCTTCACAAGCTCCACTGTATCTTTGCCCGGTTGGACTCCGCATCTCTTGCTCCCGACATCAACCTCAACAAGCACATCGAGCTTGGTTTTCCTCTTCAGAGCTGTTTCAGACAGGCACTTAGCGTTGATAGGATTGTCGACGATTACTTTGATCTTCGAATGTTTCTGCATGTTGATCATTCTTTCGATCTTGACGGGATCTACTATTTGATTAGTGATTAGGATGTCTTTGATCCCAGCTTGGACAAGCACTTCAACTTCGCCTAGTTTCTGGGCGCATACGCCCACTGCACCGTACTCGAGTTCTTTCCAAGCTATGATGGGGGTCTTGGGAGTCTTGAAGTGCGATCTGAGCCTCAAGTTCTTGCCTGTCAGCCATTCTCTCATTGTTCGGAGGTTCTTCTCCATGAGGTCAAGATCTATGAGGAGAGCAGGGGTCTCTATGTCCTCAACCTTCATCGATTCATGCCTCTTTCACGTTGGCTATGATGCGCGGTCGAATGGGCTTATATACTTTGGAAACGGGCTAACCGTTTGTTGATGAAATTGTCCAGATCGGTTGATTTGAAGGATCTGACTCGGTTCGTTTCAGTCGTCGATCCCCAACTGTCACCTGATTAGTAAAAGGCATACGACGAGAGGAATCTGGAACAAAAGCATCGGAAATATTACACGCAAAAGCATGCCTCGGTTTCTATGAAGAACACCCCGACATGGTTCGGTAGTCGCTCTACTTTGATCCTCCTAGGATCTTCCAGTGCTCTCTAAATTTGCATGCTTTTTCATCAAAGGCTACGTCCCTCAGCTCTGCTTGAATACCGAGCCTGCCAAGCGCCGCAAGCATGATATTTGTCATGTAGTGTGAAGGATGCTTGCCCTCTCTCAACAATTTCACAGAAGACGACGTCACTGAAACTCCGTACATTTCGACGAAAGCTTCATCTTCACTAAGCCTGTCTATGACTATTTTCTCCATGTAGCCAGTGGATTCGAGGTATCTCGCAACTTCTATCAAGTTATCTAGTGGCTTGCGAGTGCGGTCGATCTTGACCAAACCTCTCTTTGTGGCCTCGTCTAGGTGATGTTCGCCGACTCTCCTGAAGAACTCGACTGCTTTTTCATCCAAGTACTCGTTAACGGCTTGGCAGATCGAATAGTTGATGATATCCAAGAATTCAGGCTTTATGCAATTGCCCATGATCCGTCACCGATTGCTTGTTGCCTAGCTTTTGTCTTAAGTGTTTCTCAGAAACTTCCTTCGTCTGCGATGCTCAAGCGGATTTCGATCTCTCAGGGCTTTGCCATCTGATTCACGGCTCGATTCTCTTAATGCCTGATCGAATAGTGTATCTACTCCGAGAGACACTATTCCACTCTGAGGAATGCTCATGACGGGAAATAGGGAGAAGGGATTTTCTACAAAGGCTGTCAGGGCCGGGGAAAGAACGGATCCAGAGACGGGAGCAGTTGTCACGCCTATCTACGAGACATCTGTCTTCGCCTTTACCAGTACGCAGCAGCTGATTGACGCCGTGAGCGAGAAGAGCAGCCGTGATGTCTACACTAGGTGGAGCAACCCAACGATCACAGCGGCTGAGAGGAAGATAGCTGAGCTGGAAGGCACAGAGGACTGCGCGGTATTCTCCTCCGGTATGGCCGCCATCTCAACGGCCATCATCAGCCTCGTTTCCCCCGGCGATCACATAGTATCCATTAGAGATCTATACGGAGGAACGATGGATCTCTTCTCGAATCTCATGCGTAAGTTCGGCGTGCGAACAACATTCGTTGAGGCAACAGATCTCGGCGAGATCGAATCAGCGGTTAGGGACAACACGGAACTTTTTTTCTTGGAGACACCGACAAACCCAACCCTGAAACTCGTGGATCTCTCTAAGGTTGTGGAGATAGCTGAGAAGAACGATGTGAAGGTTCTTGTCGATAATACGTTCGCGTCTCCGTATAACCAGCAGCCTCTGCGGTTCGGGTGCAGTCTAGCAATACATAGCGCCACAAAATACCTTGCAGGACACAACGACGTGACGGCTGGGGCAACCGCAGGGCCGAAAGAGCTCATCGAGCCGATGAAGAAGCTTCGCAGAATCCTAGGAGGTGTACTTGACCCACACGGCGCATGGCTGCTCCTCAGAGGCCTAAAAACTCTTGCACTCCGAATGGAGAAGCACAACTCGAATGGCCAGAAAGTCGCAGAATACCTTGAAAATCATCCTAAGGTAGAGAGAGTATACTACCCTGGGCTAAGCACGCATCCTCAGCATTCGCTTGCAAAGAGGCAGATGAAGGGGTTCGGAGGAGTCCTCAGCTTCGAGCTGAAAGGAGACCTGAATCGCACAATAAGGTTCGTCGATGGTCTTAAGCTAGCGCTCCTTGGTCCGAGCTTGGGTGGGGCAGAGACACTGGTCAGTCAACCCAGCACAGCCTCCCACTACTTCATGAATCCTGAGGAAAGGCGCAGGGCAGGGATAAGTGACTCGCTGATCAGGCTCTCATTAGGTATAGAGGATGCGGATGACATAATCTCGGATTTGACACAGGCATTCGAAAAAGCATAGCTCTGGATTCTACAGACGCGGCAGCGGAGTCATCGATGTGGAGCGTTGGTATTCACGACGTTCGGCGGCGTCTCTCCCCTGAATACTTTCAAGACTCCTTCAGCGCACTGAATGGACGTTCTCCTCATGGCTTCTTGGGTGCTCGCGCCTATGTGAGGCGTCAGAATAACATTCTCAAACCTCAGCAGAGGATTATCTGGCCTTGGAGGCTCCTCCTCAAGAACGTCTAGGGCGGCCCCAGCGACCCTGCCGGAGCGGAGAGCCCTCTCGAGAGCTTTCTCATCTATGATCTTTCCCCTGGCCATGTTGACCAGATAGACTCCTTTCTTCATCAGGCTGAACTCGGCATCTGAGACCATGTTCAATGTCTTGGGAGTGAGCGGGGTGTGGAAGGTGACGATATCACTGACGGAAAGAAGTTCGTGGAACGGCACTCGCTTTATGCCCAGCTCATCATGAAGTTGTCTCTTTTCGAGCACATCAGAGTAAATGATGTTTACATTGAAGCATCTCATACGACGCGCGACTGCTTCCCCTATTCGCCCTAGCCCCACTATACCGACAGTCTTACCTGCCAACTCCAGCCCTACGAGGTCCAAGTATTTCCTATTCCATTCGCCTACCCTGACGGCCCTATCGGCGGTCACTATCCTTCTGAGGAGGGAGAGGATTAGGGCTACGGTCAACTCTGCAACAGCATCGATTAGGGCGTTTGGAGTGTTGAAGACGACGACTCCAAGTTCGCTTGCTGCGCTCAAGTCGACATGATCGATCCCCGCACCGTGTACCGCAACGACTTTTAGCCTGCGAGCCGCCCGCATGAAATCTCTCGTTATCCTAATGAATCCTCGGCTGACAACGGCGTCTGTCTCGTCTGCTTGAGATAGGAGGACTCTCTCATCTGATCCAAGAGGGAGGGAGACGACATGGCACTTTCTCTTGAGAATTTCAATACCGTCTTCGTGAATAGGCTCGGCTATGATGACTTTCTCTCTGTTCATCTACCATCATCCGTTACGATCTGCTTGAAGATTTCCAGAAACTTCGTAGTTGCTATTAGCTGCCTCTCTACTATTTCATATTGTTTTTCCATGGGGAAGTGCGTCAAATAGTAAATAGGCGGCTTTGGGAGATTCCTCTCCCAACACGAAGGCAGGGGGCGATTTGATACTCAGCTACTCGTCGTCAATAACCGTTTCCTGCAGGTTCAGCGAGCATGAAGAGCGGGCTTGAGGATTCCTCCCCTGACGAAGGAAGACAGCAGTTTATCGCAGAGGCTACAGCGTATAGGGTCTTGATGGCACGACCAGTAACCACGATAGTATGACTGTGCGCATACACACCGTCTATCACTAATCAACCTCAATCCATGTCCGCTTCTTTCCAGTAGTTTCCCTGTAGACGCTCTTTAAATGACGTAGAGCATGAGCCAAGAATCTCTCTTCCTGCCGATACGCTCTTCTCAACATAGAATCTCTGGAGAGTAGTAGCTCCTTAAGCTCTGTTATTTCCTTCTTCGGAGAATACTTGACATAAATCGGTACCCCGATGAAGAGCAGGATTAGTCCTGTTGTAATCTGAGTTATTGTGCACTGTGAGATCAGGTAGAGAGAAAAGGCTATTCCCAAGAGTGGAATTAGTGACCCCCCTCGAACCTGAAATCTAGGTTTCAAGTTTCTTCTAAGCGAAAAGATTGACGCACTAGTTGCAAGGTATGCGATTGCCATAAAGAAAACGGAACTGGCAATTAGCATACTGAGATTACCGACGATCGAGGCTATCATTGCCGTAATCGCTTGGACTACAATTGCTAAATAAGGCGTCTTAAACGTCGGGTGAACTTTGGCGAAGATCCGTGGAAACAGTCCATCTGCGGCTAGGGCATATCCGAGTCTTGAGGTCCCTATCATGCCTGATTCGTCAGAACCTGTGACGGAGACTAGGGCCCCGACACCAACAATTGCTACGCCGACTAGCGTCAATGTGGCATTTGTGCTTAACATTGCGGTAGTCGCAGAGGTTAAGGGGGCAATGTCCGAAGCTAGTTGATCCCACGGCCGCACTCCAAAAAGGACGACGTTTGTTGCTAGGTAGAAGATGGTTACTATTGAAATCCCAAGCACTATGGCCTTTGGAATAGTCGTGCTTGGGTCTCTTATTTCGTCTGTTGGAATAGTTGAAATTTCAAAGCCTGCATACGCCCAGAATATTAAGACAAGAGCCGTCCCGAAGTGTTCTATCCCGTATGGAAAGAAGGGTGAGAGATTAGATGCGGCCACGGCCGGATGTGAAACTATGTAGAGTAAACCGGCCCCGGAAAAGAAAACTAGCGGAGTGAGTTTGATGACTGTTAGAACATCGTTCGTTCTTCCTGCAGCCCTAACTCCAATGATGTTTGTGGTTGCTAGGAAGGCCACGAATAGTAGTTTGACTATGGCTTGTTGCACCCATTCTAGGTTGGGCAGGAAGAACATCAAATACCGCGTGAAGGCAACCGGAAAGACGGCCAGCGAGACCCATTCGGCAAGCCAAAGGGACCAGCCAACAACGAAACCGGCAAACGGTCCCCAGGCCTCTTTGGCATATGCGTATGGTCCACCAACTTTTGGAAGCAGAGCAACGCACTGAGCAAAACATAACGCAATTACAGTCGCTATGATTCCAGCTACAACCCATACCAAGAGTGAAGACGGACCAAGATAGCCTGCACCAAACGATGAGGCCACATAAATGTCCGCGCCTATTATCGCCCCAACTACGAGATTTGTCGCATCAAAAAGGGTCAGCTCTGATCGCAGTTCAATCTTAGACATTTTTTCCTCACTTAAAGGACACAAATCGTTTAACAAAAAGACACGTTTCTCTACCGCCTTCCTCATCCTCGTATCGTTCATGCTCTTACTTAGCCTGCGCGGGTAAGTAAGAGAAATCGGATTTTGACTCAAGATCTTGGATTTTGCACCATGCTGGCGCACTAGCGAATTTCATCGTTTGTTTCGTCGTCCGTCGTCGCCATAAATGGTGTGGGGGATATAGATAGCAGCGCTTTTTCCTTGGGACATGGAACCCTGAAAATCAAGTGTAACGTCCACGTGGCTTAGGTTTTGGTGACGTGGAAATCCACGTGGAAGCGCGCTCCAAATCCCTCGATGCCCTTCAAGGTTCTTTCTTGGCTTCTATCTTTCGCGGACACGTAACATCTTGGTGGCTGAACTCTTCCTCCAAAGCCTCATGGACCGCTACGGTAGGCGTCCAGTCTATTCGGATGGAGCCAGCTGTTATCCTGAAGCCTGCAGAAGTATAGGTTTAGAGCATCACGTCTACGATGCTGTTAGAAGCAACTTGATGGAGCGTTTCGTTCAATATGTGAAGGATCGAACTGAAGGCTTCGACGACTATTTTCCATGCCTCAGGGAGCGTTGCCGTCTCGACCATGTGAAGGGGTGGCTCAACTGGTACATGCTCAGCTTCAACCTCTTCAAACACTCGGACGCCATAGACCTATCACTAATCCATCATCCAGAAAATCTAAATACATAATATCAGAAGTTGCAACCGACATTCGTCAAAGAGTATGAATAATTATGCGTAGTTCTCTCCCGGCAAAAATCGCCTTAGTAGCATTGACTACGCTTGTATTAGGCTTAGTCACTGGATCTGTCAGCCAAGTCTATGCTGATCCTCCTCATCATGGTTATTACCGTTACCGCTATCACTACTACTACTGGTACTTTGGTGGGCATTGGTTTTCCTGTTACAGGTACTACTATTACCCGTACTCGTACCCATACTACTATTCATACTCGTACCCAAACTACTACAGTTACTACAATCAGTATCAGTTAACTGTAAACACTGATCCAACGAGCCTGTCAACTCAGGTCAATGGTGGCGGCTCGTATACTCAGGGAAGCTCAGTTTCGTTTTCGATACGTCAAAACATAGTTCAAGTCTCCTGGAATACGCGATACGTCTTTTCGCACTGGGGTGGCGATTACTCTGGCACCGGCCTAGGTGGCACGATAACTATGGATAGATCCAAGACGATTACAGCGATATATCAACTGCAATACTACTGCTCTATAACTTCGAATGCTCTTTCGCCTCAAGGAACCGGATGGTACAACGAGGGAGACACACTGAGTCTCACAGTTCCAATTCAGGTTGGCGGAAATGACGGAAGAAGATTCGTCTTCGACAAGTGGGTCATAGATGGAGAAAGTAGTCAAACGAGCACGGCTCTAACTTTGCAAATGAACACCCCTCACACTGTTGTCGCTCAATACAAGCAACAGTTCTACCTTAAAGTCGCAACCGACCAAGGAGTTCCATCCGGCGAAGGATGGTACGATGCCAACACAGACGCTAGAATCTCAGTTTCAACTCCTGAGAGTCCAAGTTACGGGGTCAAAATAGTCTTCAACGGTTGGCAAGGCGATGTGCAGTATACCGGTCAATCGACAAAGGTTTTGATGGATAGACCAAAGACTGTGACTGCAACTTGGCGAACCGATTCAACAGTTCTGTATCAAACGATCCTGATCATCATCCTTGCTGTTGTATTGGTGGCGGTGTCGATCGGAGCCTACGTTCTGAGTAGCAGGCGTGAGAAAGCGGCAACGACGGGAGAAAGCGAGAACGAGGCTTCAGCCGAGAGCGGGACCACAGAGCCAGCTTACGTTCAACCCTCGCGCAACGTATCTCAAGGTACATCCTCACGTAGGAAGTATTGCGGTGAATGCGGAAAACAGATCCCACGAACATCGAAGTTCTGCCTCGAATGTGGAGCCAAGCTCCCATAGAGGGGTTTCTCTATCTGAACCTTTCATGCTCAAAGCGCGCTTTCGCCCTTGGATTCTGTGGTAATTTGCAGGTAGAGCGTTTCCCTTTTTTCTGAGACGTGCTGCCGAGTTCTGTCAAGTCCTCATCGGATGGAAAGCACTGTAAAAAGCCATCGGACTCTTCTGCCTGTTAACTACCGTCGGATAAGAAGGATCTAGTCGTCGGGTAGATGGAAAAAAGGAAAAACTCGATCAGACCTATTTCTTTTCTAAGATCTTGACCCCAATATCTAAGATTGTATTGGCCTTCATGATGCAAGGCTTCGAGTTAACCACACCTTCAACAGTATATCTTCCTACCCCAACAGGTTTCTTGTCATTATCTTTCAGATCCCATATACACTCGAATACGTGGGGTTTGCCTTTTCCAATTACTATCGAAGGTGGAATGGTTTGGGCTTGGATATAGACTCTCCCGTGAGACTCTCTCCAGACCTCTTTGCCGTCCTTATCTCTAATGATAACATCGTGAATTGGCCAATATTGGAAATCCAGTTTGAAGGGCTGTCGGGTTTCGTTGAACGCTCTAAGTGTTACGATGACCTTATCGGGCGCAACAACAAGATGCTTGTCAACTTCAACTTCTATTCCAAAACCAGAAAACGCCTTTCTTGGCATGAAAACCCCCAAAGAGTACTC
>Ga0315310_10000914_pt1 | contig 18619 bp, 20 predicted proteins | sample TDP5_MG_FD_203630 | JGI IMG/M metagenome (GOLD analysis project Ga0315310, IMG submission 203630) | Freshwater sediment microbial communities from Lake Towuti, South Sulawesi, Indonesia - TDP5 | ecosystem: Environmental > Aquatic > Freshwater > Lake > Sediment | place: Indonesia: South Sulawesi... | reverse complement strand
GTTGCAGCCTTTGCCAATCATTTGCTCCAACACATGTGTGCGTCATAACGCCTCAGAGATACTCTAACTGTGGTTCAATCAGCTGGTTTGATGCCAGAGCAACAGCTAGAATCGATCCTAAAGGCCCTGTGTACGACATTGACAAGGGCGAGCTGATTGATCCTGAGAAAGGCGAGTACTCTGGCGTAAATGAGACAGTTAAGAAGAAGTCGCTGGGCGAAATCTCACGGGTTTGGTTATACACTGGATTCGGCTATCCGCACACTTCCTGCGGCTGCTTTGAGGCAGTCGCCTTCTACATTCCCGAGGTTGACGGTTTCGGCGTAGTTCACCGCGGCTACAAAGACGTCACTGTGAATGGTTTGCCTTTTTCCACGATTGCGGATTCCACTGCAGGCGGCAGACAGGTTGATGGCTTTCACGGTCTTTCTGTCGAGTACATGCGGTCGCCGAAGCTGCTTCAAGCCGACGGTGGATGGAATCGCATTGTTTGGATGCCCTCAAGTATAAAAGAGCGCGTTAAGGCCTTCGTGCCCAAAGACGTGATCGACAAAATCGCTACAGAAAACAACGCTAAAAACGTTGATGAACTGAAGAAGTTTCTGGAAACAATGAGCCATCCAGTTGTTGAATTATGGAAAGCTAAACCCGCTGAGGTTGAGGCTCCAGCTGAAGAGAGGGAGATTCCTGCAGGTGCGCCCGTGCTTGAGCTTTCAACATTGCCTATAGCGGCTGGGGGCTTCAAGATAATCCTGAAAGACGCTAAAATTCATGCAAAGAAGGTTATTATTCGAGCAGAGAAAGCTGAGAAAAGGTGAAGGTTCCGTGGGAGACCGTGGGGAAGAGGAGACACAGAAGAAGGCACTGTTGAAATTCAGCCCTGACCTCTTTGAGATTTTGAGCAAGCTGCAAGAAGTGGAACTTGAAGATGTTGACCTAGATGTTGGGGACCTAGAGATTTGGCTTCAACCATCGACTGTAGCTGCACCCAGAGCGCCAGTCGTACCAGTGCCTAAAAAAGCGAAGCCAGCGAACATTATTGAAGTCGATTTCATTCCGCCAGTTGAAACTTACTCTGGAAGAATTTGTGAGGTGCAGCTGGGCGCAACCAAGGGTAACGGTGGAACACGGGGGAAATCAGTCATCATTGGCGGCGAAAGATCTCCCCCTTACTACTTGTTTGAGAACTCAACTCCTCATCCGCCGGTTATTACTCTTGATGTTTTTGACATGCGGATTCCGTTGGCTAAGGCTGTTAAGATGCATGTGGAAGAAGTAATGGACGACCCTGCGGCTTGGGCGAAGCTTGCTGTAGACAAGTTTGGCGCTGATATGATAACGCTGCATCTAGTGAGCACAGATCCTCTTTTGAAGGACACGCCGCCTAAGGAAGCAGCGTTAACGGTTGAAAAAGTGCTTCAAGCGGTTGATGTCCCGATTGTTATCGGAGGCTGCGGCGATCCGCAGAAGGATTTGAAAGTGTTTGAGAAAGCAGCTGAGGTTGCTGCGGGTGAAAGAGCGCTCATAAGTTCCGTGACTCTTGACATGGACATCGAGCGTTCTGCTAAGGCTGTGAACAAGAATGGGCACGTGGCTTTGGCTTTTACAGCGATGGATCTTAACCATGCTCGAGAATTGAATCGCAAATTGTACGAGTTTTTGCCCAAAGAGCAGATTATAATGGACACGACGACGGCGGCGCTTGGATACGGCTTAGACTATGCGTTTACGATCATGGAGCGCGCTCGACTCTCAGCATTGCTGGGAGACACGGAGCTTCAGCATCCGCTGTCATCGGGCACAACGAACGCTTGGGCTGCTCGAGAGGCTTGGCTTAAGATGGCGCCTGAGTGGGGTCCTCGTGAATTGCGTGGACCTATCTGGGAGACGGTTACAGCGTTGACTTTGTGCTTGGCTGGAGTTGATGTTTTCATGATGATGCATCCTGCTGCTGTTAAAACATTGAAAGAAGTAATCAGTAAGCTGACTACTGGTGCGACTCGGGGTAAGCCTGAAGCAATCGCAGAATGGGTTACGATGAAGATCTAGAGCTTGAAGAGGAGAGAGAAGCGTCATGAGTGAAAGAATTAGCGTGAAAGAGCTCAGCCCAATTGACATCTACACGCAGTTGCCCAAGACCAACTGCAAGAAATGCGGTTTGGAGAACTGCATGGCTTTTGCGACCAAGCTCGTCAACAGGGAAATCGCCTTAGAATTGTGCACGCCATTGTTGGAAGAGAAGCAGTATGCGAAAGCCCATGAGAAGCTCTGGAATATGCTTAAGCCGCCTGTGAAAGAAGTCACAATAGGTGTTGGCGACAAAGCCGTTACGGTTGGCGGCAAGCTTGTTATGTATCGGCATGAGTTGACTTTTCACAATCCCACGCCTATCGCGCTTGACGTAACAGATGAAATGCCCGATGAAGAATTGGTGTCCCGAATAAAGAAGACCGAGAACTTCTCATACGTTTACATCGGCAAAGAGCTTAAATTGAACATGATCGCCGTGAGGTCGACGTCCAACGACCCTGAGAAGTTCAAGGCATGCGTGAAGAAAGTTGTGGAGAACACGCAACTGCCACTCATTCTGTGTTCTGTCCATCCTGAAGTGATTGAAGCTGGCTTGATGGCTGCCCCTAAATCTCAGCCCTTGATTTATGCTGCGACAAAAGACAACTGGAAGGACATGGCGGAACTGGCTTTAATGTACGGTTGCCCGTTGGCTGTTTTTGCGCCGAACGACCTCAAACTGTTGAGATCGCTTGCCAAGACGCTTATGGAATACGGTGTTAAGGATCTGGTGCTTGACCCTGGAACGTTTCCGGATGAGGGGCTCTCGGACACTATTAGCAATTTTACTATGTTGAGGAGGATCTCATGCCGCAAAGGTGACGAGTTGCTTGGCTTTCCACTTGTCGGAACGCCAATCACTGCTTGGACTCAGCTTGCTGATATTCCTGAGATCAACATGTGGAACGAGGCGTATTTGGCAGGCATGCTGATTGCTCGTTACGCCGACGTGCTCATAATGCATAGCAGCGAGGGCTGGGTGCTTTTACCCAATGCGGTTCTGAGGCAGAATATTTACACTGATCCGAGAAAGCCTGTGGCTGTTGAGCCAGGAGTCAAGGTCTTTGGCAAAATCGACGAGAACTCGCCAGTGCTTATGACAACCAACTTTGCACTCACGTATTATACTGTGGCTTCGGATATTGAGTCTGCTGGTGTAAACTGCTATTTGATTGTTGTTGACACTGAGGGCTTAGCTGTGGACAGTTCTGTTGCTGGACGTAAGCTCACGTCGGATAAAGTTGCTGAGACTTTGAAGGAAACCAAGATTGAGGAGAAGGTGAAGCATCGGAAGCTCATAATCCCTGGCAAGGCAGCTAGACTCAGTGGGGAGATCCAAGAGTTAAGCGGCTGGGAAGTGCTGGTGGGTCCGCGGGATTCGTCTGAGATTCCGAAGTTTCTGCAGGACCGCTGGAAATAGACTGCAGTATTGTTTGAATATTACTTTCTTATGGATAGGTGTGGGCATCGACGCCGACTGGTTTGGCTAGTCTCTTGATCTCGATTCTGATGCTCTGTGGTGGTTCCTCCCGTTCCTTTAGGGTTTTTATGAAGCCGATCATGATGTTAGCCACTACTTCTTGTACGAAGTGGTTCAAGGGCACTTTGCGGTCGTTGACCCATAGCTCGGTTTCGAGATTCTTTTTCATAGCTCGATGCTTCTTAGCCAAAACTGGTCACTTTTTCGCCAAATTACTGCATCACTGTAGCTTAATAAGAATCTTTGGTGGTTTCGCGGCAAAAAAGTTGATTAGCCACTTCAGTTAATTCTATGAAATTCCTTTGAGGAAGCAGTGGGTTTAGGTGTTGCGAGTTGGGCAAGACTGATGATCAGATCGTTGAGGCGCTGAAGAGAGTTGGAAAACCATTGACTTTGGTGGAGATTGCTGAGCAGATGGGAACGCCGCCTAAGAAGATATTCGGTGGCTTGCGGAAGCTGTTCGAGTCGGGCAGGGTTAACTGCGACAATAAAACACGAACTTACACGTTGGTCAAAGAATAAGTCTATCTGATTTCATCCTCTGCGGCGAAATGTGGTTTTCTGTAACGCTGTAGAAAGGCTTCTTCGTCTGGTAGAAGTTTCTTTACTGTGTCTATTCGCTTTTCAGTGTTTGTGTTTTCGCCTAGAGCCAATACTTCAGTTGGGGTCTTGAAACGCTCAACTGTGCCGTTGTTGCGTTTTCGGTTGACTTCTATGCAGCCGTCTACCATGCAATTTAGCACGCACGAGGTGCAGTAGACGCATAGGTCGTTTACTATTGCGATTTCGCCTGTCTTCCAGTACAGTGCTTTTGTGGGGCATACTTTGATGCAGAGTTGACATTCGATGCCTTTGCATGTTTTCATGTCGATTTTTATGCTGCCTTCTTCAAAGAACTCTTTGACTCCCACAGACTTGAGCAGCTGCTCTCTTTTTGCCTTTTTCTGCTTTTTAGAAGTCTCGAGGAGAGCCTTGAAGATGTCCATGCTTGGCTTTTCGTCGCGTTTTTCAGCCACCGGTTAAGGCCCTCCATTGCTTGTTCTATCATGCATAGTCTTTATTAAAAGATGTAAAAACTATGATGAATTGCTCCTATTGATTTTCATGTCAGAAATAAGAATGGGTATGCCCGCTATATTTAAACCCGTCTTAAGTCAAAAAAACACCGACACAGACTTTGAAAAGCACGAGTGAATCAGCGTCGAGAGACTGTGAAACCATAGCCTTAGCTATAGGCTACTGGCGACCGGGCGAGGATTATGAGCTACAGATAGTGAAGGCGCTGGAAGGTAAAGTCGAAAACGGCGATGTGGTCACGATTTCTGAAAAAGCCATCTCGACAGCCACGGGGAACATCGTGGACGAAAAGCCAATCAAAGCATACATGCCTGCGAGGCTTCTAGCAGGATTCTGGATGAGAATTGCTTGGGCTTACCTACTTGGTATATTTTGCCACCTTCGGAAAAGGACTGTTAATAGGTTTAGATCCTATCCAGTTGAAGAGGGCAGTAAGCATAAGCAGTTGGCGTTGGATGAGGCGGGTTTTCTCCAAGCGTTGATGCATGGGTCAGAGGGCGGAATCGATGGGAGCAACCTACCGTACTCATATGTTAGTTTGACGCTGAAAAACGCTCAAGAGATAGCCGAGCAGATACGAGAGAAAATTCACACTGAACTCGGCAAGAATGTAGTTGTTATGATTGTTGACACCGACAAAACCTACACTTATGGCAACTTCCATTTCACGCCTAGACCAAAACCGATTCGAGGAATACGATCCCGAGGAGGAGTCTGTGCCTACTTGCTGGGAAGATTCCTGAAACTCAAGATGAGGTCTACGCCGATCGCTCTTTCAGGCTCAGGCATCAGCGCTGAAACTGCTCTTCAGATCGCTGAGACAGCTAACAAGGCGCGAGGTTGCGGGGCTGGCAGGAATGTTTGGGACATGGCTGAGACCTTCGGTGTTGCGCTCACTGAGGTCACGTGGGAAATGCTTGAGAAGGTTGAACACAGACCAATTGTGATCGTTCGACTTGGGTGAAAAAACAGATAAAAGTCTGGGTCGCAAGCATATCGTAAACCCGTTGGATGGAAACTGCAGTGCAGAAGGCAACATCGGTTGTGGAGCAGATTCATACTTTCTTCGAGCCCCGGTCAGTGGCAGTTGTCGGCGCATCCAAAAAAATCACTAAGGCTGGGCACGTCATTTTCAAGAACTTCGCGGATAACAAGCGCCGCGGCATATTCAAAGGCGAATTGTATCCAGTTAATCCGCACGAAAGTTACATTCTGGCTTTCAAATGCTATTCATCGCTCAAGGAAGTCATCGGCGACGTTGAACTAGTCGTCGTGGTGGTGCCAGCCGAAGAGGTTCCACAAATCATGCAGGAAGCGGCAAACAAACATGCAAAGGCAGCGGTTATAGTGAGCGGCGGCTTCGGCGAAATCGGTAACCACCAGCTGGAAGACGAGGTTAAAGCCATTGCCAAAAAGGCTGGCATCAGAATTCTTGGACCCAACTGCCTCGGCGTCTACGACTCATCAACAGGCGTCGACATGCTGTTTCTTCCAGAAACCAGAGTGTTAACAACAGGCGAAGAAGTGGTCGCTACGCCACGTCCAAGAATCGGACCGATAGCGGTTGTGACGCAGAGCGGTGCTTTTGGAGTTGCCGTGCTAGATTACATGGCAGGCGAAGAAATAGGCTTGAGCAAGTTCGTAAGCTTCGGCAACAAAATCGATGTGCAAGAACCCGAGATTCTGGAATACTTGCTCCACGACTCACAAACCCGCGTCGTACTCTTGTACGCCGAAAGCATCAGCGCTGGGAGAGAATTCATGGAAGTCGCCCGAGAAGTAACCAAATGCAAACCCATTGTAGCATTGAAATCAGGCAAAACAGAGGCGGGAGCAAGAGCCGCGCTTTCACACACTGGCGCCATCGCAGGCTCGGACAAGATCTATGACAGCGTCTTCCTACAATCAGGTGTGATAAGAGTTCGAGACACCGAAGAGCTGTTGGACGCAAGCGAAGCCCTGGCTTTTCAGCCTCCAGCCGCCGGCAACAACATTGCCATAGTCACAGCTGCGGGTGGACCAGCGATTATGGCGGCTGACGAATGTGAGTCAAGAGGTGTGAACATAAAGAGGTTCAGCGATGAAACCCAACAGAAGTTTGAGCAGTTGAAAAAGGAAGAAAAGATTCCGTCATTTGCCACAAACTACAACCCACTCGATCTAACAGGGTCGGTTACATCGGAAATGTTTGAGTTGGGCACTAGGATTCTGCTGGAAGACCCAGAGATCTATGGCGTCATGGTTTTTGGGTTGCATCATTCGCCAGCGTTGCAGGAAGACTATGTGGATAGAGTAGCTAACCTGTCCAAGAATTATCTTAAACCTGTTCTAGCCTGTGACATAGGCGAGACTGAAATGGCTGCGTACATAAGAGGGCGATTCGATAAGTTGGGCGTTCCCTCTTTCTCGTCGCCTGAAGACACAGCCCGCGCTATGGCAGCACTAGTCCACTATGGACTATACCTGAAAAAGAACGGCTACTACGAAGACTACATCGAGCAATTCAAACAAAAAGTAAGAACATAAACACTGCCAGCTATGATTTCTTGTGCTTTTAATTGCATTGGGGCGAATAAAATGCTGATGTATTGGCTCTCCAATAAATTGTTCAATCCTATCCTTAAGGCTATCCTTCGTTCACCTTTTCGTTCACTGCTACCTGACAACTGGGTGATACTGACTTACACGGGAAGGAAGACGCATAAGAAACGCTCGCTAGTTTTTCATGTCGCGCAGTACAAGGATGAGTTTATCGTTGTGCCCGGGTGCTTTGGTGAACTGCCGAATTGGTGGCGCAACTTTCGCAAAGAGTCAAGGGTCGACATGTTTTACAAGGGGAAATCAATGGAATGCCTAGCAAGGACAATCGAACACGATGAAGCAGATGCGGTGCCTAGGCTCGCAGCGTATGTACGAATTTCTCATGCGGACAAATTGGGAATAACGGCTGAAACAACTGAGGAAAAGTTCAATGAGTTGGTGACCGCAGCTGCCAAGGCGTATCCAATTGTAGCCATAAGACCGCGTTCCAGCATCAGTGGCTCTCATAGTGGTGGTGCGCACTAAAGAGTAATTGATGCGTGCGTAGAACAAGTTCGCTCTCTGTTGGACAGAGAGAGAAAGATAGAAATTCTATCCACACACACGTTAGCATGACAATTTCGGTCAAACTCTATTTATAGAGCGGTCTCCTTGTTGGTTAAATGGGTACTTAAACCTTGAGCAAGAGAACAAGACTAATAATTCTTGGTTCTCTTTTGATAGGTGTGGGCGTAATTATTCCTTCTCTGTACTACTCTGCATACTACAATCTTCTGACAGGACAATTGATGTCATATGAATTTCCGTTGTTGCTTTATGGCGTTGCCGTTGCTATTCTCGGCGTCATAGTAGTTATAATAGGAATAGTCACAAAAGATGTACCAAAAAGCTAGCTAGGGTTTTGGGTGATAGAATTTCTATGCGCACATGACGATTGCTTGTTTATGCTTGGCATTCGTATTCGATGAAGACAAAAAGAAAGAAGGTTTGTCTTACTCGCCTTTCTCAAATAGCAAGTAATGCTTGACATCTGTTCCATATCCAGTTGCTTGGTACGTGTGGAGGCGCCAACCCTTCTTTTGCCATTCCTCAATAGTTTTGCCAATATCCTTGTGATGACCAACCTGAACACACTCGTATTCTTTCAATTGAAGCATCACCTCTTCTCCGTTTCCATAATTATGATTAGTTCTTTCGGTTCAGCTATAACTTTTCCGCAATGGCGTTTTTTGATGATGGTGGATAGAATTTCTTCGCCCACACACAGAAAAATAGCGCGCGCACGCTTAAGAACCTAAATATATCCGTAAGGATAGAAAACTTTAAGGTCCTCTGGAAGAGCGAAAATGAATATCTTCAAAAATGCCAACAAGGATAAAGGAACACCGATCCTTTTACCCAATGCAAGAAGTATCTGGATTGCTTGCTTTGCTTTAGGAGCTATGTTTTGGATAATTGGGCTGGGTTTATGGGGACAGCAGGGAATTGATAAAACTGTCCTGTTTTATTACAACACAATGCGAGTTGCGAATGATCCAGTTGTCATCTTGTCGGAATTGCTCTCATCCTACGGTATGGCTGCAATCACGGCCATCTTTGTGGTTTATCTGCTAGTTTCCCAGAAGTTCAAATCTTTGGATGCACCATTATGGGTGTATTTCTATACGATATGCTCGTTTGGATTGAGTGGGATAGCAGGTGACATATTAAAAGCGGTTTTAGCTCGTCCGAGACCAGCAGTTACATTCGGAAGTGAAATCCTGGCGTTGAGCCAATCTAAAGGATTTACGTTGCCATCCGGACACGCAACGAAGAGCATTGCCCTAATCCTGCCATTCATCTTGCTGGTGAATAATTCGAAAAATCTTCACAAGGCAAACAAAATCGTTATCGCATTTATGGCAGGCGGAGTTTGTTTCAGCCGTATTGTGCTTGGTGCTCATTATGTAAGTGATGTTGTTGCTGGGATCGGCATGGCTTTGATTGGATTGCCATGTTCCATGTTGTTTGCAAACATGGTTTTACGGAAAACTAAACAGGAACGACTCCCATTCCTATCTAGGATATGGGGCATAATATTGATTTTCTTGACATACATATTTATGATCCTGTAGATCGCTTGGAAGATAGACCAAAAGACGCGCGCGCAACGATTTAATTCTGATAGGTTATTGGTACTTACTTTTGTGTGTGTGTAATAGAAATTCTATCCCAACCCAGACTCTTCAATACTCCCCGATCACTCTCTACAGACAACGTAAACAAACATGCGAAAATCTCACAAAATAAGAGTTAGCAGTCAATAATCGTAAATACTTAATTAGTTAATAAAAAGTGAATGGGGCGCGCGCATTATGAACCAGGATTCAATGGAACAGGGCGAAACTATAACTCTACCTGATGGGCGTAAACTTGGCTATTTAATTGTAGGTGAAGGGAAACCAGTTTTCTATTTTCATGGCTTCCCAACTAGTAGGTTAGATTTGCTTCTTATCCAGAAGGGGACCACTTCCAAGGGTCTTCAGATGATTGGTGTTGATCGCCCCGGATTCGGATTGTCGACTTTTGCTCCCAATCGTAAAGTTAGCGATTTTGCCGCAGATGTCAGTTTCCTAGCTAATCACTTGGGGGTTGATAGGTTTGCGTTGCTTGGGGTTTCAGGAGGTGGTCATTACGTGATTACTTGTGCTGCATTGCTTAAAGAGCGTGTTACCCGAGCGGTTGTTATCAGTGGGGCATCTTTGCCTATAGATACTAAGGGGATGTTTCGCTTGAATAAATGGGGCTTCAGACTGGGAACGATACCTATTTTGGGGGAATGGCTGGCAAAACAACAGATGAAAACGATTTTAACGATGGCCAAGGATCCAGATGCATTCATTAAATCTAAATCAGGCCGGAGAATGCTCAAAAATTTCCCCGAGGATCAGGCAAAGTTATTTCTCAATCCCGAGTTTCGAGATCCGCTCTGTCGAACAATGGCGGAATTCTATCGTCAAGGATCAGACAGCATCAAAGCCATGATTCAAGAAGGTAAGTTTATGAAGAAAGGATGGGAAGTAGATCTGTCCCAGATTCCCTCGGGCTTGGTCTATATTTGGCATGGCACCGCGGACACGAATGTTCCAGTTAGTAATGCATACAAGAATGCAAAAGCCATCCCAGGGGCACATCTAGAAATATTCGAGGGTGGAGGTCATACGATTATCTTTGATAACGTAGAAAGACTGGGCGAAATACTTAGTTCATGATAGCGCGCGCTCCTCTCTCTGCCTCTGTGCGCTCCTCTCCCCCTGTGTGTGCACACCATTGGTTGGTAGATAGATAGAGAGATTGAGAGAGAGTGATTGAGTCTGAATGTGGTTGGGATGGGATAGAAATTCTATGGATGGGCGCAGATGAGGGACGCGCTGGGAGAGCTTTCATAGATGATGTGCCTTTGTCCATGGCTTTGTTCAGGTAGGTGAGGCTGAGACCTGTGATGTCGTTTGTTGTGAAGCTGTTTGAAGACCTGGTTGAGAACGCGTGGATGCTGGAGAGGCTTATGAAGGAACGCAGAATGCTTTGAACTCAACGGTTTGAAGGTTGAACCAAGATTCGCAGAGAAACCACTGTACACAGTACGAGACCTATAATTCTAAGTAGCAGACAAAAATCCCTAGACACACTGAAAGAGAAACTCAAACTACACAAACCGTAAACCAGGCCTCTCAGAACCAAAGGAATTGATTGGAATTAAGAAAGAGTAGAGGATTTAACAGTTGACTATGAGTTGCTTTATTTAGCTTTCATAGCTGTGCGCTGGTTGGATAGAATTTCTGCTCAACAAAAAACCCAGATGGCAAGCTGCCGAGCATACATTCATTGATGCTTGAAGAGCGCCCACCCTTTTTCTTCTGAGTGATCCCCTTTGAGAAGGTAAAACAAGGATGTTAGAACAATAGTTGAGAAGTAGAAAAGGTTCTGGTATATGATAATGCTCCAGAGATTTAGGGGATTTAAAGGTGAAATCACAGCATATAGGACTAACACGGGAAAAATCGCAATAAGCGCTATGATTCCCTGAATGGCTCTTGACATTCGGATTTTCTTTATGTCTCGGCGTCTTAAGCCAGAAAAAACTGCTACGGAGACTACTATGCAAGCTAATACGGTGTACGTAAGAATCTCAACTCCGAAAATCCCGTGGCCCAACCCTTTTTCCACAAGCAAAACATAGATGAATGGAAACGCAAAGTACGTGGAAGCGCCTGATATTATCGCCAATAGAATTCTGAATAGCACGTGCACTCTCTGCACCACCCATGATTCTATCGATACAACCTTTCCCCTTAAATCACTAATGTGAGTTCAATAGAATTTCTATCCAACCAACATTCAACTAACAAGAATGACTGATGATGTCTATGATATCCTTGACCTGATTCCTTTACCACAAAATTCATATTTGAAGTCTTTGCGCATAATCTAAACGTGAATGATTTGTCAGAAGTCAAAAACCGTTTCAGGATAAAAAGTGGAGAGCAGGAAATAGAATATGAAGGCCCTCTTAGCGAAGTCAACAAGCGATACGAGAAAGCTGTTGAATGGTTAAAATCTCAACCAACAAAAGGGATTGGTCCAAAGAAGGAAACGCCAAAGCAAGGCGAGAGGGAGGACAAACGTGGAGGAGTAAGAAAGGCGATTTATCCACCAGAGATAAAGAAGCTTAAGGAAGCGAACTGGTTCAAACCTAAGAAATCACTTGATGAAGTGATTAAGAAGTTTGAATCCGTTGGGCTCCCAACCAAAGGAAAGAGAAATGCCATATTGACAGCTCTGAGAGCTGATACCCGCAAGAAAGGCTCAGTTCTCAAGGGAACAAAAGAAGACCACACGTGGTATTTCTTGCAAGACTAGAACGGTCCTGATGATGACTAAAAGAGTCGAAGGCTTCTACTGTCAACTGAAAGATTTCTATAACAGAGTGAACAAAATACGAACCAGAACGGTATCCACTCAAGAGTTCAAGAAGGAATCAACCGAGATTTATGAGACGTGGATGACCGAAATTCTTCCTACTCTTAGGAAACTCAACATAAAAAGCGGTGTCTGCACAAGCTTAGAAGAATTGTTTCAGATAATGAATCGGGAAGCTAAGGGAAGAGTATCAAGCGTAAGAGACTTCAACCAGAACCTAAGCGAGATAGTGGACGCCTTTCTTAACGGTGTGATTTTGAAGGTGAGGGAACTTCAATCTCCCGAACCTACTGCTGACTTGATGGATTCTGCCTTGTTCTTAGGTCTAGACACGAATTGGTCAGTAGCCACTTGTGCCTTACAACTTCAAGAAGTGGCAACAATCCTTGTTGCCGAGAAGAAGAGTATAAGACTTGACAAGCAAAGTGTTGAGAGAATTCTAGGCAGGAAAATACAGGATTTTTCCTTCAATTACCAGTATGAAGCATTTAGCAAAGAAGTGAAACGTCTGTTCAGTGTTGAAATGCCAATCCTAACCATGTATCTAAGAAAAATGAGAGTTGAGGTTCTTCACGAAGGCTATAATCCACAGCCAGAAGAAAAGGCTTCCATTGTTAGTTTCACAGTTGGGCTACTTGAAAAGCTTGACATGATAGATAGAATGTAAGTTTTTGCACGCGCATGGTGTAAAACAAGCTAGCCAAATCATTTTTTTCTGGCGCGCATACAACAAAGGTTTTTTGAAAGTTCTGATTGCATTTAAGTTGGGAGATTGAAATGACATGCGAGAGTAACTTAATAAGATTGAACAATCTTCTTGAAGAAGGTTTCTCAATAACAGAGATAGCATTTCATTTCGAGAAAGGCGTCCTAAGCACCACAGTTAAATTGGCTAAAGGAAAGCAACAAGAAGAGATAGTGTCAGTTAATGAAAGTGCATTTTTTAAGCACATCAACCACTTTAAACGTGTTCGAGATGCATATGGAAATGATTCCTTTAAGCATTTTGAGAATATTGAGGAATATAACAGACTTGTAGGGAAACTGCCTGTCTTACAAGGCCCTGAAAGCCGCGCACATTACATAAAAGCTGGGGACAGAGTTTTAGATAAAGACATCATAATAGATTTCCTACAGAAACCTGGACCGGGGGTTCAGGTGGCAAAGGCTCAGTTTGGCATTGTCATTTCCTCAAATCCTGATTTTGAGAATGTTGACCTAAGAGACGAAGTCAGCATACTTTTGAAAAATACAAACGAAATAGTGTTCAAAGGACATGTTATAGAAGTTGCTTATGGAGAGGACTTTGCTCGGTTTGTCTGCCAAGTAGGACCAAGAAAATTCGGTATGGAAAAAATCAGTTTCGAATATATGAATGTTCCACATGTTGACATGCTTTATTTCCTGGCAAAAGTTGGAGGGTTAACTCCTCAGATCGGGCCTCCGTTGAAACCTAACCTTACATCGAGGGAATTTGTTGTTATCGTACCTGTGCAGAATCTAATAATCGCTGATTCTTTTTCAGTGGGTGGTGTGGAATTCTATCCGTTACATGTGACACACGATGATTTTATAATCAGAAAAAGCAAAACAGGACGAGCTGACCCTGATTGGGTAGTGGATTTTCCGAGAGCGAGATGTGTTGTAAAATCAACAAATTGGTTTGATGCGATGATGGAAGGATACGACAAAATATCTAGGGCAATTGATTGGATAGCATTCAGGACAGACCTAACACTGCCGATGATAAGAGAAGGTGAAAGAAAAAGACTCGTGTACTTCAACAAAATTAAGCATTTTTCAAGGGTCAAAATCCCAACGAAAGTGTATTGTCGCGAGAAAGGAAGTGAACATACGTGCTTCTTTGATTTGAGTGCTGTAGTCGAATCTACTCTTTGCCTGGAACATGACCCAGAGGAATTCTTCCTTCCAACCAAGAAACTCTTTGAGCCCGTCTTCATGAAAAAAGAAAGCGATCTGAATCTTGAAGAGAAGAGTGTGCTGTTTTCCCTACGCTGGTTGAGAAGGGCCATACAGCTTGGGGACAACAAAGATAAACTTTTGGACCTGTGGAATGCTTTAGAATTCACGATTGGTGGAGTTCAGCCAACGAAACGCTTCTCCGACGATGAAATTAAGAAAATATCTGAGTTTGTAGACCAACTTGGTCTTAAAGAAAAGCAGGCAGAGATTCTGACGAAGAAGGTAGGTGAATTGAATGATGCCCCTCTTCGGGAAAGAATAAAAATGTTCCTAGAAGAAAGCAAAGTCTCATTAACACAGAGTGAATGGAGTACTATAGGCAAAACGAGAACTAAAAGAAACAACATAATTCATGGCCTGAAGGATGAACCAGTCTTAGATGAGGAAGTAGAAAAACTGAGGAGTCTCATAGAGAAGATGCTACTAGCCAAAATAAACAGTTTGTATCAGAAGCCACTATCCAACCAAAGCATTTGAAAACGAGGTGCGTGCTGGGTTTTGTGCTCTAGGTGTATTTCACAGATAGGCATGGGTTGAAATGGGTTTCCCGAAACTCATTTACCTAGCTAGAACTCAAATAATTGTTTTGCATCCAACTCCCTTTCAATCCCTCATTAGTCATCGGTCCAAGAGTCATCGAAAAAACGGTTTGAGCTTCCCTTTCACTTCTTTCCCTTTGAGTTCTAGACCAGCTTCCAGTTCTCTCATCCGTGCGATTCTTGGATCATTCTCCACTTTTTCCATGCATTTTCGATAAAGAAACCCAAACAGGTTAGAGTCTATTTCCCTTTCTGAGTGGTCTGGCATTCTCAGCTTATATGTTATTCTTTTAACCGTTCCAGAACCACCTATAGCCTGCAAATAGAGCTCCGGTGTAGTTTTTCGCATAAGGATCTGGTCCAATGTCGGCAATATCTGACCAGTTTCGGTTTCCAGTCCAACAGATATCGTTCGCAAACTACTTAGGCGCACTCCTTCGAAGTCCGATATCTCTTTTATAACAATCTGACGTACGATTCCCTCAGCCTCTATCATAATATTGTTAAATTCTTCCAGGTCCCTATAGAACGATGCAATCTCCTTATGAAGATCTACGTCAATCGTGTCCAACAAATACTTCGATTGAACTAGAATCGTATTGTACTGATTTGGGGCAAACTGTGCGAATTTGTCTCTTCTAGATAGGAAATGGTCGATCTCATTGTAAAGAGGACCATAAACAAGTCTGACGAGCTGCGTGTTGGCTGGTGCAGGCTCCTTTGTTTTTTTCTTGAGGGTTGCTAGAACAGAACTCTTCAGTTTCCTCTTTAAGTCATTGATGTCGTCATACTCGATTGCATCGAGATGTTGAACGTCGAAGGGCAGCCTAAAGCCACTATGGATGATCGGAATGATATTCTTCCCAAGCGCCACTGCCATGCCGAACTCATAATATACATTTGCACTAGGAACTCGCACTTTCACGAATTTGTCAATTGTTCCCTCAATGCGTTTGTCTACAACTGGATCGTTAAGCGCTACCACGCAAAACTGAGACTCGATAATTTTCGAACGAATCTTGTCGCAAAAAGCGTCCAATCCTTTCTCTTCTTCGCTCAAGAGGGCGAAATATCCTTTAAGCCCAAATCCCTCTAGGGTTCCCACAATCGCATCTACGTCATCTTTGAACTCAGGACTACCTGAACTGATTATGAATACCGTATCTTTCAGACTTGAAGCTTGGCATGTTCTCATGTCACTAATGAGACATGGAGATCGACTTTCAGACATTTCTCATCAATGTTACACTACAGCGAGTTACGGTTAATATAGGTGCGGTTCGCTTCGTTTCGTGCCCTATAAGAGCGATTGGGCATCAACACCTTGCGCAGCCAGCCACCCATCAACATAGAAGTAGTAGTCCATCGTACACGCGGCACAGACAACTACTTCTAAACCTAAAGGCACCCCGGTATTATTACAATCCCTCAGCGAAAGTTGACGAGTCACGAGCGAAATCTGCATCTAACATCCAGAGAAGTTGTTGTGATAGAGCTACCAGAGTCAACAACAACTCCCGAAACAGCCACACGCTCACCATCCAGCCAACAGTAGAAGAAGTCGTACAGCACTCTTACTAAGCTGTGTGACGTCACCAGAGAACACACCGACAACGACATCCACACAGCTCACACCCTTCAACACAACCCTATGCAAACAACAGAAGAAAACACAAAAAGCGCCCGCTACTGATAGATGATGTCAAGCCAGGCTATTTCTATTGCAGGTGCTTCTTAAGGAATGCGAGAGTTGCGGCTTTCATTTCTGTTGTAGCCTGAGGTTTATGAAGACCGTGAGTTGCATTTTTGTAGATTTTCAGCACGTATTCACACTTCGCCTTGTCCAATGCCTCCGCCAGTTCATAAGCATGAGCCACAGGTACAAATTCATCATTCTCGCCGTGATTGATGAGAACGGGGCATCTTATTTTGTGAACATGAGCGGTTGCCGAGACTTGTTCATAAGCCTGAGGGATTTGGTCTGGGGTTCCTCCAAAGGCTTTTTCAAGGGAGACTGCAAGTTGCCGATAGAAGGGATTGATGCTCTCTTTAATATGATCATACCATTTGCCTAGACTAGCAACCCCCCAGTTGTGAACTACTGCCCTAGGATTGGTTCGGATTGCCGCCATCAACGCCAAATACGATCCGTGGCTATCTCCAAAGTAAGCTATCTTGTCTCCATCAACGAAGGGTAATTCGCTCAAATACTTGAAAGCCGCCACAACATCTTCTACGTCTTTACCTGAGGAACTCTCTCTATAACCAAAGTCAGGAGAAAGGAACACGTTCCTATAATCCGTAGACAATAATACATAGTTCTCCTGCAACAACGAATCCGCAATACCCCATTTGAGCAAATCGCGGACAAACTCTCGAGTATCCCCTAATCCTCCATGAATAAAGACAATTGCGGAAAATGGACCTTTACCAAGAGGTTTTCGAAGACATCCATAGACAGCGGTACCGTCAGCACTTGGATAACTCACGTCTTGAGCAGTCATAATTTCAGTTGCCAACTCCCATCATCTTGTACATTCAAATCATACTGCTTGGTACCCAGCATGACTAGATTTATAAAAGGAGCACACATCTTGTGACTATATAAACAGAGTTTCTACACAGAAGCCAAACAAACGAAAGCAACAAGCCGAAGCCCTCACAACACAAGCCACTGAAGCCATATCGGAAGTTGATGATGATAACACTATAGCAGTGGTAAATTACCACCATGCTGCAGAATCACAAAGGCATAGAAGTCGTACAGCACAGTTCAGCGTGTACAACTACAACAGAACACACAGCCACACACCCACATCTTGGATGATGTCGTCACCATGGAACAGTCGTACGACGATGTCCACACAGCCTCAGCCAACACTGCATACGTGATGATGATGAAACCTATAGCGCAAGTCAACTTCATCACGCACACAATCCTCAACACTGGTAGAAGAAAGCGTTAATTTCCTCTACCTTTCTTCTTCTTTCACAGATTTTCAGCCCCAGCCGCAGCCCTTCAACATACCTAAACACCACGCATACCAACATTAAACGTCACGCTAGCCAACATTCAAGCGCACGCAAAAACCGCCCAAACAGACCCAGAAACACCAATCAGAAACCCGAACAGACCCTCAATCGCAAACAGAAAAGTCTAACTTTCACACTGAAAATTTTTTTCTGCACTCATACTAATAGCCCTTTACGGCTGCTCCTTCAACCACTCCGTAGCCTTCAAAAACAACGGACTAGAACTCAAATCAATCACAGGCATCATAATCTTCTCACGAGTCTCAATAATACTCCGATACTCAGGCATAACCGCAAAACCCACAAACGCCCAATACACCTTACGCTCCTCAATCAAAGCCCGCGTAGCCAACTCAGTACTACTAGCCAAAGGATAATAAAAAAAAGCCAAACCATTCGCCCAATAAAACCCAGTGGGCTTACCACCAGCAGCCACATTCAAAAAACGAGCCAACTCATCAGGCGACCGAAAACGCATATACTCCATAACAACAACCTGCCTAAAAGGCTCATACGAAACCACCACATCACCACTCAACCAGACACCAACCCCCAACACAGACGATCCAGCAACTTGAATGTAAACCTCAACTATTATACCTTACCATCCACCAAACAACAAATCACACAGCATCACCAATCTGCAAAAAAACCAAAGAAAAACACAATTGGTTTAGGGATGAGGCTGAAAAGAGAAAGAGGCAAATTTCAAGTCAACTTGAAAAACCTCTTCCTTCTCAGACCTCATAATCCCCCAAAAATAAACATAAAAACCCACAAAAAAACGAGATGTCAAGAAAGCTCTCTTAAAACAGCATCATGATCAACGCTTCGATCCATGAAAACAGTAAGCTCCTGCTCACCCCTCTTCAAAAGCAACATCTTAACATTCTTGCCCTCAAACACAATATCACTGATCGAACCCAACTTGAACGTC
>Ga0315310_10000912_pt1 | contig 18634 bp, 21 predicted proteins | sample TDP5_MG_FD_203630 | JGI IMG/M metagenome (GOLD analysis project Ga0315310, IMG submission 203630) | Freshwater sediment microbial communities from Lake Towuti, South Sulawesi, Indonesia - TDP5 | ecosystem: Environmental > Aquatic > Freshwater > Lake > Sediment | place: Indonesia: South Sulawesi... | reverse complement strand
GAGGGCGTTGAAGGCTGGGTTCCATACAAGGGCGATTTGGGTACGGTGGTGCAAGAGCTTGTTGACGGATTGAAAGCCTCGATGGGATACGCAGGCGCTAGGAACATATCTGAACTTTGGGAAAAGGCACAGTTCGCCGTGATGAGTGCTGCTGGAATAGAAGAGGCGAAGCCTCACGATATATTGCTTCCAGGCTAGCTCGGCTACGGTGCATAGGCTTCATGCCTAGAGGTTGGTAGTGTCAGCACTGCTGTTTTTCGGCTCATGACGCGAATGTACAGTGAAGTCTCTACTGATCCCTGTCCAGCGGCCACCATCCGGACGTACTGCGAAATGCGAGGAGAGTAATCACTGAGACTCTTTGAGAATCGAAAATTCTGACGTTAAGAAAAAAGGGAAGAGGGTTTAGCTATGCTCTTATTCCGAGGTAGAGTTTTCCTAGCTCGGGGTGTTTAAGCAAATCTGCTGCTTTGCCTCTGAAGGTGGTTCTTCCCGTTACGAGGAGGTATGCTTCGTCGCCTACCTCCAAAGTCTTTCTGGCGCTCTGTTCAACGATGATTGTTGCGTGACCCAGTTCCTCGCGCAATGCAGTGATCTTTGCCAGAACCTCGGTCGCTGCCTTGGGTGCCAAGTTGGCAGTCGGTTCATCAAACATCATTACTCTGGGCTTCCTCATCAGCGCCATGGCCATGGCAAGCATCTGCCTCTCTCCTCCGCTCAGCGTAATCGCCTTCCTATCCTGGTTCTGCTTGAGGACCGGAAACCCACTCATTGCTGCGTCCATTTTGTCAGAAAGCTCCGATTTGTTAAGCGTTATTCCAGCCATTACCATGTTCTCTTTGACAGAGAGATTCGTGAAGACGCTGCCGACCTGAGGCAAATATGCTATTCCCAGCTTGGCTCTCTCGTCAGGGCGAAGTCGGGTGATGTCTCTTCCTTCGAGTTCGATGGATCCGGAGTATACGTTTGTCAAGCCCATGATGGTTTTCAGTAGAGTCGATTTACCGCTGCCGTTTGGTCCAAGTACTGTCGTTATCTTTTTCGCTTCAGCCGAGAAGTTGATTTCGTATAGAACTGGGGCCCGCCCATAGCCAGCGTTGAGCTCTTTCGCTTCGATCATTTCAAGCACCCAAGTATGACTCTATGACTTCAGGATTGTTGAAGACTTCCTCGGGCGTTCCTACGCAGATGACCTTTCCCCGTGCCATGGCGCAGACATGGTCAACATATTGAGCTGCGACGTCCAGTCTGTGTTCAACTACGAGGAAGGTTAGGCCCAGCTGGTCTCTCAATTTTTGGATGTGAGAGAAGATATTGTGGGCAAGCGTTGGGCTTACACTGCCAGCGGGCTCATCCATGAGGATTGTCTTCGCATCGGTCATCAAAGCCCTTCCGATCTCTAGAAGTTTCAGCTGTCCCCCACTCAATGTGCCGGCGACCGCTTCATAGAGATCTTCGAGTTCGAGTAGCTCTAGGATCTTATGCGCCTTCTCAACCGCTGCTGTCTCTTGCTTGGCCCATCTTCCTTGAACGAAGCTCCAAAGAACATTTTCGCCAGGGTTGTTCTGATGGCTTGCGAGCAGGTTTTCGAGGACGGTGAGCCTGAGAAAGGGTTGTGCGATCTGAAATGTCCTGACGAGACCCTTCTTCACAAGTTTGTGTGGAGGCTCGCCTGTTATGTCAATTCCCATGTATCGGACCGTGCCTTCCTCAGGTGCGTAGAGTCCTGAAATGCAGTTGACCAAGGTAGTTTTTCCGCTGCCGTTCGGCCCTATAAGCAGGTAGATAGCAGCCTCCGGTATCTCCATTGACACGTTGTCAACTGCTCTGAAAGCCCCGAAATGTTTTGTCAGGTTGTGGATGTCAAGTATTGGTTGAGTCAACTTCGGGTCTGCTCGCGTCTAGATCTTTTCGAACCACACTATCTTGCCTGACAGATAGTCATAGAAGCCAATTCTCTTCCAGCCGAGCTGTCCAGGCCTTGGCACTTCTCCTTTCTCGACCACGGCCCATATGTCATAGTTGCTTCCTGCTCGGTCTCCTGCCTTGTTAAGTACAGTCCATCCACTCGCCCCGAAGTACGCGCCAGCTACAGTCGGCAAGATCTTCTTGACGACCTCAGCGTCGTAGACGCCGGCCTCTAGTATTGCTTTCGCTAGGATCCATAGGCTGTCGTAGAGGAGCACCGCGTAGGTACCAGGTGTGTATCCTACCTTCGGTGTAAATTTGTCGACAAGAGCCTTGTGCTTAGCAGACTCTGTGACTCCCATGTACGTGCAAATATGCTTTGTCTTTAGGGCGAGAGCTCCAGTCTCATCTATCAGTCTCGTCTCTCTTACATGTCCGTCGGAACCGAACCACGTAACTCCCATCAGTTCCGGGTAATCCTTTGCCTGAGCCTGTATGACTACCGCCTCTTCAAAGCTCAGGATTTCAAATCCCACCTTGCCCTCGCCATACTTCGCAACGGCCTCTTTGACCTTTGCTGCTACAGTCTTGAGTTCAGCGGAAAACTCTGTCTTCGCTGGGTCATATCTGATGTAGTCGACTACTACGCCGCCCCACTCTGTAAACCACTTCTTGAACTCTGCGTAGAGTCCGTCGCCCCAAGCATCGGCCCTCTGCATGACCATAGTAGCCTTTATTCCGTAGTCGATCAACATTCGAGCAATGGCTATGCCCTGAACCGTGTCATCGCAGGGGAGTCTAAACACGTAGTCATCCGTCATCGCAAGTAGTGGAGATGTCGAACCGTCACTTAGGATAAGAAGCTTGTTGGCATCAGCGTACTCTTTGACGGCTTTGATATGTGCACTCCAACGGAACTCCACAAAGAACTTGACGCCTTTGGCGTGCAAGCTCTGAAACTTCTCAAAGGCCTTTACAGCTGATCCCTCCGCATCCTCAATGAACACCTTGAAGGTAACCGGTATCCCCAGAGCCTTCACGTAGGCGTTGATTTCTTCCAAGGCGATATCAATGGTTGGTCTATTCCACTCAAGTCCTGCTGTCGATGCACATATCGCGCCTATCAGAATATCGCCTTTTAAGGGGTGTACCGGCTTCTCGACGACTTTCTCGACGATCTTCGGAGGTGTCGCAGCCATACCAATGGGGTAGCCAACTCCAATCCCGACGAGGAAGAGAACGAACATGAGCCCCATGGTCTTGGTCTCGAGTTTCGCCATATAGATTTTCACCTCAATTTTCTATTTTCGCGAGCGCAAACAAGGAGTTCTAGTGCGCTCGACATAATCCTATGTCTGGCCAGTGGTATTAAAGATATGCGCAGGCAGGAGGGTTTTATGGCGATCCTCAAGCGAACCACGTAGACCAAAAAGTGATTTAGCCTACCCCTATGCAAATCCCGTAGTCTGTAGATTAGGCTGTGATGCTGGATGTTGCCTGTAGTCAAGGATGCTTTAATGTATGCGAACCTCATACTGATGTTGACCATCGGATTTACGCTTGCATATATGACGGCGAAGATACCCAACTTTGCCCACGGAACATTGGCAGGACTAGGCGTCTACTCAACCTTCACCGTGTCGGTGCTTTGGAAGCTCAGCCCGTACGTAGCTGTACCTTTGGCATTTGTGATCGGCGCTGGCATGGGCGTATTCATCTACAAGGTTGTGATCGGGACTCTCAGGAAGTATGGCGCGACCCCTGTTTCTCTTAGTATTTCGACATTGGCCGTTGAGATCATGGTTATAGCTATGCTTAACATATATGCAGATGATATTCAAAGTCGAGGCATCTATGCCCGAGCCTTTCTTCTAAGGTACAAAGATTTCGAATTCCTGGGCCTACCTGGTGTTCTATTAGTGTCAACATGCCTCGTTGTGGCGATAATTACAGTGCTGCACCTTATGTTGACAAGAACAAGGTTCGGCATTTCGATGAGAGCGACAGTCGAGGATCCCGATTTGGCTTCTGTCTTGGGCACCAACGTTGAGCTGGTCTCAACTGTTTCTTGGTTTCTCACAGGTGGGTTAGCAGGTTTATCAGGCTCTTTTCTTCCGCTTTGGTTTCAAGGGGGTCCAACTATCGGATCGTTGATGATGACAAGCGTATTTGCAGCTGCAGCATTGGGCGGATTATCAAGCATCTACGGAGCAATGCTTGGAGGATATCTCATCGGACTATCAGAGATCTTGGGAACAGTGGTCTTGATGGACATGATTGGTTCATGGGTAGCGGCATACCGGATGATGATTCCGCTAAGCGTTCTCAGTCTCGTGCTTCTCCGATATCCGGGCGGGCTAGTAGGAATCGTTGAGAGTATGCGAGCTAGGGGACTAAGTATTCGAAGAAAAGCAAAGATAGGGAATACGAGGTTGAGACCATGATACCAATTCCTACATACCTTGAGCCTGTACTAAAGTGGCTCGTCGACATGCTCGCGTTCTTCGCGATATATCTTGTGGTTGTGGTGGCTCTTAACCTTCAGTATGGGTATACGGGTGTGCCGAATTTTGGCCTAGCGTTGTCTGTCGCAGGCGGAGCCTATGCTACAGGCGCCTTGACGGGAAGAATCGCTATGGCACTGTACGGTGTAGGTCAGGGACTCGACTTCATGCACGACAACTCCCAGATTACGGCGCTGTTGAATGAACGCCTACGCAATGACCCAGTTGGAGGAATCCTGATACTGCTAGTTGTGATCGTCATCGCAATGGTTGTGGCTGGAGGTCTGGGTTTCGTGGCGTCGTACCCAGCAATAAGATTGAGAGCGGAATACTTAATGATGGTTCTAATAGCGATGGCAGAAGCTATTCTCATAATAGGCGTTAACTATTACCCGTTGGTTGGAGGAACGTTCTGGGTTCACGTGCCAGATCTTTTTGCGTGGATGGGAGGTCTGCGCTGGACAGGAGTGACCCTTGTCATCTTGGCTTCGTCCATACTTGTGTTTCTCGCAGGGCAAGCGATAGTGACTTCGCCGTTCGGAAGACTCCTCAGAGCTGTTAGAGAGAACGAGACTACGGCAGAATGTATTGGAAAGGATGTTGTCGGAACGAAGATCAGAATTATGGTTGTGGGCTCAATGATAGCAGCTTTGGCAGGCGTATTCTACGCCTTGCACACACAGGTTGTTCTGGCAGCCGCCTACACAAGGACTGACTGGACTTTCTGGCCTTGGCTTATGCTTATGGTTGGGGGAAGAGGCAACAACATAGGCTCACTAGTCGGGGCGGGCGCTGTCATATCGGCGAGAAGGCTCATAATCTACTTTAAGCATGACATCCAGCCTTTCGTTCCGATCCAGGTTGTTTGGCTTGAACAAATCATGTTAGGGTTGACCCTGATCTTGGTCATGGCTTTCAGGCCACAAGGCATTTTGCCGGAGAAGCCAACCCGCATGAGAGGTCTCAACTACAGGCAGATGTTGGAGAGGCTAGCGGGAAAATCAGCAGAAAAAACAGAGCGCTAACCGCTGACTGCGTGATCGGCCAGATCCGTTCCATTGCCCCGTGATCGCAACACTTAGTGTCACGCTTGAGCTTTCTTGTAATTAAAGAGGGCTGTCTCAAACTGGACGGAATAGTCAGACATAGTTGAGTCTAACCTAGGACTTGTGTTGTTGTAGTGGTTTCGGTGATCTTGATGCCTCTCCCAGCTAGTTCGTGAAAGAAGGGCTCGAAGGGAATATGCTTCTCTGGAGCTAGCACTCCTTTCTCTTTGATTAGTCCAGAGCCCACCATTTGAGAGACTATCGAGCAGGTGTAGCCCGTGGTACGCGCCATCGCCGAAACTCCTGTCTCCTCATCGTAGAGATCGACGAGATCGAATATGAGCTTTGTCGCTTTGTCATTTTTCTCTCCAACAAATTCGACTTTGAGGACGACTAGGTCGCCTTCCCCCTTCCCATACTGTAGTTGGGGAGACATATGCTTGATCATGAATTGGCGAGGGGTTATGTAGGTTCGGTCGGCTACCTCAAGGGGCTCATCACTCAGCAATTTCATCTTTAGAAGTTTACTCCATAGTTCGCTGTGGCCCGGCCAGCGAACAGTCCACCTCGTCATTTCTCTTACGTGCTTCAGTCCGAGTGTTTCCCTGTACACGGTTGCGTCTCCGTTCAGGAAGCATTCTGCTTCTCCGACTGGTTCGGGGAACCGCATTGTTTTGACATACTCGTCAAAGATGTTCTCTACTTCAACAATTCGTCCTTCTGTTAGAATCCTTGCCTTCCTCGTGTAGGCATCTAGGACGCCTTCCCAAGTCCAGGAAATCTTGTACTTCAACGGGCCGTCTGCGCACTCTTTCTGTGGGATCCCACCGCAGTAGGAGTGGATCTCAAGAACCTTGTCAAGTTTTGAGCAGCCATATCCATACAGAACAAGGTCTATGCCCGGGTCAAGGCCACAGCTTGGAAGAATCGCGATTCCCGCTTGTCTCGCCGCCTCATTCAGCTCAATAATCGATCCAGGATAGGACACGTCAACCATGCTAACCCGAGCTTCTACAGCCGCTTTTGCAACAGCAAAGTTGAGCTTCGCGGGAAGTAGACATGCAACTACGTCGAACCCGCCTCTCATGAGCTCGACCAATTCTTCATGACTCGTTGCGTTGACTCGTTGAGCCCTAACCTTTGAAGTCTTCAAACCGGCAACCACCTCGTGAACTTTGCGAATGTCCAAGTCAGCGGCGACGACCTCACTCACCTGTTTGCTTCCGGCCATGTCTCGGATAGCTGCAGATCCTTGCATGCCTGCTCCTAGCACCAATATCCGCAAGCAAATCACCTTACTAACTCCGATTCAGCGTTAATCCTCTATATATCTCTGCGACGACGATTATGGATCATCAAGGGTTGAATCGCTATGGCTAAGTTGACAGGCGGCCAGGCGCTCGTGCAGTGTCTCGAGAGTAAAGGCGTGAAGATGGTTTTCGGTATGCCAGGAATCAATATTCTTCACGTCTATGACGCGCTCCTCGACAGTTCAATTCGCCACGTTCTTGTCAGACATGAGCAGTCGGCGGCGTTCATGGCTGATGCCTACGCCCGTGTGACGGGAAAGCCCGGTGTCTGCCTCACCACGGCTGGACCTGGCCTTACAAACGCAGTTACAGGGCTAGCCACTGCCTACTCAGACTCGATACCTGTTCTTGCATTAGCTGGAGAGATTTCGTCAACCTTGATCGGAAAGCGGAAAGGAGTACTTCATGAGATTGATCAGACATCCATCACCAGATCTGCGACAAAGCAGGCCTACTGTGTCCTCAACGCGGCAGACATTCCAGAAGTGATCCAGCAAGCCTTCAAGGATTTGGAGGATGGAAGGCCAAGACCCGTCTACGTCGGGCTACCCGACGACATTCTTGAAGCCACACATGATTTCTCACTGTGTGAGGAAACGGCTCATGTCAACAAGGTGCCCACGGCAGACGACAAATCGATTGAATCCGCCTCGACCCTTCTCTCTCAATCTCGCTTTCCTGTAATTCTGGTGGGCGGGGGCGTGGTAAGCGCCGAAGCTTCTGCCGAGCTTATCTGCATCGCCGAGCTTCTCTCCGCCCCTGTCGTCACGACAGTTAATGGAGCAGGCTCTATACCCAGTGATCATCCTCTGTTTCTGGGACGGTCGAGAATGGCTCGGGTCACGGACGAGGTCTTCCGAAGAGCTGATGTGATGCTCGCAGTCGGCACGAGGTTCTCGTCCCTCTCGATGAAGCATTGGAATTTGAAGGTCCCTGAGAACCTGATCCATGTGGACATCGACTCTGAGGTGATCGGGAAGAACTACCCGACTAAGGTGGGTATCCTAGGAGACGCCAAGTCAGTCCTTCAGCAGATCTCTGACAGAATCGAGTTGACACCACAGGTTGACAGGTTCGATTGGAGGAGAACGGTGGAAGAACTCAAAGTTTCAGCTTGGGAAGAGTTAAAGACTTCATGTCCGACAGAGGTGAGAGCTGTGATGGATATCAGGGGTGCTCTTGAACGCGATGCCATCGTGGCAGCGGATACGACAATTCTCTCCTACTGGATGCAGAGAATCTTTCCGGTGTACCAGCCACGTACCTTTCTGTATCCGTTCGGATATGTGGCGATGGGCTACGCTTTGCCTGCCGCGATTGCTTCAAAGATCGCCTTTCCAGAGAGGCAGGTCGTGGCTGTATGCGGAGACGGAGGCTTCATGGTCACGTGCCAAGAACTTGCGACAGCAGTAGAGAACAACGCAAATATACCGATCGTCCTCCACAACAACGGGGGCTTCGGAATCCTGAGACACATTCAACGGGAGCGCTTCAAGCAGAGACATATCGGCGTAGATCCAAGAAACCCTGACTTCATGAAGTTAGCGGAATCTTTCGGTGCCGGGGGGCTGAAAGTGGAAAAGCCGGATCAGATAGGTCGTAGCCTAAAGGATGCTCTTCAAGCTAACGGGCCAACGATAATTGAGATTCGGATATCACTCACTCCTCCTCCACGCTGAAGATGGGTTACTGATCACGTCTCATCGAGGCATCAGCTGCCACCGAATTGCTGCACCCATGAACGCATGTGCACTCTGTCTCACGCTCAACTTGTACTAGCAACCATGGGTGTCTGAGATGTGAGAGAACCTTTCCTTTTGAGAAGAAGAACCACACGCTGCTCAGAAAAAGAAAACAGCAGTCACTTGCTGAAAATGTCAAAAATTCTTCTCCAAAATCCTAATGGCTTTTTCATCCTCATCCTCCACATTGATCGCGTTAAGTCCTTCAGCTATGGCGGCCTGCGCAAGTCTCTTGTCCGCTGTCAAGAGAAGCCTTGCCTCGGTATGCTTGGAAGTAGATATTTGGATAGCATCAGCTTCGTACAAGTGATGTCTAGGGATCAGCTTCCAAGCATCCACCAGCAGATATCCGTATAGCGGAATAACTTGAAGCATCGCTATTCTCGCCAGTCTGAGTGTTTCATTTGCAAACAATGTGATCGCTTTGTCATAATTTGGCTGGCTAATCCATCCTCTCTGCTTGTAGGTATCTAGCACCCCTATGACTTCGCCCACGTTCCAAAGAGAGAAGGCTAAGGTGAGATCTGCCAAACTGGCCTTAGAGTAGGCAAGGTTTACAGCGTGCGTTCCTCTCTCCTTCACATATCGCTTGACAATGGCATTACTGTCCAGATACACCTTTTGCAAGCCGTTCATTCCTGATCTCCCGCAGCGTTCGTCCAGCGGAGGCAGGGACAGAAGGAATTACTGCCTCGACGCTTCTGGCCGAGGGCAACTGCTCAATACTTGGGCAAAGACTCCTGAATCCATTGAGCAAAGTATCTTCGACCAGAGACTCCTTAACCAGTTTCTGAACTTCCTTGCTGAGTGCCTTCATATCGCCCGTTCTCGCAACCACAAGCTTCTTGAACCTTTTCCAAACATCTTCATCCATGTAGATACTTACTTTTGTCATAGAGTTAAACCTCTACACCTCCTCAGAACCTAAGCATAAAAAGGTTTGCGGCGAATATTCTCTCCTCTCGGGCGAGCCTCCTCGCCATCTCTATGGCGTCTTCATCTGATACGCAGACGTCTTCGTCTATTAGGCTCATATCAAGAATCTCCGGAATGAAGCCGTCGCCTATGCCCTCGATCCTGTGGCTTCCCTTTCTTCCTCCTGAGAGCACTGGGCACTCAGCGGGCTCAACCGCGACAACTTTGACGTTCGGAATCTTCCTCTTGATAGTCCTAGCGACACCGGTCAATGTTCCGCCTGTGCCAACCCCTGCCACAAACGCCTCGAATCTGCTCCCGGTCTGATCAAGGATCTCCCTAGCGGTTGTTTCTTCATGTGCTCGGACATTATCTAGGTTTGTGAATTGCCCCGGAACCCAAACCTTGGGAATAGTATTTCTCAACTCGTCCACCTTCTTCAGGCAGAGGTCAACATCGCTTTCACTGCCAAGCGTAAAGATCAAGTCAGCCCCATATGCCCGGATCGTCTTCTTCCTCTCCTCGCTCATCCCTTCAGGCATGACAACGATCATCCTGTATCCCTTCACGGCCGCAACCATCGCGAAGGCTATGCCCGTGTTTCCTGTAGTCGCTTCGACTATTACTGATCCCTTCGTCAACTGCCCTGACCGCTCAGCCTCCTCAACCATGTAGCGGGCAATTCTATCCTTCAAGCTGCCGCTTGGATTGAGAAACTCCAGCTTCACGAAAACTTCTCGGTCTAGTCCCGCAGTAACCCTATTCAACCTAACCATAGGCGTCAAGCCCACGACATCAAGGATTGTGTTCGCTACTTTCATCGATCCTTTCCCATGATTCATCGGTGAATAGTGGTCTAAGCTTTTGCTATGGGCATACACAAGACAGAGTAAGAGTCGGTCGAAGGAAAAAAATCTTGGCGGGCATCATGAAGAAGAGGTCAGGGAGAATCGAGCGTTTTCGTCAAACGAGTGAAGGTCAGGAGGGTTTCCGTATGTCTTCAGAGACGCGCGTAAAGCTGATCAACTTCCACATTGACTTTGTATTCTCGTAGCACCTCGAGAATTCTGGCCGCATGCTCAGTTGGAACGAGCAGACAGCCCGGCCCGACTCTTCGGCCTCCGTAAGCGCTCAATATTCCAGAAGCCCCCTTCTTTTTCCCGTAGAGGCGATACGTAAGTGCCATCTTCTTGCTTTGAGTAAGATTCGTCATCGAGAAAGCGATAAGAGTAACAGGCTTTAGTCCTAAGATGTGCACTGGAGCCTCTAAAGGATATTTCAAGTATAGTATCTTTCCGTCCTTCCGCACCGACTCTAAGAAAGTTGGCTCTGTGGTTTCTGTAAACTCTTGGAGGGTTTTCGGTATGAGATGGATGAGGAGCCTCAATTCTCCAACCTGCTCGAATAGCGTGTTCCACTGGCTCCAAAGAGATTTCTCGTCTCTGAATAGGACTAGGAGGTCGTAGTCTGAGTATTCATCTCGCTCTCCTCTCACGGCACTGCCGAAGAGGATTATTCCGAGCACCCCATCGACTCTAGTAATAGCATCTACCAGTCTACCTAAATCGAAGGCCAGTTTTGCTTGAGATTTCATTTAGGATCCTCTCCATAGCCTCGAGAGCGCGTTTAGCTCTCTCGCCATCAGCTCCCTCGTACCCCAAGGTGCCGTATGCGCCCCAGAGAGCGTCAATATCCTTCGATAATGATGGAAACTTTTCCTTGGACCATCGAATTCTCTCTGCGTGAGCTGTACGAGGAGTGAGATGGAAGTGCATGTTCTCTCTAGATGCAACCGCCTCGATGGCCTGCTCTACTTTCAATTCCCTTCTCATGGGATTTGTGGTTGGAACCAAGCCAGCGATTGCGTTTTCCGAGGCTGAGCGTGACGAGTCCTAGACCTACGACGCCCGCGACGCCGGGCAAGTTTTCTCTTCCAATTTCCTTCCAATGGGTTTGTGGAAGTGATCGCTTTTCAGTTAAAATATCACCCAAAGCATTCAAAGCAGTTTTTCATCCTCAGGAGAAATATCGGTGTTTATTAAAATGGGTTGACCTGACGCAGCACTCCACTTAAAAATTGAAAGCAAAGATTGATGATTCATCTTTATGATTGCCGTTTAATGATCACTTACTCCTTAAGGTTAGGTTGCATTCGACCAGCAAGATAACGAGGTTACCAAGAGCGTTCAGCCACATCTTCAGCCCACATTTCTATCCAAAATCATTTTTCATAAGGCATGGGAAGCCTGGGAACCGCCCTCTCTCATAACTTCCTTATCTCATCTTCGGTCATCTTTCGTAGCAAAAACACTCTGATTCCATATTCTTCGGCTTTAGGTGAGAATCTTTCGTAGAATCTTTTGTCGTTTGTGATAAGGTTTGCTAGGTTGGCTACGGCGCAGCTTGCTATCCTTGTATCAAAGCCAGAAAGCCTGAGCTTGACTGCGTAGGAAACTGCTTGGTCTGTCGATAACGGATCATCGTAGATTACGTATGCTACGGACTTCAGATTGTCCACAGCTTTCTTTGCTTTCTCTTCGTCGCCTGTCATCCCAGCGATTACAGAAGCAACCTCTACCAACACAACGGAGGGAATTATCAGGGAATGCTTTTGAGCAAGAACATCTTCGTATAGGATACTCGCCTTGTGATGTAAAGAAAGCCATTCTTCTTTCCTAGCCTTGGGAATGAACTCTGGGGAGAGAAAAGCATAGACCAGAACATTAGTATCTGTAACAAGTAGCACGCTAATACTCCTTGGCTCGCAAATTCATTATGTAAGTATCCGGATCTTCATTTGCCTTGAGAGATTGTGATAGCTTCTTTACGAGATCTCTGTATTCTTGGATTCGCTTTTGAATCTGTTCCTTTGAAAGTTTAGGCATAGCAATCCTCCTCTTTACGAGCTGGAGCTCAGCCTCTAATGCTCTGATGCGCTGATGCAAGTACTCCTGCTCCAACTTCATGAAAACAGATTAGACTTCAGACTACTTAAAAATATCACTGTCGTGGTTCAAACCTGAGACAAGGCTGGACAACTCTCAATGAGTTGAGAACGGAAGACGAGAACCCTGAGTACTACTTTGAAGTCGAAGTCGAGCATACAATGGATATTGTTCGGAGTCTAAACAGACTTGCGCAGCTACAGCATCTATACGTCAAGTTCTTCATCGTTGCTCCTGAAGAGAGAAGATCCAAGTTCGAGGCAGAGATGGAGAAGTATCCTTACAGAAGAATGAGAGATAGATACAGATTCATTTCTCAGCTTTCGCCGAGGGGAACTGAGGTTTTGCCCAGATTTCTCTCTTTGATAATGATCTAGGAGGCATTGGCTAACCAAGTGAGAGTGAAAGTATTCGATCCTCATGGGACTCTGGTTAATCGGTTGAGTAAACATGAACTTTTGGAAATCGTGTTGACCAAAGGAAAAGCAGACATCACAGATAGATTACAAGAGATCTACGAAGAAGCTTCTCGTTGGAAAGAGACAAACGAGCTGAAGCTACTAATAGTTCTCGACGAAACTCGTCTATTGAAAGCGCTTTTGATGCGAATTCGCCAAACAACGGATTCTATTCATTGGAGGCTTCGCTTGTTACCGGGGCTCCGCAAAAGCAAGGGTGTACAGCGGGTGTACTCATTGTTCGACCCTCTTTTATTCGAAAATTCTGGAGCCTGCTGGAAATTTCCTTTCAATTCCCTTCTCATGGGATTTGTGGTTGGAACCCTATTGAAACAAGCTCGAAGCAGTCTACTTGGAAAAACTAAAGATCAAATAGTAGCGAGTCTCCACCTCAAATGGAAGCAACATGGTTATTTTGATCAACAACATGAGAACTAGATGGTTTGGGGGGAGTGGTGTCCTAGTTTGCGGTGGATGAAAGCTCTTGTTCTCTTCCTTGTGTTCGCTGGATTCTCAATGATGATCGCTATCTTTCCTTTCGCCTTCATATTCGATCTCGCGTCCAAAGCTACGGATACTGCCGTTCAGTCGCCTCAGTGGAGTGACTTCTTAGTGCGCATAATGCTGCTTGTCATTGTTGGAGTCGTCGCGTTGGTAGTCGTGATCAACCTGCTTGAAAGGATACTTGGCCGCGAACCCCTTTTTCAGGCGACCTAGGAAAAGATGAAGATTCAGTATCACTCAGAGAAGTAATCGTCTCAGGTGTCACGCCTTCTTCTGATTCATTTGATCATTATTGTCTCGTCTGTGAGGTCTCTGAAATGTTCGTCCCCTGTTATGATTCTACACTTGTTTAGTCTGGCTGTTGCAAGTACGATCGAGTCAGCCATACCCCATCGCCTAATCTTCTTCTTTCTCTCCACTGCTAGCTGCCCTGCGTATTCAGCTGTTTCCTCGTCCAGAAGAACTATCTTGGACCGAAACTTGATGAACCTCAACCTTTCTTTGAAGTCTATGCTCAACGTACGGTACTTTTCTGACAACTCAGCAATGACTATGGTGGGAGTTATGGTCCTACCCCTCTCCACGTAGTTCACAACTTTTCTGCCAGGTTCGCTTCCAAGAAAGTATTCGAACCAAGCAAAGGAATCGATCACTAACAGATCTTCAGCCTTCATGTTGTTCCTCTAGCCATGAACGTCCCGAGTGATCTTCTCATGCTCTCGTTGCGTGAATGTGATCCTCCGTCTACTGTCCAGTCCGAACATTGATCTTGGAACGTCCTTCGCCTTTTCTAGGAGAATAGTCACCAAGTGGTCGAAGTCGTTAGCTTTTTCTTCCTTCATTAGATCTTTAAGCCTCAGCCATGTTGCTTCTCTTACCGCGATCGTCTTACCCATGGCTTCTGCCTCTACCCTTTGTTCTATATTATGTAAAATATAAGGATAAGGCTCGTTGAGCGGACTCGCCCTTGTGAGTGTCTCATACCTAGTTCCCTCAGTTCTTGGATCGCCGCTGCCTGAGCTCTGTCAGAGAAGACATTGCCCGCGCCGAAACATATCAGAGAAGGACATCACCCCTTTTCAATTCTTTCACAGACAGGTCGGACGAGTGAAAAACCATACGGAGGGACTTCATACATTTCTCTTTCAATTCCACCATAGACCGATTGAAACGGACGACAGAATAAATACTCCGAGTTTGTATGAGATACTCGGAGACTTAGGAATGTCGGAGGTTGATGAGGCCTTGGCTCTGGCTGAGGAAGAGGCTCGTTCCCCGGTTGCCATGCGGAGGAGAGACTCCTGTGACAAAGCCTTCCTCGCAGTCATCAAGGCTGTTGACCAGTTGCTCGTGAAGCATGGGTATCCTGAGCCTCAACGCCACGGAGACCGGTTCGCTTACCTCCGCGAGTTGGAGTCAAAGGTTCCAGAGATCGGCAGGGCTGAACTTAGTGAGAGACTTGGAGCCCGCTTCAGCAAAGCCCATGTCGCCTGCTTCTACGAGGGCAAGGTTGAGCTTGCGCCAGAGGAAGTGGACAGAGCCCGGAAGCTCGTTGAAGAGATAGGTAAGTTTCTCCGCTAGCATCTACTCGATCTCGCTTTCGTCTTTCAATTCTACCATAGACCGATTGAACCCGTAAAGACAAGAACGGCAAAGTCAGAGTTATTCCACTGGACCTACGGAACCCTGCCGGATTTTGAGATTCTTTCAATTCCCTTCTCATGGGATTTGTGGTTGGAACAAGGTTATCCAAATTCCAGTGGCCGAAATGGCTTACGTTCTTTACTCGGAACCCTGAGCCGCACTCCAATACAATACTCAACTGCACACAAGTCTGTCAATTATGTAACGCAAAAACAGCAGGAATAGGTACCCGCGTGATCGATGTGGCGTCACTTACCTGTAGAATCTACGGAGCTTTATTGACCGGCCGAACTTGCGGAGCAAGAGGAGGAGTTTCACTTGATTTGCACGTGAGGTACAAATCCAATGCGATTTCTTCCTAGGCGAGCGCATGCGAAAGCAACGGTGTAGGAATAGGTCTGTCCATTTTGAGGTCTTGAAGTGCAGATCGTCGAGAATCTTCTGTTAGCCATGGGGCCTACTAGCTCTCGCGTATTCGATATGTGGAAACCGAGGCTAAACAATACTTTCAGAAACAGCAATTAGCGTGCCATGTAGGACATCAGTTCCGTCACATACTTCGCACCATAGTATGATGCCGCTGCCCCTGTGACTGGGAGGTCAAACCAGAATGTGGCAATTCGCGCCAGTAGCGTCGCGGAAGCTGCAATACCTAAAGGAACTCCGAACATCACAAGAATACCAGTCGCAACTACCTCTAGGACTCCAAGCATTCCCGGAATCGCGATCGGCATCATCTGTATGAAGTCTCCAACCGTAATAGTAAGCATAACGACCCAGATCGAGATTTTGAAGCCTAACGCCAAGAAAACAACATAAAGAATCAAGACCGATGTTGTCCAATAACTCAATGATAGACCATACGAAGCAAGCAGCGCACTCGGAGTCCTGATCAGTCTCACAAAAGTTGCTCTAAAGTCGCCTGCAAATCCGCCAATCGAAGAAACGCCACGTTGATACTTCCCGGCCAACCTGTACAAAATGCGTCTGAGCTTCTCAACAAAGCCAGGTGCAAAGCGCTCAAGCTGATCCGCTCTGGCAACAAAAAGAGTAACTGCTGCTATTCCTCCAATAACGAACAGCGCCAGTGCTAGAATGCTTGAGAAAAGTGAATGTGAAACGCCACTAGTCACAAGAAGCATACTCACGGCTACGAGAGCGTATGTGACAAAGCCCAAAGTGAATACGATTTTGTGGAGGATGACTGTTGCAGCGCTGTCACCGATACGTATGTCTGACTCTTTGGATGCCAACAAGACTCTTGACGCATCCATGAAGGCTCCGCTTGGAGTAATGTAACAAAGAAATATCCCCGCGAGCGCAACTAGTATGGTTGTGTGAAAACGAATCTTTAGACCGGCCCCGCGAAGTAACGAGTACCAGCAGGCTCCATACAGAAACAGACCAGCCATATCAAGAACAAACGCCAAGAACATTAACGTAGGATCCACGCTTCTGACTGTCTTGATGACCTCGCCAAAACCGACGAAGTAGAGAAAGACTGCAAGTAGAGTGACTCCGACGACTAGAGAACCAGCGAACACTATTCCTAAATGAAAAGCGTTTTTCTCTTTTCTTTCCAAGGTTCTCATCACATGCAAGAACGAGCCATGCCGGTTCTCTTGATTCAAGTGCGCTTGCTTTTTAGAGGTTATGGGTTCATCCATCTTCGGAATAGGTGAATACCATAGTAGCCTCCGTATGCGAAGGCGACGAGCATCACGGTTTTTCCAATGATCGAGGCTGCAAGGGCTTTCTTTTTCGGATACTTCATCATGCCCAAAGGAATCCAGATGAGGTCATCTGGAGTTAACGGGGTTACCGCAAATAGAAATATGAGTATGGCACCGTATCTCTCGACTCTCGGTTTCCATGCGTCGATTCTCGCTCTATACTTCTGCGGGAGTACATATCTTCCTCCTTCGCCGATATAGTAATGCGCATACTGACCAATACCGGCACCGATACCTCCTGCGACTCCGACAAGCAATGGATTGAACCCCATGTGCGGGTCGCTTAGGATGAACACGACTATTTGCGGCGGCAGTATCGAGATCATGAAAGAACTGGTGCCTATCAATCCAGAGAGGAAGGCGCCTGCATAACCCAAGCCCTTAAGAAATGAGTAGACGCCGTGTAGGCCTCCTGCTCCGAATGCTACGGACAAGGCGATCATGATCGCTAAGACCGCTACGGCTATGAGTTTGTCCGGTTCTGTTCGTCTCTTGGCAAGGTTAGTCACAATGGACTTCAATTGATGTCTCCTTCAGACTTTGGTGGCCCACATTGGAGAAAGCAGTGTTGGGTTTAAAGCTTCTACAGGTTTTCGAAGCTCTAAAGCGCATCACCGCGTCAAGCTGGTCCCTTGCGCGCTATCACATCTTCTTCTGGCGCACGCGCTTCTCTCACTTAGCGTGAAGAGCAAGGTGAAGAGCTTAAGAGGTTGTCTCAGGCTTACGTGACGTTTCGGAGCGTAATTCGGGTGGCCGAAGGGTGGCACGCCACTTTCAATTCCCTTCTCATGGGATTTGTGGTTGGAACGCTAGCCATGAGAGCCATGCACTTACAGCACCAATCCTTTCAATTCCCTTCTCATGGGATTTGTGGTTGGAACGGCTTGCCTACGGTCAAGGCAGCCAGGAAGTAGGAAGTACTTTCAATTCCCTTCTCATGGGATTTGTGGTTGGAACGTACCAGTAGACATGAGATGGCGCGACCTGCAAGAGACTTTCAATTCCCTTCTCATGGGATTTGTGGTTGGAACACACTAGCCACAAAATTCGGAGACGGAGAAACCTACGACTTTCAATTCCCTTCTCATGGGATTTGTGGTTGGAACGGAGAAGCTGACCGAGGCGTTGAAGAGTGGGGAGACGACTTTCAATTCCCTTCTCATGGGATTTGTGGTTGGAACACTCCTAAAATACGATTCCCACTTCCTGCTGAAGATTACAGCTTTCAATTCCCTTCTCATGGGATTTGTGGTTGGAACTACTGATCCTAGCAGTGTTAGCCGCCCTTATCCTCGTAACTTTCAATTCCCTTCTCATGGGATTTGTGGTTGGAACTGAGTACCGTCATGATTTTGTAGAGCAGGATCACAAGGATTCTTTCAATTCCCTTCTCATGGGATTTGTGGTTGGAACCATCCTGAAAAGAAAACAGCCACCGCAGTCCAGAGAATCTTTCAATTCCCTTCTCATGGGATTTGTGGTTGGAACAATGCGGCATTTTATAGCGATGATCGAAAGGCAAACTACTTTCAATTCCCTTCTCATGGGATTTGTGGTTGGAACGTATCTTTGTGGTCCTCCACCGATGGTTACTCCTTCACCTTTCAATTCCCTTCTCATGGGATTTGTGGTTGGAACACACCTGAGTTCTTGAAAGATTTGATGGCGAAACTTGAACTTTCAATTCCCTTCTCATGGGATTTGTGGTTGGAACGTTCAAAGAAGAGCGACAGTACAAAGACGAGTCTTAGCCTTTCAATTCCCTTCTCATGGGATTTGTGGTTGGAACGGAGAAGATTTCAAGCCTGAGATCAGATCCTACTCAACTTTCAATTCCCTTCTCATGGGATTTGTGGTTGGAACTCAAGGCGTTCATGGCTTCGGCCACAGCCACATTCTCAACTTTCAATTCCCTTCTCATGGGA
>Ga0315310_10000910_pt1 | contig 18650 bp, 18 predicted proteins | sample TDP5_MG_FD_203630 | JGI IMG/M metagenome (GOLD analysis project Ga0315310, IMG submission 203630) | Freshwater sediment microbial communities from Lake Towuti, South Sulawesi, Indonesia - TDP5 | ecosystem: Environmental > Aquatic > Freshwater > Lake > Sediment | place: Indonesia: South Sulawesi... | reverse complement strand
GTGTTATGGAGGCGGAAACCTAACTCCCTTCATTGATTCGATACAGGATCGGTGTATCTGTTTCAACAAAGCCCATTCTTCTGGGCCCTATACCCGGGGTGCCTTCCCTGGAATTCTCACCTCTTCTTATTATCTTGAATACGGTGGCGAGAAAATGCTTTCCAAGAAAAGGGTCTTAATCTCTGAGGTGTTAAAGAAAGCCGGTATTGTAACAGCAGGATTTCATTCTAACCCCTACATGAGCGCTTACTTCGGCTGGAACCGGGGTTGGGATGTCTTTTATGACTCCATGCAGGACGAAGTGGATTCAAAGGTCCCCTACATCAAAGCCGATAAGATCAACAAAAAGGTGGATACCTGGCTTTCCTCCCATTTAGGGGGAGGGACGAACAAACCATTTTTTCTCTGGCTGCACTATATGGATGTCCATGAGCCTTATATTCCAGAGGGGAAATATCTTGACATGGTCGATTCGTCTATCCATTTGAGCCAGGAGGAGATGTTTGCGCTTTTTAAGAATGTGCTTCTGAAGCGGGATGTTTCAGATCGAGGGATTGTAGAAATCCTGAAAAAGCTTTACGGTGCTCACGTACGTGAGGCGGATGATGCGGTGAGGGATTTTTTTGGGATTCTGGAGAAACGTGATGTCTTGAAGGATTCCTGGGTAATTATGACGACAGACCATGGCGATGAGTTTGGGGAGCATGGGGGGCTCTCCCACGATGGGAAGATGTATTCGGAGCTAGTCCATGTGCCTTTGGTCATTTATGACCCCGAGAGAGAGAAAGGAGAAGTGTGTGAGACGCTGGTGAGTACTCTCGATGTCTCTCCAACCATAGTCTATCTCTTTGGTCTCGGCCCAGTAGAAGCCTTCCAGGGGCGTTCATTGTTCCCTCTTAAGGACTATCCTGTGAAAGGGGTGTTTGGGGAAGCCCTCGACAAGCATGCGAGTGAGGAAAAAGGGGACGAAAAGGAGATTCATTATTATCGGGAGGGCGATCTTAAAATCATTTATCACGAGAGAGCAGACCAATGGGAACTGTATCACCTCAAAGCCGATCCGAAAGAGCTGAATAACCTCATCGAGACCTCGCCTGATGGAGAGACCATGAAACAGAAAGTGAGACCAAGGGTGAGAAGGTATCGAGGACTAAATCAAACTTCTTAAAGGAGGATAAGGAATGGCGCTTGACAAGGTGATCAGCGAAAAGAGGAAGAGGCAATGTTCGAAATTGGTGGAGATTTCAAAAGACGTCGTAAGGCAGGCTTTCGATAAATATAGGCCTGAGGAACTGGGAGTCACGTGGACGGGGGGCAAGGATAGTGGTTTGACCCTTTGGGTCATTCGACAGGTCTGTCAAGAAAAAAAGATGCCCTTACCGAAGACGATGATTATCGGGGAGGGGGACGAGTTTGAGGAGATCGAGGCGTTTGTGGAGAGGATCAGAAAGGAATGGACTGTTCCTCTTGAGGTTTGCCGGAATGAAGATGTTCTCAAGGCAGCTAATTTTAAATTGAATGCTTCGGTGAAGGTGAAGGACTTAAATGAACGAAATCGTGCGGAGCTTAAACGGATCGGTTTTGGCGATGATGAATTTCCCTTTGAAGCCGAGTCTTATGTGGGCAATCATCTGATGAAGACCGTGGTATTTAACGAGTTTCTTGAAAGGAATAAGATCAAGGGTATATTCCAGGGGCTCCGTTGGGATGAGCATCCGGCAAGGTTTCATGACGAGTATTTTGAGTTTAAGGAAGGAGGTTATTTAGTCCCGGAGCATACCCGGGTTCGTCCGATTCTACATTTTACCGAAAAGGATCTCTGGGACACCTATGCTGCATTTGGGATCCCTTATTGTGGACTTTATGAGCGAGGGTATCGTTCTTTGGGGGCCAAGACGACAAGCCAAATTTCTGTAGAAGGGACAGCGGCCTGGGAGCAGGATTTAGAGAATACAGAGGAACGCGCAGGAAGACGTCAGGATAAGGAGAAGGCGATGGAGCGAATGAGGCAATTGGGATATATGTAGGAGGTCCCTGGTTTTAACGGGATGGATCAACTTCAGAAAGTGTATTTCAAACGATAAATTTGAGAAAGGAGGAGGCAAAAGATGACTACTCGGTTCAAGAAAGTAAATCTTTTTTCCATTTTGCTATTAAGTTTTATTCTTGTGTCCAAGGCGTCTGTCGGTATAGCTGCTGATTATCCTACTAAACCGATTACTCTCATTATCCAATTTGTTCCTGGAACAACCACGGACATCGTATTGAGAAAGATTTCAGATGTAGTTTCAAAGGATCTAGGTCAGCCCATTATCCCTGTTAATAAGCCGGGAGGCGGAGGAACCATTGGCGTTGCTGAATTTGCCCGATCAAAACCAGATGGCTATACGATTGGTGGTATCAATATGCCTACTTTAACAATCAACCCCCATATGCAAACACTCCCGTATGACCCTTTGAATGATATCTCGCACATCTGTGTAATCCTTCCTTATGAATATGGATTATACGTTAGAGCTGATGCGCCATGGAATTCCGTTGAAGATTTCGTAGACTATGCCCGTAAAAATCCAGGAAAGGCGACCTATGGATCTCCCGGTGTTGGAAATACCTCTCATTTACTCATGGTACAGCTGGGGAAACACCTCAATTTGGATTGGAGACATGTGCCTTATAAAGGTGACGGAGAAATGATTCCTGCAATAATAGGAGGTCATCTTGATTCCGGAGTCGGAAGTCCCTCCGCCCTTATGCCTCAAATTAAGGGAGGGAAATTGAAGCTCCTCGCGGTCACAAGTAAAAACCGTTGGCCATACCTCCCAGAGGTCCCTACCCTTCTTGAAAAGGGATATAAGATCTACCAAGCCTCCTTCCTCTCTCTGGGGGCCCCTGCAGGTACTCCAGAACCCATCCGTCAAAAATTGGAGGATACCTTCAGAAAATCCATTCAGGATCCCACCCTTAAGAAAGAATTTCAAGAAAAGACTTACGCTACCTTCGAATACATCAGCGGCCACGAGTATAAGAAGTTTGTTGTGGAGCAACATGCATTTTACAAGGAATTCCTCAAGACAATAGGAATTACGAAGTGATGAGAAAAGCCGAGCAGATCATTTCCATTCTTTGGATCGGGCTAGCAATCTCGGTTTGTGTGGGATCGCTGAGGCTAGAGTTAGGCACGTTTCATGACCCTGGCCCTGGTTTCCTCCCTTTCGGAGCCGGGGCCTTGTTAGGGCTCTTGGCCATCGCCCATTTGATTAATGTCAGCTTCCGGTTTTCAGAGGGAGAAGAAAAGGGATTGCCCTGGATCGACGTCCACTGGCAAAAAGGCATTTATGTCATCATTGCTCTCCTTGCCTATGCTTACCTCTTACCAAAGGTGGGTTATCTCATCGACACCTTTTTCTTGATGTTATTCCTTTTTGGGGTCATGGGCAGAAAGAGGTGGTGGGCTGTTTTCATCGGGACCCTTTTTGTTATCGGAATCACTTATCTCATTTTTGCGGTCTGGTTGATGGTCCAGTTTCCGAAAGGATTCTTGGGGATTGGGTGATGGATATCCTTAACTTTATCTTTCTTGGATTTAAAGTAGGTTTGCAGCCGGTCAACCTCTTTTACTGTTTCATAGGTGTCTTGTTAGGAACCTTGATCGGGGTCTTGCCAGGAATCGGGCCAGTAGCCACTATTTCCATTTTACTCCCTATCACGGTCAAGATATCCCCTGTCTCGGCGATCATCATGTTAGCTGGGATTTACTATGGAGCCCAGTACGGAGGCTCAACCACCTCGATTTTGGTGAACATCCCAGGAGAGGCCTCCTCGGTGGTGACTTGCCTGGATGGATATCAAATGGCGAGACGAGGGAGAGCAGGGCCTGCTCTAGGGATTGCAGCAATCGGGTCTTTTATTGCTGGGACCTTGAGTCTGCTCGGACTGACCTTTCTTGCCTATCCCTTCACCAATATGGCCTTAAAGTTTGGACCCCCCGAGTATTTCTCTCTCATGGTCTTCGCCCTGATCATCCTCTCTTACCTTGCCCATGGTTCCATGATCAAGGCCCTCATCATGGCCATGTTTGGACTCATCCTCAGCTATGTGGGTATGGATATCGTAACAGGGCGGATGAGATTCACGTTCAACATCCTTGATCTCTCTGATGGCTTCGGGTTAGTGCCCCTTGTCATGGGCCTCTTTGGTATCTCAGAAGTTCTCATCAATATTGAACAAACATTGAGTCGAGAAGTCTTTAAGACAAAAATCAAAAATCTCCTACCTACTTTGAAAGATTGGACAACTGCAAAATGGGCGATTCTTCGAGGGACGATCATCGGCTTCTTCCTGGGGATACTTCCAGGGGCAGGCCCTGTCATTTCATCCTTTGTTTCATATACTGTGGAAAAAAGAGTTTCAAAGACTCCTGAGAAATTCGGCACCGGGATGATCGAGGGGGTAGCAGGACCAGAATCGGCAAACAACGCCTCTGCCCAAGGAGCTTTCATCCCTCTGTTCACTTTGGGGATTCCTCCAAATGTCACAACGGCTATCCTTTTAGGAGCCCTCATCATTTACGGTCTCCAGCCTGGTCCTCTACTGATCCAGGATCACCCCGATTTCTTCTGGGGCGTAATCGTCAGCATGTATATCGGAAACGGGATGCTCCTCCTCTTAAATTTACCCATGATCCCCCTTTGGGTTCAGGTTTTAAGAGTCCCCTATCCCATTCTCTTCCCACTCATTCTGCTTTTCTGCCTGATTGGTTCTTATAGCCTTAGCAATAGTACCTTTGATGTCTTTGTCATGATCTTCTTTGGAATCGTTGGCTATCTGATGAGGAAATTCAACTATGAAGGGGCGCCCTTAGTGATGGCGTTTGTATTAGGGCCTCTTCTCGAGCAGAATTTGAGGAGATCGCTAATCATCTCTGGAGGATCCTTTTCCATATTTATGACTCGCCCTATCTCTGCAATCACCTTAATTATCGCATTCCTCCTCTTGCTTTCCACATTCATAACCAATATGAGAAAAAAGAAACCCAGTTCAGAGGAAGTGATTTAAGCGCTTTTTAAAGATTAAAGAAAGGAGGAAAAAGAAATGGCTAACAAATTTCAAAAAACAATTATTTTTTCTGTAACCTTATTGACTCTCTCTTTTTTCATTCCGACCCCTTTCGTCCTCGCTATCGATTATCCGACGAGACCCATCAGTTTGATTATTCAGTTTACCCCTGGAACCACAACCGATATTATTGCGAGAAAACTGGGGGATGTAGTCTCCAAGGAGTTGAGGCAGCCTTTGGTCCCTATCAATAAAACAGGAGGTGGAGGAACCATTGGCGTGGCAGAGATTATTCGATCAAAGCCAGACGGCTATACGATCGGTTGCATCAATATGCCCACCCTGGCCATCATCCCTCACATGCAAACGCTTCCGTATGATCCATTAAGAGACATCTCTCACATCTGTGTCATCTCACCGTATGAATACGGCTTGTACGTGAAGGGAGATGCGCCATGGAATTCTTTGGAAGAGTTTATCGACTACGCCCGTAAAAACCCTGGAAAGGTCACCCATGGATCTCCGGGCCCAGGGACGACCAATCACCTCATCATGGTGAGGATTGGAAAGGATCTTAATTTAGATTGGAGGCATGTCCCTTATAAAGGTGATGGTGAGCTTATACCAGCCGTTTTAGGAGGCAGTGTCCTTTCTGGAGTGGGAAGTCCTGCGGCTTTAATGCCTCATATCAAAGCGGGTAAATTAAAGCTTCTCGTTGTCACCAGTAAAGATCGCTGGTCCTACTTTCCTGAGGTCCCAACACTCCTCGAAAAAGGATATACATATTTTCAAGCATCCTATCTTTCCTTGGGCGCTCCAGCAGGCACGCCCGAGCCCATCCGACAGAAACTTGAGGACGTCATTAAGAAAGCGATCCAGGACCCAGCCCTTAAAAAAGAATTTGAAGAGAAGATCTATGCCAAGCTGGAATATATCAGCGGAGAGGAATTTAAAAAATTTATTGGCGAACAGTTTCTCTTCTACAAAGATTTTCTCAAAACCATTGGGATGACGAAATGAAAGGAGGATCAAAGGAAAGACAATTGTTTAAAACCCGTATGGATAAAAATCCGAAATTGGAAAGGAATAATCCGTCTTAGGCCTCTGATGAAAGAACATTATCAAGATAAAAAAGAATCGGAAAAACCAACTTTTGGGACTTAACAAGGTCGATGGACAACGAATTCGGTCCAAAATCCCATACTGATGGGGGGATTAATAAAATAGGAGCCTTCGATGGGGATACAGGGGCTAAAAATTATTGGTGAAACAATTAATGACTCTATTCCTAAGACGGGCCGTCTTTTCGAGAAGGGGGATCTTAATGGCATTCTCGAGTTGGCAAAATTCCAGGAGAGCATGGGGGCGGATTACTTGGATTTAAATATTGGGCAAAGGGAACCAGAATTAATGGCAGACCTTGTCAAGCTTCTTCAAAAAAATATTTCAATCCCTCTTTCGATGGATAGCCCCGATATTGAGATTGTCCGTGCCGGATTGGAGGCATATGACCTGACAAAAGCCAAGGGGAAGATTCCAATTCTTAATTCGATATCCGAAACCCGCATGGAGATGTTTGATCTATGGGCCATCCGCCCCTTTAAAGTAATTCTTATCGCATCGGAACGAAAAGAAGGAAGCAGAGCAAAAAAGAATGAAATGGGTGAGGACGTTTTAGAAACAGCAAAGCGATTAGTGGTGAAGGCGAAAAGTGCTCCTCATCATATGATCAATGACGACCTAATCATTGATCCTGGAATTGCTCCTATTGGTGCAGATGTGGATGGGACAGCAAAAATGGCATTGGATGCAATTCGATGGATCTGTCAAGATCCTAACATGAAAGGGATTCATTTTTCTGTTGGATTATCGAATTTCAGTGCCATGCTTCCTTCGAAAAGATCAGATGGACTCCCAGTAAGAATGGCCATGGAAAATGCATTTCTTACCCTCGCCCTTCCATTGGGTCTCGATTATATCATCGGAAATGTAACCAAAGACTACAAACTCCTCGACGAGGAGGATCCTGCTTACATAGCGGTTAAGGAGGCGATGGATCTTGGAGGAATGGAATCGATTATGAGAATTCGAGAATTTTATCAAATAGATTGGAATGAATGAACAGGATTAGAAAGATGGTGTGCTGATACATGGCAATTCCATTGACAAGAATTCAAAAACAGCGCTTGCGAGAACTAAATGCTCCTGAGCAATTGTATGAGAACTGTTACCATAGTGTTCAAGAAAGAGACAAGGAATTCCAGAAGATGGAGAAAAATCTCGTCGATAAAGGTCGAAAGACCTTGATGAATTTACGAGATTGTAACCGTCGCCCCATGCTTTGTGAGTTAGAGGCTAAGCTCGTAAATGCTCTGAGGGCAGAAGGGTTTGTTCAGGTGGTAACTCCCGTCCTCCTATCAAAGGGATTATTGGAAAAGATGTCCATCACTTTAAAGCATCCCTTAAGCAAACAGGTTTATTGGGTAGACAACAATAAATGTCTGAGGCCAATGTTGGCTCCTAATCTTTATTCCCTTCTAAGAAGACTTGTCCGTTTATGGGAAATGCCAATCCGGATTTTTGAAGTCGGTCCCTGTTTTCGCAAAGAAACCAGAGGGGTTTCCCATTTAAATGAATTTACAATGTTGAATCTTGTCGAACTTGGATTACCAGAGGAAGGGAGATTTAAGAGATTAGAAGAGCTTGCTCAGCTGGTCATGGAGGCCGCGGGTATCATGCAATATCAATTTGTCATGAGGTCATCGGATATCTATGGTGAAACAATTGATATCGTCAAAGAGATAGAATTATGTTCATGTGCGATGGGTCCCATTCCACTTGATGAAGCCTGGGGAATCATGGATCCATGGGTGGGTATAGGATTGGGTTTGGAAAGAGTAATCATGGTGAGAGAAGGAGATCAAAATATTCAGAGAGTTGGACGAAGTCTGATATACCTTGACGGGGTACGACTGAATATATAAATTATAAGTTACATTTTAGGAGAGATTAGACCAGTTACTCGAAAAATATAAAAAGATCCTATTCCTGGGGAAGGTTGAAAACTATGGACAAAGAGAAACTATTGGAAGAAGCTAAGAATGTGATTATTCAGGGTAACATAAATAAAGCTGAGGAAATTGCAAGATTGGCTCTCAAGGAAGGAGTGGATCCTTTAGAGATATTAAGCAAAGGATTTATTACCGGGATCAGTAGAGTTGGTGATCTTTTTGGAAGTGGAAGATTATTTATGCCAGATTTAATATTGGCCGCTGAGGCGATGAAAAAAGCTACGGAAATATGCAATGAAGCCATTCCAGGAGGAAAAATTGAGAAGAGGGGGAAAATTGTTATTGGGACGGTTGAAGGAGATATCCACGACATTGGAAAGGCAATCGTTGTATCCCTACTAAAAGCCAACGGTTTTGAAGTGTATGATTTAGGCAGGGACGTGCCAACTCAGAAATTCATTGAAACAGCCCAGGAATTTAATGCAGATGTGATCGGATCAAGTTGTTTGTTGACGACAACCATGGAAGGGCAGAAAAAGTTGGAACAAGAACTGAGAAGATTGGGATTGCGGGAGAGATTTAAAACTATTATAGGAGGGGCTCCAGTCACTCAGCGTTGGGCGGACCGGATTGGCGCAGATGCCTATGCTGAGGATGCAGCGGATGGTGTAAGAAAAATTAGGGATTTGATTGCAAGCAAGAAATGACCACATCGCTTGATAAAATTTTGGAGAAGGCAACTCGGGAGGTACCTCTTCATCGAGGAGAGATTATGTATCTCCTTAAGATCAAGGATGAAGAAGAGCAAGAGAAGCTATTCGAAGTTGCCCGGAAGCTCAGAAACCGATATTTCGAAAACAAAATCTTTCTCTACGGTTTCATCTACTTTTCAACTTGGTGTCGGAACGACTGTGCGTTTTGCTATTATCGAAGATCAAATAGATTCTGCATCCGATATCGTAAAACTGATAACCAAATTCTCGAGGCTTCAACTTACCTGGCTGAGTCGGGAGTGCATCTTCTTGATTTGACGATGGGAGAGGATCCATTCTATTTCTCAAGTGGAGATGGTTTTGAACCTCTTCTTAATCTGGTCGAGAAAGTTAAGAGCAAAACGCATCTACCCATAATGATCTCTTGGGGGGTTACTCCTGATGAGGTAATAAAAGACCTGGGGCAGGTAGGGGTTGATTGGTTTGCCTGCTATCAGGAGACTCATAACAGAAGGCTGTTTGAGAGGCTTAGGGTCCATCAGGATTACCATCGCCGCTTAGAGGTGAAGCAGAGGGCTTTTAATGCGGGAATGCTCATTGAAGAAGGGATTTTAAGTGGTGTTGGAGAATCATTAGAGGATATTGTGAATGCCATGGAGACAATGAAACGGATGAATCTTCATCAAGTACGAGTGATGAATTTTGTTCCGCAAAAAGGGACCCCTATGGCCAAATTTCCTGTTCCTCATCCGAGCAGGGAGGAAATCATTATAGCTGTGTTACGTGTTCTTTTCTCTAATCGAATCATTCCGGCCTCCCTTGATGTGAACGGAATCGACGGATTGAAGGGCAAATTAAAGGCCGGGGCTAATGTCATCACTTCTCTGATCCCCCCTTCTTCTGGGCTGAGAGGAGTTGCTCAGAGTGAATTAGGTATTTCCAAAGGGCAACGAACTATTAAAACTATCACGCCAATACTTAATGAATTAGAATTAAAGAAAGCAAGTCTTGAGGATTATACTAATTGGATGAACAAAGAGAAGCAGAATTTTTTGAGGAATGTCTCCTCGGTTGGAGATTGGTCCATTGAAAGTGGCTATAGCTGGTGGGAAACTGCAAGGGGTTGAGGCATCTTTTTTGGCTCAATGCTTAGGTTGGGAAGTCGTACTGATCGATCGCAATCCTAATGCACCTGCGAGGGGATTATGCGATTCTTTTTATCAGTGCGACTTTATCCGAGATTACTCAACCCTGCATAAAATCATCAAGGAAGTTGACATAGTCGTTCCCGCTCTAGAGAATGTTTTGGCCCTAAAGTCTCTTGAGCGATGTACTTCATCTGTCGGTGTTCCCTTTGCTTATGACGAAAAAGCTCATTTCATTAGCCGGTCCAAGAAGCGTTCGAAACACTTTTTTCGCAAGATCGGGATTCCTACGCCGGAAGCGTGGCCTCGGTGCGGTCTTCCCGTGATTGTTAAACCTTCATGCCTGAGCGGAAGCAAGGGCGTAACAAAGATTTCTACAGAAGAAAAACTTTTTGATTTTCTCAAGGATTTAAATAAAACAACTGGCCGATGGGTCATTGAAGAGTATCTAGAGGGTCCATCTTATTCTCTCGAGGTTTTTGGTTTGGAAGACCATTTTGAGGTGGTTCAAATCACTGAGTTGGAGATGGATGACCTATACGATTGCAGAAGAGTGATGGCTCCAGCAAAGATACCTGAGTCATTGGAAAGTCAATTTAAAGAAGTTACTATCACAATTGCAAAAGGCCTTCACCTGAAGGGAATTATGGATGTAGAAGTCATCTGCCAAAATGGAGTTATAAAAGTATTGGAAATTGATGCCAGACTCCCGAGTCAGACCCCAATAACGGTCCTGAAATCAATAGGAATAAATATGCTCGAAATTCTTTCAGATAGCTTTGTGAACAACTCACTTCGAACGGTGCCGAATTTAAAGTCTCCTAAAGGAGTAATTTACGAACAGGTTCGTGTCTCTGAAGTTGGGATCGAAGTTTTAGGAGAGCACATTATGGCCGATGCTGGACCCTTAAAAAGAGTTGACCAGTTCTTCGGAGCCGATATAGCTCTAACCAATTTTGACGGGCTTCGGTTTCCCTGGGTGGCGACACTCATTACAGTAGACGAGGATCGAGACAAAGCATGGAGGAAACGTTGTCAGGTCATCAAAGAAATTGAGCAGGGTCTTTCAACGCCCGTTTCTTCCCGACCTGTAAATAACCTGTGAATAGAGGAAATTTCTCATAAATTTAGATTGTACAAAGGCCCTCCCGAATGACACGGCTCAAAGAAGAGGATATAAAAGCGATCGGCCATAACCTTAGTGCTTACGATGCTCATTTGACCAAAATGACAGGTTTGACTCTAAAACAAATCGCCATGCGAGCAACGGGCCTTGATGAGAAAGAAATGTCTGATGCCCTTGCTTCAACCATCGTGGGTGTTATCCCAATTAGTTCAGGTCAAGGGATCATTAAAAGCTTTACAGAGGGAGTCCGAGAAATCCTCAATTATCTCGGAGCAAAAACTTTTCAATCTGAAATGTTTGATATCGGAGGGCTATCCGAAGCTGTGGATAGAGGCGCGAGCATCATTTTTTGTGCAGATGATCAGAAATTTATCGCACTTAATTTATCTTTGAAAAAAGTGGTTGACAATGCAGAAGCAACAGCAAGAGGATATGTTGAAGCTTTAGAGGCTGCCGCAAAGAGTCTGGAAGGTAAAGAGGTATTGGTGATTGGGGGAGCAGGTAAGGTTGGTTGGAATGCAGCCATTGGACTCAAAAAGAAAGGGGCTTACGTTTCTATTTACGATATTGACCTGGGGAGACTTTCCTCCCTTAACACAAATTATGTCGTTCGGGTAGAGAAAGATTTAGAAAAAGCCCTCGAGAAATATAGGATTCTATTTGATGCTTCACCTGTGAAGGATCTCATAGGGGCAGAACATATCAAATCAGAAACAATAATTGCTGCCCCTGGAATTCCTCTTGGATTGACGGAGGAGGCTTATGCACTCGTGCGAGATCGCCTCATCCACGATCCGTTGCAGATTGGCGTTGCCACCATGCTCGCCGAGGCTCTTATGAACTCTCGCAATGATTTGAATTAGGAATATTAAGATGCTGGGGGGTTGATCGGAATGATCAACGCAGACTCTAAATCTGCGTAGCCGGGTGTGACTCCCGGACTCCTCGCCATCGTATGGATGTGGAGACACGCTATTGGCAGGAAGCACAGATAAAAAAGTTTATTATCGAAAGCAATTACCCCTTTTTCGTCTGATCGAGAAAATGAAACTGTGGCCCTCCAGGCAGGGAATTCTTCATAGTATTAAAACGTTTGAAAAAAAGGGGGCGTATGGTCATTTGACCACCCACTGTAACAAAAAGATGATCGTGCGTGATTCAAAAAATAGTCGAGCTGCTCGTTGGCTTCGGAATAAATGGTTTCTGAAACCATGCGAGGAATGTGGAATTCCGGAATGGAAATTAAAAAAATACTCTGAGACCATTTTTAAACGGAAATGGGGGTCATTTCTTTTAGAAAAAGAGTTAGGTAACAAATGGATGGATAACGGAGGTGATTTATAATGGGAAAAATATGGGTTCGTATGGGTGACGGCTTTTTAACCGAAATGACTGAGGGTGAATTAAGAAAAGACTTAGAAGAAGGAACGAAAGATGCAGCTGAAAGAGCAGATGTTCCATCACTTTCGGACGATGAACTTAAACACCTTTTCGATATTTACAGCTCCTCGTCAAAGTTTTGCAGCGTGGAGATAGGAAAAGAGGTGATCCTTACTTATGATGGTGGGACCCTTAAAATTAGACGTGTAGGTATCGATGTGGGCAGAATCCATGCTCTTCAGATATATGAGAAGTTGTTAGGAGCAGACACCATGGAGTTGGCTCATGTGGATTATAGTTTTAAGTCAATCAAGCCGATCGTAGGTAATGAACAACCAATCCTTGAACAGGCATTGCTATCTACGACTATTCCTATTTTTTACGGGGCAATGCCCAATTTAGGGATATACACTCAGCCAGATGGTCCGGTGTTAAACCCTTCTGAATTACTGCCTAAGGGGAAAATATCTGAAGCAAGAGCCGCACAGGAAGAGGCTGTCGAACTCGCTGTGAAAGATATGGTGTATGTAGCTAGTGCTATGTATGAGTCAGGAGCTGATGGGATTAATTTTGATACGACCGGGGCTGCAGGAGATCCGGATTTCTTGGCAGCTCTAAGATCGACAAAGATTTTAAAAGAGAAATATCCTGAAATTTGCATTGAACTTGGCATGGCTGGAGAATTTATTTTAGGCATGCATGGTGAACTGAAGTTTGAAGGGATTCGCTTAGCTGGATTGTATCCTCATGAGCAAGTTAGATTGGCTGAGAAGGCAGGAGCGACGATCTTTGGTCCGGTTGTAAATACAATTACAAATAAATCTTGTCCTTGGAATGTTGCACGGGCTATTACTTTTATCAAACCTTGTGCTGAAAAGGCGAAAATACCCATCCATGTGAACATGGGAATGGGGGTAGGTGCAGTTCCTGTGACTGATCATCCCCCGACGGATGCAGTTTCAAGAGCATCCAAAGCCATGGTTGAAATATGTCGGTTGGACGGATTGTAGGTGGGTGTTGGCGATCCTCTGGGAATGGCCATTACTCACGCCATTGCCTCGGGTCTGGGCGGAATGCGGACTGCTGGAGATCTGGTGGCACGCATGCAAATGACCCGTAGCATGAAAATCAGAGAGGCAAAGGAATACGTTGCTAGAAAGTTAGGAGTTGCGATTATCGACCTTTCTGATCCTTTAAGAATGACTGAAGTGAGAGACGAGTTTGGCCTGGGGTTAGTAACCCCTCTCCCAAAACGACCTATAGGGATAGAGTCAAAGTTTCGAATCTCTGAGGTCTTAGGAATTGAGATTAATAGCGTTAATAGATTCAGGCAAAAAACCATTATAAAAAAGTAGATCCTTTGATTAAGAATCGGTGTTCAAGTTGATTAAGAGAAGAAAAGTTACTTGTAAGATTAGGGTGGTGAGAAAGCAAGATTTTTTATAAAAATTCAATCGATGAAGGATTAGCGTATGTCAAATTTACTGCAACCTCATGGAGGTAAGTTAATTAAAAGATCATTGGATGGAGAAGAGCTCATCGAAGAGAGAAAGAAAGCAGAGAAGCTTTTAAAGGTTTATATGACGACCCGGGAGAGGGATGATCTGATCATGATGGGGATTGGCGCCTTCAGCCCTCTCAGAGGGTTTATGGGGAAAGCCGATTGGCAAGGGGTATGCGATGAGATGAAGATGGCCAATGGAATTTTTTGGCCTATTCCGATTACGCTTTCTGCGTCGGAGGAAAAGACCTCCAGATTTAAAGAAGGTCAAGAAGTGGCTTTGGTTGACGTTGAAAATAATGAACTGATGGGAAGCATGGTTGTCCAGGAAAAATACTCCATTGACAAGGTCTACGAGTGCAAACAGATCTTCAAGACCGATGACATCGAGCATCCTGGAGTAGCCAAAGTTATGGCACAAGGGGAAGTCAATCTGGCAGGGCCGGTGAAGGTATTCAGCGAGGGCGAATATCCTGAAAGATTCAAAGGTTTCTATGCAACTCCGGAAGAAACCCGTAAACTCTTTGAGGAACGGCGATGGAGGACAATCGCCGCCTTACAGCTCAGAAACCCCATGCATCGGTCTCATGAGTATATTGCTAAGATCGCCCTAGAAGTCTCTGATGGGCTTTTTATCCATCAACTCATCGGAAAACTTAAGGTGGGTGATATTCCAGCCGAAGTACGGGTCAGGTGTGTCGATGTTCTCGTTGAACATTATTTTACAAAAGATCGGGTTATCCACAAGGGTTATCCCTTGGAGATGCGTTATGCGGGTCCAAGGGAGGCATTACTGCATGCCATATTCCGGCAGAATTATGGTGCCAGCCATCTCATTGTTGGCCGGGATCATGCTGGTGTTGGAGAATACTACGGTCCCTTCGAAGCCCAAGAGATATTTGACCAAATTCCATCGGGGGCTTTGGCGATCAAACCCTTAAAGATTGACTGGACCTTTTACTGTTATAAGTGCCAGGCGATGGCCTCTCCAAAGACCTGTCCACATGGTAAGGACGACCACCTTATTCTGAGTGGCACAAAACTTCGGAAGATGCTTTCCGAAGGAGAAAAGCCTCCGGTGGAATTCAGTCGGCCCGAGGTTCTGGAAATCTTGGTCAATTACTATCAGCATCTTGAGGAAAAGGTCGAGAGCAAAATGCATAAATTTGTAGAAGGCAAAATGTAGGTAGAAATAGTGAACTCTTTCAACTTTCCAACAATACAAGGGATTAGGTCTTTTGATTGAAGGATGTAATCTAGCTATCTATAACTATGGTTTTTCAAGAGAAGTTTTTTACCATTTTTCTTTAAGCCAGAGGAAGAAGGAGGAATGAAATTTAAGAAGAGAAATACCATAAAGTTTGCCTTCTGGACTATTGTCTCTGTCATCTTCATGATCTACTTTTTCCACCTGCACACGTCGCAGACCTTGGCACATTGGTACTACTATAAGGCTGCTAAAGATGGCTATGCCATCAACGTCATGAACTTCTGGGATGCTACCAGAGAAAATCCAGCCACTCTCAAGATAGTAAAGGTAGATAAGATTGCTACCCCTCAGGAGATAAAGGAGCGGAAACTTCCCTTTGAGGCTGGCTTGGCGGCCATCCCCGTGAAGAAGGGTGACGTTCTGCCCAAGGGTGCCAATGGGGTCATCGAGATGAGATATATAAAAGAGCAAAAGAGGCTGAAGGTAGAAGGGGATGTGATGACCGTTTGGGAGCCTTGGAAATGGAGAGAGGCCAAAGGGATTATGTTTAAGGATAGTTTTAAGCATAAGGCGATAGAGCCCTTTTTCTGGTCAGCCTTCTATTTTCCCGGCTTAATGGTGTTGATAGGCCTTTCCTTAGGGCTTATGGCTGAAGGCTTTACAGATATGATGGGTATGAAGATTAAAAAGATTGCACATCACTAAAAATAGGAGTTCAAAAAAACTAGCATGATAGATTTCCCTATAAAATCGATGTTTGGAGTTTTTTTGAATGGCTATCGCTAACAAATTAAGGAGATGAAATAAGAAATGTTTTATCTTCCTGTAGCAGGGGTGGAGATTCCTATATGGGCTATCATCTTCCTAGGTTTTACGGTAGGAGTCGTGGGGGGCTTCATTGGGGTTGGCGGAGGTTACATGGTCACTCCTGCGCTTATTGTCTTTGGCCTCCCTGGCTATATGGCCACTGGCATTGACATAACCCACATTGCCGGAAAGTCGGTCGTGGCCAGTATTCGACACTGGCAGCTTGGAAACGTGGACGTAGTCATGGGACTTTCCATGGTGGCTGGGACCTTCCTAGGGGTGGATATGGGGATCCGAATGCTAACTTACTTTAAAAAGCTGGGCATTGCAGATTTGGCCATCTTGATTGCCTCCACAGGTGTCCTCTTTGCCATCTTCTTCTATACCCAGATAGAAACATCCAGGGCCCACAAAGAGGCTAAAAGGCGGCTTGACGAAGGGGAAGCGCTTAAAAGAGACCTGGTGCTCTCAAAGCTTGCCCTCTGGTTTCAGGCACTCCATATTTATCCCTTAGTGAAATGCCCTGTGGCCAGGATCGTCATCTCCCAATGGACCCTTATCATGGTTGGTGTAGCGACTGGTGTTTTGGCCGGATTCTTAGGTGTTGGCGGTGGCTTCATCCGAGTTCCTGCCTTGATCTACGTAATTGGGTCTCCCACCCATATTGCCGTTGGGACAGACCTACTTGAGATTGTGGCCTCAGCGGGCTATGGCGCTATAAAACATACCCTTGCAGGCAATGTGGATTTCATATGCGCCATCTACATGATAATGGGGGCTATGATCGGAGCCCAGATTGGCTCCATAGGCACCTTGTTTGTGCGCGGGCCAGCCATCCGCTATATACTGTCTTATTCCCTGATTCTGGCCTCCATAGGGTCTCTGATGCGGCTCATCTATGTCTGGACTGCCCGGAAGTTTCATTTCCTAGCTGGGCTCGCCGTAACCCTTACTCTGGGAGAGATGATCTTTCTCTGTTCCTTTATTGGCTTCTTAATTTATTTCTCCCTGAGGTACAGGGCGGGGAAGTGGATACCAGATTGGGCTGTGCCTCTGGTGGTCAATGTTGAAAAATAGCAAGGAAGAATTATGAAGAAAATAATCAACAACATTTGGGGATTCTTTTTTATGATTTTAATCCCATCTTTAGCCATTGCGGCCGCAGCCTATTATCTCTACTTCCGGGCCACTGTGAAGTAAAAAGGAGGTGAGACATGCAACTCATAGTCAATATCCTACTCTATATAGTTTTGCTCTATGGGTTCTATTATTATGGCTATGGTGCCTCGGAGCCAGACTATTTCACAGCCTTCGCCTTCATCTTCGTTATCATCAATTCACTCGTCATTATGTTCGTGCCAAGACTTCACGCAAGCAAACCCTTTCCCGGACAATACCCGGATTAGTTAAGGGGGGAAAGGTTGGGTAAGATACCAGGTGCTTCATATAAACCTGGCTTCTTACTCTTCTTCAAAAGACTGCCTACAACTTACACATATATGGACAAGATCAGCGAGATAAGAAAAGAGCTTAAGACCTTGGAAAGAAAAGTCCTGGTCGGGGATATCCGTAATAAAGACTATCAAAAGAAGTGGATTGAACTCTCCCTGCAACTCAAGAGGCAGATGGTCCTTTCCACCCTCGAGCCTGGGGAACGTATATTGAGCGAACACCACTTTTACTTTACACCCCCAATATATAAAATGGAAAAGGAGACAACCGATCTTAGCTACTATGCCACGGATAGAAGGCTCAGTAGGGTTGAGTGCCACGGGACTGAAGAATTGTTAGATTCGGTGCCTTATGGAGATATTCGTTCCATCGACTTACGTTCCGAAATCAGATGGGGCCAGATTTGTACAGGGGCAGGCATCTTTCTTTTTGCCTATGTCTTCAGAGGTTTCCTCCAAATAACAGAATATCCCCTCATGGCCTTAGGTTTTTCTGGCACTCTTCATGCCCTTTTTCGAAAGACCTTATGGTTTCAGGTTGAAGGCAAGAGTCTGGATGAAAAAAAATGGCGCATCTACGCCGCCCGGAAGAAGAGCGCCAAAAACCTCATCTCCACTATCAGGGGCTACCTCCGTTAGCCGGGACAGGCCTCGGATGGTCTATCTATACTCTAGGTGGTAGGAATGTGGAAAGAGGGGGATATCCCGGCTGAAATCAGTGTGTACAAGCGTTAATTGATCATTACTTTCCAAAAGAGGGAGCGGTCGAGACCATGCTGGCGTGGGTGATTATTATGGTCCCTTTGAAGCCCAGGAGATTTTTGATCAGATTCCCCCCGATTCCCTCAAGCTCAAACCTTTAAAGATCCATTTGGCATTCTATTGCTATAGATGCAAAGGAATGGCCTCCTGTAGGACCTGCCCTCACCCGGAGGAAGATCATCTAACATTGAGCGGGACATTATTGCGGAAGAACCTCACTGATGGGGATGCGATACCCAAAGAATTCAGTCGTCCCGAAGTCTTGACCATCCTTAAGGAATATTATTCAAACCCGAAGGAAAAAGCGGATATCCAATGATCTAAAACCTGACGGGAAATCCTGTTGCTTGTGATCAACCAAAGGGATATACATTGGCTAATGCTTCTGCTTGAGTCGGTTATCTAATATGACCTGGTCAATGATCTCTCCGCAAGCAATGCATCTCCATCCGAAATAGTCATCATATTTGTCATAGAACTTCTCATAGG
>Ga0315310_10000908_pt1 | contig 18663 bp, 12 predicted proteins | sample TDP5_MG_FD_203630 | JGI IMG/M metagenome (GOLD analysis project Ga0315310, IMG submission 203630) | Freshwater sediment microbial communities from Lake Towuti, South Sulawesi, Indonesia - TDP5 | ecosystem: Environmental > Aquatic > Freshwater > Lake > Sediment | place: Indonesia: South Sulawesi... | reverse complement strand
TCTCCTCGCCGCCGCGACTCGAGAACGTATCTATCGACCAAATCCAGGCTCTCTTCAGAGTAGTCAAGCTTCACTCCTCGTCTCCTCATCTTCTCCACAAAAGCCTTCGCGTAGACCTCGTTTTCCTCTATCCAGCGGAGAGCGGCCTCCCTCTCTCTCCGGCTGACGGGCTCTTCCCTCCAACGAAATTCCACTTTCTCTGGCCTCTGAGGCTGGGGGAAGCGAGGGGCTCTGAGCTTCTTCTCGGGGTTGCTTCGATCGAAGAACGCATCGTTATCCAGGTGGTCTTTCAGTGCTCTCTCGATCTCCGTGATCTCGGGTCTGTCGTAGAGTAGTGGGGATGCGCTTGTGAGGATCATGAATCCTCCGTCGGGTAGTCGTTCACACCTCTCGCATGGAGCGGTCAGAAGCCTCTCTTCGCCGAACAAGTCCACGTAGGCGGGTCCGAGGAAGTTCGCCCAGTAAACATCCACCAAGCCCCAGTCAGGCGTCCCCCCGACAGACTCCTTCCCGATCACCTTTCCATTAGGCCCCACCATATCGACGTAGGCCTTTGCCTCCCAGTCGTTATGGTGCATAGAATTGCCGTAGACAGCTGACAGGAATGAGTAGAGGCTCTTCGCTAGGTCGATGAACTTCTGGGCGTTCTCCTCTGACTGGAAGTAGGATTCATCGATACTGATCCCGATCGAGCTGAACGGTCTTGCGGGATTTATGGACCACGTTACGACTATGCTGGTCTCGTAGGGGTCAGCCTCAAACATAATACTCGAATTATCGTCGTTCATCCAAATCTCGATTGCTTTAGAGAGATCGAACTTCTGTCTCAGCGGCTCTGTCAGGCCCATTCGTTTCGGAGTGAACTCCGGCCCGTAAGACGCAAGCAATTGGAGTAGATCACGCGCTAGCTCCACAGACTGCAGCGGAATCAAGGTTTCGAGGTCGAGCGAGACGTAGCGTTCAAACTTCATTCATTCTCACTCCTAATAGGGGACTCTGACAAGATGGAAGATTCCCGATTTTATATGTTGTCCTACTGTCCCTGCTATTTTAGTATACTCAGGAACATATATGGTGAACTGAGTGGCTGTTGTCTTGGCGTACTGATAAGCGATCTGCAATTGACGGTTCATGTATAGGTATTGAACATTCTTGGCTTCGGCAAGCGGGTCCATATAGTCAGCGATGTAACTTTTTCCTCCCCATTCCGCAACAACTCGATCCGGCCCAACATTTGGCTTCAACCCATACATGTCTCCTACCGCTTCTTGGAATTCAAGGCCCGCCTCTCGGTTTGCGGTCACTTGAGCCTTCGATCCGGTGAACCATCCTTTGAGAGCGTTCCATGCATTGTGTGCCTTCTCAACGATCCAGTCTTTGGCTGCGACGGCCCTCTCCGCAAGCCATCCTCCCCCAGCCGCGAGAGCTCCCTTGATAGCGGGAGCAGCTGCTGCTGCGGCAGCATACGCGAAAGGCGCCGCCATTATACCCACCTCGAGTGCGATGAGCCCGCCGTACACGTATGGGCGCCATTCGGAGGGCACAACGTTCTCTCCGTACTCTTTGTTCCATTCGAGGAAGTCCTTGATGTCTCCTGGGGCGAGGTGCTCAGCTCCGTTTGGGTCGACGTATCTGAGGGGGTTGTTGACCGAGTAGACGTATCTGTTGAGTGTTTGGGGCTCTGTCAGCCTGGCCGTCCCTGGGTCTTGTGTGATGAACCTCCCAATCTCGGGGTCGTAGTATCTTGCGCCGAAGTAGTATAGGGCTGTCGCTGAGTCTTGGGGTTTTCCTGTGTACTTGTGGGTCTCGTGGCCGCTCTCCCCGTGGCTGGGTCCGAAGGGCTTGTAGCTGCTGCTGAACCTCACAACACCGCTGGGGTCGCTCACAACCCTCGTGCTGCCCAAGAAGTCCTGGTGAAGATACCTCACGCCGCCGCCCTGGATCTCGGCGACCTGGCGACCGGCCCCGTAGATCCTCTTGGTTGTGGTGTCGTTGCCGGTGAACCGCTGGTAGATGATGTCGAGGCCCTGGTAGATGTGGACCTCGGTGACGGCACCCTCGGTCTTCTTGATCCGCTGTCCGCCGCTGTCGTAGACGTACTGCGCGATGGTCTGGCCGTTCTTCTTGACCTGTGTGAGACGGTTCTCGTAGTCGTAGCTGTAGGTCCAGCTGTTTGTTCCATCGTTCTTGGTGGCGAGGTTTCCGTTGGCGTCGTAGCTGTACGTGGCGCTTCCAGCCTGGGTGAGCCTGTTGCAGGCTCCGTACTCATAGTTTATTGTGCCTCCCTCGGTCTTTGTGAGCCTGTTGCCCACGGCATCGTAGGTGTAGGAGATGCTCCCCCACGGCCCGCTTGAGCTCGTTAAGCGGTCGAGGGTGTCGTACCAGTATGTCTCTGTGTTTATGCTGAGTACGTTCCCCTCCCCGTCGTATGTGTAGTTGAGGTCTAGGAGCGTCAGGGAGTTGAACTTAGTCAGTATGCGCATGGGTCGGCTTCGAACGTCATAGCTGTAGGTCGTCTGAACGCCGTTCCCGTACCTGACGGTGTACACCTTGTCGTCGAGTGTGTATGTGAAGGCTGCGTAGCTCCCTGCTGTCTTGAGTCGGTCTAGGGCGTCGTAGGTGTAGGTTAGCTGGAAGCTGTCCGGGTAGGTCAGGGTGAGGATGTTTCCCAGCTTGTCGCTGGTGTAGAGCTTGGAGTACCTTGTCCCGTCGATGACCTTGGTCTCGTTGGTCAGCCAGTTTCTCTCGTTGTAGCGGTAGTAGGTCTCGGAGCTGGGGTCCTTCATGGTGAGGCGATTGCCAGCTCCGTCGTAGGTGTAGGTGATGGTTGAGCCATTAGGATAGGTTGTCTTGGTAAGTCGGTTCAGAGCGTCGTATGAGTAAGCTATCGAGTTGCCTTTGGGATCCAGTCTGCTGATGAGGTTGCCCACGTTGTCGTAGGTCAGGCTCTCGATGGAACCGTCAGAGTAGGCGGTCTTGACCAGGCGGTTGAGATCGTCGTATTCGTAGGTGGTCACCTGGCCCTCGCCGACGACCTCTTCGCTGCTCCATGAAGAAACTGAAGGCTCCGTAGCAAGACATTTACGCACAAAGACGTTATCCCAATGCGCAGTAATTGTGTTACCGGACTGTCTCACGTTTCCACCACAATATATTGACAAATTGTTCGTACCATAATCCTTGCTAAGCGTGTTCAACAGAGTACTATCATCATAGGCCTTTACTTGGTTAGCTGATGCGTCATGGAACAGCGCGAGATCTGACCAAGATTCAACCCACGTCTGCGTTTTATCGGTCACGTGAATACCTGAAATGCCATCCCTGCCGTGGTTCAGGTTCGTACAAAGCCCGTCCTCCGCTTGCCATTGTGCGCTTGGGCTATAGCGATACTTACTTACCATCACCGCGTCGGTGTTACTTTTTCTTATGCCTAGCCAACACTCATATCCTATGCTTCCAGACGGCATTTTTGCTTTGGCATGGACTTTGAAATTGTCTCCCCCGGTAGCAACGGTTCCCGTATAGGCATACCCCCAACTCCACCAATAGTTTCCGCCTGAGCCCGTCCCAGTGAGTTTTAGTTCTCCGCCAACTATTGACGGAGTTGCAAGGCCAGAGTTGCCCGCCGTCCATTTACTCAAATCACCGCTGAAATCATCAAAGAATATGAACGTGTTCGGGCCGCTTGACGTTGTGGTTGTATCGTTTTTCCCGTAGTACAGATAGATCGACTGGCTGCTGCTCAAGTCTGCTGAGACTTCTACCCAGAATGTCGCCTTATCGTTATCCGTCTTCTTCTCTATCCAGTAGTCCAGCTGAGTCTTTGCATCATTCGCAGTGAACCTGATGTCTCCGAAATCGGCCTTGCACTTAGAGCTGCAGTACACATCACTGCCGCTATCAGACCCGCTCCCATAGTGAACTGTGGTCTTTACCTGATAGTTTGTTCCTGCTCCAGACTGTCCGGTGATGTTGCATTTCTTCCTGTACTTCCAGCCGCTCAGCCAAGGACCACTTGTCGATTGACCTTCAATGATCTTTAGAAGGTTCCCGACTTGGTCGTAGGTGTAGCTCGTGGTGTGGGGAGATGTGGGTTGTGGATACTCTTTTGCCCAGATGAGGGGGCCAAGCTCGTCGTAACCATATGTCTTGTTGTGGCCGTTCTCATCGATGCTGGTCGTGGTGAAGCCGGCGTCATCGTACAGTGTGTAGCTGTATGTGCCGTCTGGGTTCGAGGCGTTGATGAGGCGGCCGAGTGCGTCGTAGTCGTAGGTGTAGAGGCTGCCTGTTGTCGTGGTGTGGTTCTCGACCTTGTCCAGCCAGTTGTAGCTGTAGGTCTCTGTGCTGTAGGCCTGGCTGCCGTTGTAACGCTCGATCTTTGTGAGGCGGCCTAACCCGTCATAGTATTGCTTTACTACGTGGCCGTTCTCGTTGGTCCTGGTTAAGATGTTGTTGATGTCGTCGTAGGCATAGGTCTTCGAAGCCGAGACGCCTCCCACGGGGGGATAGGTGACGCTTGTGAGCCGCCCCAGAACGTCATACTGATAGGTTGTGGTGTGACCGTTCGGGTCGGTCTCCGTGAGAAGGTCGCCTGTGGAGAGGTCGTAGCCGTAGCTCTTGGTGACGTTCGATTCTCCAAGAATGTTGCCGACCTTGGTGAGGTAGGCGTGTTGATACGTAGGGGAGTATGTGTATTGTGTACTGTGGTTGTTGGCGTCTGTGGTGGAGAGGCGGTTTCCATAGATGTCGTATGTGTGTTTGGTGTAGAGCCAGCCTCCGTTGTGGAGAGCCTTCTCCTCGAGGAGGTTCCCAACGAAATCGCGCTTGTAGTATGCCTCGATGTTCTTGGATCCATTCTGAGACTCAGCCTCCCCAACTAGGAGGCCGTGGATGTTCTCCTCGACCAGGTTGTCATAGAACGCGCTCGTGAAATCTGGCTTCGTTCCATCAGGTCGAACGAAGCCAGTCGATTGCTCTTCGCTGCCCCACTGGGAGATGGACGGCTCGGTGGCCGCGTATTTGCGGACGAAAATCCAGTCTACCCTGAGCAGAGCGTTGCAACTGCCGATGCCGACCTTCGAGTTGCTGATCGTCCCCCACCGGTCGGCCTCGGTGACGGCACCCTTGCTTACGTCGTTGATGAAGACTTCAACTTGGTCTCCTTTGCATTTTTCTCTGTAGCGGTACCAGACGCCTGTTGTGTATGAGCCGGGGTTTGTGTTTATGTCGCCTTCGGAGCTTGCGCCGCCAATTGTCTTGCACCACTCCACCTCCCAGTGGCCCCATCGCCAGATCAAACGGGTGAACCATCTGTCGTTCATGTCTTTGGCGGAGGGATGCATGTGAAACTCTCGGTACGTGCCAAAAGCCGTGTACTGGAATATTGCCTCTACATTCATGTTCTCCAGCGCGTCGAAGTCCGACTTCAACAGAGAGTGGGGTGCAGTGGTTCCAGGACTCACGGCACAACTGTCGCTGCAAGTCCACCCAGACAAAGCTACGTCTGTCCAGTGATCAAGGTTGTTGAAATGATCGAAGAACAAGAATGTGGCGGGTCCGTTGCTGGTCGTCGATCGATCGATCGACGGATCGTAGTAGATGTAGAGGCTCTTGTCTGAGCTTAGGTCTTCGCTGACTTCTACCCAGAAGACTGCCTCGCTGTCGGTCTTCGACTCCATCCAGTAGTCCATCAGAGTTTCTCTGTCGGCTTTGGTGAATCTGATGTCTCCAAAGTCTGATCTGCACTTCGTGCCTAGGTAGACGTCTTTGCCGCTGTCTGTGCCTGAAGTCCTGTGAACAACTATCTTGATCTGATAATTTGTCCCCGCACCTGGCTGTCCTGTGACATCGAACCGCTTCCTGTAGTTCCAGCCGCTCAACCAGGGGATACTTGACCTGGCGTAAGCCCAGAACGCTTCGTGCTCCTTAGCATCTTTTAAGTAGAGGAGGTTGCCCCAGCCATCGTAGCCGTAGTGGTTGGAGTAGGACTTGGTGGTGGCGTTGCCTCTGTACACGTCCTCTTGAACTGCCGCTCCGTACTGATCATAGAAAGTTATGAGCTTGTTCAGCTGCACCTTGTTGCCGTCTAGCGTGGTTCTGTTATTCGATTGAGATGTGCTGCTGAACTCATAGTAGGTGTAGGCCTGGATCGATGGATCTGCGCCGGCTTGAGCCACCTTGCTATTTGTAACTTCGCCGTCCTTCAGAGTGTAGTTGAAGCTTCTGCTGTTGCTGAGGACATCGCTTGATGAATACTGGTTTTGGAGGGTAACGAGGTAGGTGACGAGGTTTACCCCTATTGGGGAGCTTCCATATGTGTAGCTTGTGTGTCCTCCTGTTGGATAGATTGTGCCGTTGACAAGCCAGTTACTGGTTCCGGTATCGTACTTGTACTGTGTTGTTCTTCCTGCGGGGTCCGTGACGCTGACAAGCTTGTTGTCTAGGTATCCATATTGGATGGTGCGTTGGCCGGACTGCACGCTGGCAAGTCTCCCGTCGGAGTCGTATGAGAGGATGACGGTTCGGCCAATGGTGTCGGTGATCTGTGCGATCTTGCTTCCGGAGTAGCTGAATTCGATTCGGTTGTTTCCAGTCCTGTCCACTATGTCGGTGAGTCTCTTCTCTGAGTCGAAGATGTATCTCGTCCCCGGTCCTGTGTAGAGCGTGTAGGAACCATTGGCGTGCTTGACGAGTTTGAAGTGTTGCCCTCTGTGGTTCTCGTAGATATTGTTGGTCCAGTTCATGGGGTACTGCTGCCCGTCCCAGAGGTGTAGGTAGGTCTTGCCGATCCAGGGGAAGTTGAGCTGCCACCCACTACCCAAGTTCGCCCACGGATATATTTCGAGGTTGTACGGTGAATCCCCGTTCAGGAACGCTAAGGGGGTTGTGAAGACCCTGGTTATGGCTAGATCCAATTCTCTTCCTGGCAGGTATAGGTCTGTCTGCTTGATGGTCAAGAGGCCGCTGCCAGGGGAGACGTACTCTGCTAGCTGCTTGAAGTATTCTTGATAGGGAGAAAGCCCCGGCCTGTTCCACGGGTCTGACGACGGCGTGCCCGAGGAACCCGTTGGCATCGCTAGATAGCCGAACATGACGTTGTGGGGGCTTGCGGTTCCTTCAGTCCAGGTGAGGGGTATTGTGGCAAGGGTTGTGGCGTTCTCAGGGGAGGAAACGAATGCGGGGTTGTTGAGGCTACTACCGAACGGCGTTGTGCTAGGTGACCAAGTGGAGCCATCGGATGAATGCGTATACTTCAGTATACCCCCATCTATGTAGAGGGCGTTCAAGCGGTATAGTAGGCCAAGCGTGAGCGTCAGCGAGGTAAGAGAAGTGGTTGACTTGATCTCGGCTGGAGTGGACCAACTTGTTCCTCCCGCTGCTCTCTTGCTATACCTGAGGCTGCTCTCGCTGCCGGCGTAGACAACGCGTATATTCCCGGAGGAGTCAACAGCTTCAGAATGCTCGTTGCTTGCGGAAGAGAGAAGACCGATCTCACCTTCGCTGATGACGTTGCCGCTGACAACTCTGGCTCCCTTCAGCTTTGAGTTGTAGGTGTAGACAGCGTAGTATGAGTTGGAGCCGGTGGCGACTACTCCGACACGATAGGCGGACCCACTTGCCTCCAAGTCCTTTCGCGTGCTCCAGCTCGTGCCGTTCGAGTCGGTCGCTATGTATAGTGCTGGGATCGATGCACTGAAGCTTCCTGCCACGGCGGGCACACCATTCGAATCCACTGCAACCGACACATGCCACAGAACGTCGGTACCATACATTCCTGAACATTCCACGATGGTTCGCTGAGGACCCCATACCACTGTGGACCCATTTATCGAGCCTTTGATGAACTTCGTATATTGTTTCCATACATTCGTGGATGGGTTCTTCCAACCCCAGCACCAATACGCCAAGTAGAAATGACCACCCCAGAGTTTCACATCGAAGCCCTCGGACACGATCGGGTCCGTGGGAACGTAGGTGGGAGTGCTCCATGAGACCCCGTCGACGGACGTGGCATACCGTATTCTTCCGTTTGTTGTGGTGCCTATATGGTAGAAAACCCAATAGTAGTCTCCGTCATAGACGACCTTCCTTTCAGGCGACACATACGTTGCCCACTCACCGCCGTCTGAGGCCACGATCGTGGGGTCCACGCAGGACAGGTTGGCGGGAAAGGAGATGACTACCCCTGAACCGGGGAACAGCTCCGGCCAATTGAAGGAGGCTTCATAGAGCCGTCCGGAGGGCGCATCCTCCCAATCCACTGTAAGCCAGAGATCCCAGCTGGAGGGGTCAGAAGATGTTCCGATGTGCGCCTTCCGGCTAGCGAGCGGAACCGCGGACATGTTGTTTGAGCCAAGCCGAAGCGTCTTGTCGCGTTCCATCCTCAAGAACGAGGCAGGTGTAGCTACCCCCCAGACTATGTTCAGATCCCCGAACGTTTCGTTCCCTGAGAAGGCAACGCTCAGCTTAGGCCTCTCCTCTCTCGAGAACTCGGCCGTGAAGGTAACCGTTCCTGCAGGCGAACCCTTCGAGAGGGCTGCGTACCGACACTCGAAGAACGTGTCGTTGACCTGTGTGACGACCGGATGAGACGGATGAAGAGGACGGGAAGCGTTGATCAGGAAGGCGCTCCTTGACAGCAAGCTTCCATAAGTGAAGGTCATGACGTAGGGCCTAGTTCTGTCGAAGCTGTAGTTGCCGAACGTGGTCACAAACATGTACTGCAGGCCCGTCTCATTCAAGTAGGGGTCGATCGTCCTATCGTCCACGACGCTCGAGACGGCGGAGGGCTCGGTGAAGGAATACGTCACAACACCGGGTGGAAGAGACCTCACTCCAGACTGAACCTCTCCGCCAGCTGAAGCGGCTGAAACGGGAAAGATAGCCAAAACCGAGTTGGCGACCAGAAGGGCCAGAGAGAGCAGACCCCAAACCCTCTTCCACGCCAAAGACCCGCCGGAAAACATACAAAACTGATGGTGAGTATTGGGAATAAAAGCCTAACTGAAAGGGCAGTCAATTATGTGCTATTTTCCAAGCCTAGAGCGAGGGAAATCTGAGCCGAGTGGTCGATTCATCGATCTCCGTAATGAGCCGGTGTGACTCCGCAGAACCGGTTTTCCCGTCTGGGGTGTCTAGGCTAGATGAATTGGTCGTCCAACCTGAAGCCGATCGATCGACGCCACCCAACCATAGGATTAAACCTTCTTGTCACGGCGTCCACAGGCAAGTAGGCAGGGCACTCTTCGGGCCCTGGAGAGAACCCGCAGGATCTCCAGAATATTCCACCTCCCAAAGGAGTCGATCTAGAGGAGGTTGAAGCAATCCTTGCACGGCGCCCGCACTTCAAAGACCCAGCCGAACTCAGAGCAACTCAGCCGCTCACCCAAGAGGACCGCCGCGAAAGACCCAGCCACCCGCCTGCCTATTTGCAGGTAGGACATCCAGGTACGGTCTGATAAATCAAGGCCCCCGAGAGAGTACATCGAAACTAAAGACATCAATCGGCTCATTCAATCCGATCGACCGATCTGCATCACTTTCCCCCCGGCATAGCGACCTTGACAGGTGAACCCATGGTTGTCTTTATGTAGATTGAGCCGATGTTCTTGAACCTCTTCTCCAGCTTATCCGCGACTCTTCTCGCAACTGCTTCTGCGTTTCCAGCCACATCCTCGTCTTTCATCTTCTCGGTTCCGATTATGCAGCTCAGCTGGGTTGTCTTCCTAAGCTGCATCGTCACGGTCTTGGCGTACTTCCTGACGAGGTCTCCTAGATCCTGTCCCGGCGTGATCGGTACAGGTCGCTTTCCCCTTGATCCGAGGGCTGCTCCGAGCGCCCTGGCGGCTGAGCCCATTACCGGCGTGTCCACTAGGAAGTGATCGTATCCCGATGCCAGCCGCTTAGCCTCCTTCTTGTTACCCACCAAGGACTCAACCTCATTCCTCTCGAGGACTCGGTCGACTCCGTCGGTCTTGCTGGCCCGTAGAGCGGTGTCGCCGGTTGCAATCACGCAGATCTTTCTCCTACTCTCGACCAAGCCATTTGGAAGCTCGATCTGTTCGGTGAACCTCTTCTCCGGCTTGCTGACATCTAGTCCCTTGACATTGAGTATGAGTTCAAAGGATTGACTAAAGTTCCTCTTCTTCATCCCTGTTCTGGCGGCCTGAACCGCTTTCACAAAAGCCTCCGTGCGAATCGACACGACTAGCTCTCCCCCAGCACTTTGTCATACTTCCCCTGCTTAATGTCACGGGCAACCTGCCTGGGGTTCTCGCCCTCAACGGTGACGCCCATGCTCACACACGCCCCCACCACCTCTGCCACCGCGCCCTTCAACGTCCTAGCAAGCATCTGGTCTCGCTTGGCCTTGGCTACCTTGACCACCTGTTCCATTGAAAGGTTACCCACAAAATCCTTACCGGCAGTGGCAGAGCCCTTGTCCTTGGAAATCTCCTTCGCCACCAAAGCCGAAACCGTCGGCGTCCCCACCTCGATCCAAAAATTCTTTGTCTCAGTATCCACAGTAACGGTGACAGGCACACGCATTCCGAGAAAATCTTTGGTCTGTTCGTTTATCTTCTCAACGACTGCGAGGACGTTCACTCCTAGGGGTGCAAGCGCGGGACCTAGGGGTGGCCCCCCTGTTGCCTTGCCGCCGGCTACCAACGCCTTGACCGTTCTCTGTGACATCTTCGTTGCCGCTCTTCTGTGGAGTGTGGTGAGATGGTTTTCCCGCAGTATTTATGCTATGCAGTTGTGGCTCTCTTCATTTGACTGCGTCGGCGCCCCTTATCCCAGCGATGATTGACAGCTACCAATCCATACCTTGGAGGCAACAAACAAATCCTTAAGACCTTTGCATGGTCACAGGACAGGAGCGTTGGTTGATGCCTCGAAACAGGAGGAGGGTTAGTAGGCTCAGCAACATCATCACGTTGCTAACCGACTTCGGGATAAGAGACGCCTACGTGGGGGTAATGAGGGGAGTCATCCTTGGGATCATCCCAACCGTAAGAATAGTCGACCTCACACACGATGTGCCCAAGTTCAATGTCAGGTATGCGGCTTTTCTCCTCAGGAGCTCAACTCCCTATTTCCCCGATGGGACCATCCACGTCGCCGTGGTCGATCCTGGGGTTGGTTCACCGCGTAGAGCCCTGATAGTTGAGACCGAGCGAAGCTTTCTGGTGGGTCCTGACAATGGGCTCCTGTCCCTCGCTGCGCGGGTTGAGGGAGTGAAGCGAATTGTGGAGATAGGGAATGAGAAGTACATGCTTCCCCAGCGCTCTAGGACCTTTGACGGTCGCGACCTCTTCGCTCCGGTGTCCGCTTATTTGGCCAGAGGCGTTCCTCTGGAGGAGTTCGGTCACTTCGCCGAGAGAATCGTCGAGCTTCCTGCCACGGAGCCTCAGCTTATGGACGACGGGATTGTCTGCGAGGTTCTCCACATCGATGGGTTCGGCAACATCATAACCAACGTCGACTCGGTATCCTTGTCGAAGACTGGCATGAAGCGGGGCTCCTTGATCCGCGTCAAAGCAGGCTCAAGAGTCTTCAGAATGCATTTCTGCTCGACGTATTCGGATGTTGGAAAGAGGAAGCTTCTTGTTCTCATAGGGAGCCATGGCCTCCTCGAGATAGCGGCAAACCAGGGAAACGCAGCAAGGATGTTGGTGACAAGGAGCGGGAGAAAACTGGAGGTCACAACCGTAGATTAGGGCACCGACGGACTGAGTAGGACGAGGAGCGCCTGGACGTGAGGCATGTGGTCGATGGTCGACCCATCGAAGCCAAGCCTCTAGTCCTCGGTGTTAGTCATCTGAGGAACGGACAAGATATCTTGAGGCCGCTGTCAACCGGGGCAGCGCCACTGAGACCCTGAGTCTCAAGGGTGAAGCGAGAGCTCGAACCGCGCCGGCTGGCACAGACTAGCCTTCACGGCTTTCGATCCGTGTATGCTTGGCTGAGGTTCAGCTAGGGAGTGTGTTCTTCCTGAGTGGGAGCTCCTATCTTCGAGAGTCTGCTCTCCGCATCTATCTCCCCCAAGTAGACGGCAGCGCTTTCGGAAACGAGACTTCTCCAGTCCATATTCTCTCTCATACGCCTTCGAATCTCGGCTGAGGAGTACAGCTCTCTGTTGAAGAGGGGGGAGGGGTTAACCTGATAGCCAGCGTCCATGAACAGTGTTCTCACCAAGTTATTGTTGGAGTATACGACGTCGAACTTAGGGCAGAAAGTCTTCACATAAGAGACCCAGATAGAGTGAGTGCCAACATCGGGGACCGGCACGATCAGACAGCGCCTCAAGTCAACCCCTCCGTCCAAGAGGCTTCGTCTAGCGATCTCTATTCTCTCCCCGGCAGTGAAGGGGTTCTCAGGGGTGTAGCTGAACTGAGCACTCCCAATCGCTAGAATGATGTCATCGACCTCGTGAAGAATGATCTTTGCGACCTCAAGATGCCCGATGTGGAAGGGCTGAAACTTGCCTAGGAACAGTCCTCGGATCATGAAGCTTGGCTTACCTCCGAAATTATTCGGGTTCCACCTTGCAACCCATGGACCACCCTGCCGCTATGAGGTATTTCTCTTTTGGCTTTCTTGGCCCTCGACCCCACGAGGGGGTGTCTGGAGGCTCGTGTTCTTGAGGCCTACACCTTGGCAGCTGATGAGTCCTGGGGTTCCCTCCTCACCCACGACGGAGAACCTCGCCCCGGTTATTTGCTCGGCTACATGGATGGAGGTTAGTGTATGGGCTGTGAGTTTAGTCACCTCTATTCGGGATGTGCCGTCGGCTGGGGCCATGTAGACTACTAGTTGGTCTCCCAGGTGACTGTCTACCGGTTTCTGGGTTCTCAGTTGTTCCAAGAGTCTTTGCGCGGCCTCTCGGCCCACGGCTTCAGATGTCTTGCCGGGGCGTCCCAGGCTGTCCCCTGAGAGGACAGCGCCCGAGGTAAGATGGGCGACCAAGCTAATCCCGCACCCCGGGCTTTGTGAACACCTAGCATCCCCTGGCTGCATTTCCTCGATCTCGATGGCGGCGTCCGGGAGACGGGATTTTGCCAGATGCTCTTTCGCACTTGCTGCTATTCTTCTCGGGATGTGGCTGGGAAGCCCGGAGCTGTACACGAGACCCGTGATCTCTTCCAGTCTTCCAAACTCCGTGATCTGGATGGGTTTGAGTTTGACTATGGGATAGCAGCGGGCTCTCAGCTCTCCTTTGCCCACGGGGTAGAACCCCCTTCTAAGAAGGTCAACTTCAAGCCTGCACCCCATCTTAGCCAGAGCTGGTTGCAGGACCCACTGGAGAAACTCAACGGGGGGAGCCAGGGGGTTGTTGGTTCCCCCTATAAGGTTGGTTTCGACGGTGCCAGACGCGAAGCACATGGGAGGTATGAGCGCCTGGAGCACGAGGGTTGTGGAGCCCGCGGTTCCGATGTCGAACCGCATTGACCCACTCGATATGCGTGTTGGGTTGAAGCTGACCCTTCTCGAGCCCACGTGAAGACCCGTGGCTCTAGCTGAGGCTAGCTTCGAAACTGATTCCGCCGCCGCCAGGTGCTGAGGCCTGAGCCCAGGGTTTGTCCGCTTGGCTCTGACGTTAGAGACCTCCACTGGCTTGAGCGTTAGAGCCGAGAGAGCCAATGCGACTCTGAGGATCTGGCCCCCTCCACTCCCGTGGCTACCGTCTATTGAGATGAACTCGTTCATTCGAGCTTCTCCTCGCTCTCCCTGTTCATGGCCGCAAGCGCATCCGACATGCAACCGAGAAGCTCCTCTATCCCCTCACCCGTGAGGCAGCTAATCCTGATGGCCGGCTGATTCAGTGTTCTCTCGAGCTTCTCGAGGTTCTCCCTAGGAGACAAGTCGATCTTGTTAGCAGCCACCAACAGGCGGGTGTCTTTCCTAAGCGAGTTGGCCACGCTGTGGTAGATGGACATCTGCATCTCTATGGGAAGGCCACAGGTCTCGCTTGGATCGAAGAGAAAGACCGCCAAGTTCCCCAGGTTCTCAAGCGCGATTATCGCCCTGAGTTCTATGGGGTTTCTCTTTGAGAGGGGCCTGTCCAGAAGCCCTGGTGTATCAAGTATCTGCAAAACCCTGCCTCCCAGAACTTTGTGGCCAACGTTGACTTGCTTCGTGGTAAAGGGATAGGCAGCGATGCGAGGCTTGGCTGAAGATATCCTTCTCACCAGGCTCGACTTGCCTGTATTCGATGGCCCGCACACCAACAGGCACGGTTTGTCAAAGTCTATGTCCGGCAACTTTCTGAGAACGGCTCGGGCTCTCCCGAGTTCATCAAGCTGTGGGTCTACCTGCTTCAGCATGGAGGCCAGCCTCCCGAAGTAGCTCTTCCTGACCGACGCGTAGCCTCGACGGATGCGTCGCATCTCTCGGAGATGTATCCGCTGCAGGGATTCCGTCCTCTCCAAGGCCCATTTGATCGCTCCCATATCCTTCTTGAACCGATCAATGCTGACTATCGTGTCTAGAACGTCTCGGTAGAAGGGGTGAACCTCCTCGATTCTTGGTGTTTGCCTCAGGAGGGCGTGAAGCCTCCGGGAAACTAACCCTCCGGCTGCTTTCACCCTTGCCTCTTCCTTCAGGCGAGGTCTTTGCCCCCTCTGGAAGACTCCGACCGAAGCGGCTTTCTCTCTGGCTTTCCTGAAGGCTTGCTCCAGTAGCTCCTGCGCCCTCGGCACTTGAGGAAGCTGCTCAAAGGGCTGCGTCCCAGACACCCCGCAAACACTTATCTACGGAGCTATTTTGCTATGGCGTACACATCGAAGGGATCCGAGGCATGTCTGCTCTTCCATTCCCGTTTCCTGGGGCCACGACGATAGGGATACGCTCACCTTCAGGTGTAGTCATCGCGTCCGAGAAGAGGCTATCCTATGGTTACTTCGTCGTCAGCAAGAATGTCAGGAAGGTCTTCAAGGTTACCGATCGCACCGGAGCGGCCTGCGCCGGTATGGTCGCAGATATGCAGGTGCTCATTCGCGATGCCATTGCAGCGGTTAACCTCTACAAGCTTGAAATGAAGAGAGAGCCCTCAGTCCAAACGATCGGGAAGATCCTGTCTAACCACCTGTTTGGACAGAGATACTACCCATACCTTGCTGAAACGATTGTGGGGGGTGTTGATGATCGAGGGGCACATGTCTTGGTGTTGGATCCTTTGGGCTCCCTGATCGAAGACGATTATGCAGCGGTTGGAACCGGCGCCGAAGTCGCCATAGGCGTTCTGGAGGCAGACTACAAGGCAGATCTGGGCAAGGGTCAGCTATTTGATCTTGCGGTGAAAACTGTTAGAACATCCGTGAACAGGGACACCGCCAGCGGCAACGGCATTGACCTGATGCTCTTCACTTCACAAGGCTTGGAGCGAGACGAGACAGTTGGCGTCCAGGCTTGAAGCTGTGTGCCGACATCGATGAAGGCAAGACGATAACCGAGCTAAAGAGAAGACTAGCCAAGCAACGGTATCACTTCATCGGAAATCTCGCTGCGGTCAAGGCCTGCAGATGGCTGCATGAAAGCCTGGTAAACGGCAAGGCCTGCTACAAGCAGGTGTTCTACGGCATAAGTTCCCATCGCTGCGTTCAGTTCTCAGCGTCGCCCTTCCACTGCACACAGCGGTGTGTCTTCTGCTGGAGAATGCAGCCCGGTGACATCAGGGCCACTTGGAACGAACTCCAGCTTAAGACTCCAGACGACCCCGAGCAGATCGCGGCGGCCGCTATAGAGGAGCAGAGGCGACTAGTATCGGGCTACAAGGGTAACCCGATGGTCCCACGTCGACGGCATGAAGAAGCTTGTGACCCTCGACATGTTGCGATAAGCCTGGCCGGTGAGCCGACACTCTACCCAGACCTGGGCTCCCTGATAGATTGTTTTCGTCAGAGAGGGCTGACCTCTTTCTTGGTCACGAACGGCACGAAGCCCGACGCTTTGGCTGGTCTCGCAACGGAACCGAGCCAGCTCTATGTGACCGTCGCAGCCCCTTCTGAGGCGATATACCAAGCAGTGTGTAACCCGTTGGTCAAAGATGGATGGAAGAGCCTCAAGGCAACGTTGGAGATCCTCAGCAGCTTCTCCTGCCCTACCGTCATTCGCCTAACCCTTGCCAAGGGCCTGAACATGCTGATGCCTGAAGCATACTCCAAGCTGATCCTCTCCTCGGAGGCTACCTACGTTGAGGCTAAAGCCTACATGCACGTAGGGTACTCGACTGGAAGAATGGACTTCCAAAACATGCCTGGCCACGAGGAGATTGCGGCTTTTGCCTTGGAGCTGAGCCGACTAACGGGCTACAACCTCATCGACCAGCAGAGGGAGAGCCGCGTTGCTCTTCTCAGCAGGCTCGAAAAGCCGATAAGGCTCGGCTGATAGGCGAGTACGGGATGAGCTTCGAGAAGGCTATGGAAAAGCTTAGGAAAAACCTATCGGCGAAGGCCGAGGCTCGAGAGGAAGTTCTGAGGCTCGGCAGGAGAGCTATTCAAGAATCCGGCGCCGCGATCATATCACTCCACCGAGGAATGCTCAGAGAAGCCGATCACTTGATTGCCGAGGTCGAGCGCTTTCTTTCTCTTGTGAAGCAAGCCAGTCGCCGGGAAAGGGAGCTCGGGTACCATGGCTTGATAAACCAAGCCTATCAGGAGTATTGTGAAGCAAAGCTTCTGCGTGAATATGTGAGGACAGGGAAGGTTCTCCCGCCGACGAAGATACGAGCTCCGAGAGATGCCTACGTCCTTGGATTGGCGGACTTCTGCGGAGAGTTGAGAAGATCATGCCTGGAGAACATCAGGAGAGGTGAACTGGTCAAGGCGGTCAAGGACTTTGAAACAATGGAGGAGATCTACGACGAGCTAATGATCACCCTGCACGCTGCACCCAGTACACGGGGTCTCCGCAGAAAATGCGATCAGGCGAGAGCTCTGGTTGAACACACCCGTGGCGACGTTACGATGGAATACCGGAGGGCTCGAATCGAGGGCATGTTGGAAGGGATGGACAAGAGCCCAGGAAAGAAACATGGCCTCGCCGCTTCGCGAATGCCGTGAGGGATTGGAACACCCCTTGCCTGCTGTGGAAGAGATGGTCTGGAATACACGGTGGCGACCCACTGTCCCTGAGGGTTTCTCAGCCCTCAAAGCCGCAAGAGCTCAGGCCATGCTGGCGTCAAAGGTAGTCGAGGAGGATGCGCTTGGGGAAGACCCAGAACTAGTGGCCGGAGTCGACGTGGCGTACGACTCGAAGAACGGCGCCGCAGCGGTCGTCGTGATTTCCATGAAGGATCGCTGTGAAGAGGATTCACGAGTTTTTCTGGGCCCTGTTGGCTTTCCATACATTCCCACTTTCCTCGCATTTAGGGAGGCACGCTTCATATTTGCCGTGCTTCGCCGGCTCACAACCCGGCCAGATGTTTTGATGGTGAACGGCCACGGCCTGGCGCACCCTAGACGCTGTGGACTCGCCACTCACGTGGGCGTCGTGGAAAAGATTCCTTGCATAGGAGTGGCCTCGAGGCTGCTCGGAGGATACATGATCGAGTCGTGCGGAGGAGAAAAACGCGTCTTGGATGGTGAGGGAAAGATAGCGGCCAACACGGTCCAAACACCGAAGGGACCCCTCTACGTGAGCGTGGGAAACATGATCTCCCTCAAGCGAGCTACTGAGTTAGTGGCCCTCCTGATCGATGGAGGCAGACTGCCCCTTCCGATAGCGCTGGCTCACAAGGCCGCCGCATCTCTACTGGCAGACGGCGCGTCGAGGTGAAAGAGAGTGAGAGAAGGGTTACGCGGACCTAAGGAACGCCTTCTTCTCCTCCTGGCTGGGAAGGCCTCCTACATCAAAGCTGTTGAAGCGACGACATCCTCGCTGGCACAGGAACTAGGGATGTCACAGCAATCAGCCTCGAGGTATCTGAGGAGCCTGGAGAGAGACGGTTTCATCGACAGGAAGAAGAGCGGAAGAAGGAGCCACGTGAAGTTGACTCCTAAGGGCCTCATTGCGCTCAGGGAAGTCTATGCTGACTACAAAGCGGTCTTTGAGATGCCCGCCAAACTCGTTCTCGAGGGACGAGTGTTCTCAGGGATAGGTGAAGGTTCATACTACACCGGCCTCAAGGGCTACCTCCAGCAATTCGAGAAGAAGTTCGGCTACAGACCATACCCCGGTACTCTGAACGTAAGGCTACTTGACAGGAGCTCCATAGACAATAGACTACTCATGGAGAAGATGGCTCCCGTAGAGATAGAGGGGTTCAGCGACGAGAGGAGGACCTACGGAGCCGCGAAGTGCATGCAAGCCCTGCTGAACGGAGCTGTGGAGTGTGTTGTGGTCTTCTCGGAGAGGACGCACTACGAGTCTTCAGTCGTTGAGGTCATGGCCAGGAACTCCCTGCGCGAAACACTTGGGTTGAAGGACGGAGATCGAGTGACCCTATCTGCCAGCTTTCCTCCAAGCGTTCTCCTTGAGGATCTTCTGGACAGCAGCTGAACTGCTGTGAATGGGGCTGCTCTTGAACTCCCTTATCTTCACGGCCTTGGTCTTCCATTTCATTCCCTTCTTTGCCTTCAGGAAGTCCCTCATCCAACTCTCCTGGTCGTAGCCAAACGCCACGATGTCCGGCCTAACCTTCCGCACGATTTCCTCGAAGGA
>Ga0315310_10000907_pt1 | contig 18671 bp, 19 predicted proteins | sample TDP5_MG_FD_203630 | JGI IMG/M metagenome (GOLD analysis project Ga0315310, IMG submission 203630) | Freshwater sediment microbial communities from Lake Towuti, South Sulawesi, Indonesia - TDP5 | ecosystem: Environmental > Aquatic > Freshwater > Lake > Sediment | place: Indonesia: South Sulawesi... | reverse complement strand
GAGCCAAGGGATGATCGGCATGTCATCCGTGAGCTCGTGCAGAATCTCTCTTTCGATTTCTTCATTCGGTCGGTCAACACTTTCTTCAACAAGGTTGATTATAATGATAACCTTCTTAATCGTCATTCTATCCGCCTCCAATACGTTACGCAATCTAAGCTCTTCTTTAAGAGATGTTTCTTTGAGGTGAATATTCTTGATTTAGATTCACATAATGCTAGTGTTCGCTTTCTCTCACTATCTCCCGGATTCTGTTTTGAACGGCGTCGACTGGTTCAATTGTGTTCACGAGGTAACATGGGACAAATCTGAAGAGTCTTCTGAAGAAGTCCTGCCTGATCTCGACCTTCTCCTGCGTCTTAACGATCAGATAAGGGTTGAGAAACTGTTCCGGCTGCGTTGTCAAATAGTGCACAGCTTCCTCGCCGTCCAGCCTTCTCACAATTTCTGAATCATCTTTGTCTCGTTTTAGCAAGATCACCTTTCTCACGCGCGTAGTGTCAACGAATTTTCCCAGCCCAGAAATCCAAACTGGATCGAGCATTGCGCGCGAGTACTCGTGAGCAACATAAGGATCTTGGAGCATTCTCTGAATTGATGCCTCTTCAATGCCCTTCTGCCTGAGCGCATCAATTTCGGCTGTTTTCAAGGGTTCAACGTTTTCTAGCTTACACTTGTCTAGTAGTGGGATGATTTCTGGAAAGACTCTGACTATGTTTGTTCTGATGTAGAATTTTCTTTCGCTTATGTCGGCACTTGCTCGACCCTTAATCCCACCGATGAATCTGACGTACAGCCAGTCGTCGCTGTGTAGTCTGGCGCCTTCCATCTTCAGCAAGGCGTAGCTATGTGTTGACTTGCCTGTGCCTGTGGGAGCAATCAGCACAATGCCGTTTCCGTTGACCTCAATGCAGCTTCCATGTATGCTGTGGATGTCGTGTTGATCCTCTGCAATGTCACATGTTACGCCCAGCGCCCAGCTCTTGACCTGACCGTAGTACTCAGTGTTGAAGATTATGGCTGTCTTGGTTTTAGAGTTGTAGAAAGCGTGCGGCTTTCCCTCGTTAAGGTCTGGGTCTAAGATAGCGTACAAGCGTCCATGAGATTTGATTTCTCGGTTCATGGAGAACCAGTTTTCGAGCCAGAAATCGTAGAGATGTTCGCTGTTGGTGAAGAGTTGCATGCAGAAGCCGTCTATGTTGGCCTTCCAGCCATACCACTCGTTGCCAAGGGCTTCTTCGGCTCTCGCTACCAGTCTGTCCCTCTCTTTCTTAGATATTATGCTGCTTTCAACTCTTCCTCTGACCTTGGTGATTTTGTTGTATTTGTTCATCTCATTCAGCTCTCAGGCTTGCCGGTGAGAAATCACAACGCAGGTTCGTGAGCGGCATCGTCTCTCAAATGTTTGTTGTTCACAAATATGTCTTGCGACGAGAAGAGCATAAAAATGCAAAATCAGCTATTTGTTCTCTTCTGGCGGCTTGACCTTTCTGAAACTCAGGTATATGGATACGTCATAGGCTATTTTGAACAGACCAGCAAATAGGAATGGCTTAGTCAATAATGCAGCCTGTATCAGGTATCCTGAGATTGAGGGTCCTGGCGCTGCTGCGATGCTCCTTGACACGTTAGTGATGCTGGTGGTCGTGTTTCGTTCTTCTGGTTGGATTATTGCCAGCATGTATGATTGCCTTGTGGGAACATCCATTTGAGAGAGAGTCTGTCTCGCGAACAAGAAAGCAACGGCAGTCTGAAAGGTTGGTGCCAACCCCACGCCCATAAGGAGCAGATTGGAGGGTAGGTGTGTGAAGACCATGGTGTTCAGTAAGCCAATCTTCTTGGCGAGTCGCCCAGCGATGAGAAAGGAGGCTGCGGTTATCAGTTGAGCCAGAAATAGGATGGCGCCAACTGTGCTCAGGGGAGTATTGTACCTTTGTTGAAACCATTGTGAAATTATGTATTGAATGACAAATCCTCCTCCGAAGGCATCTATTGAAAAGAGAACTGACAACTTGGCAACTGTGCGTCTTGACTTCGTAAGGCCTAAGAGACCTATCCTAGTGACTTCAACTTCCGCCTTTTGAGACAGAGACCTGTAAAGAATCATCAGTAGTAACCCAGTTAGAGCAAACACGGCGAAGAGTAGACGATGTCCGTTGATTAGGGAAAAACCAAGGTAGTTACGGGAAAGTTCAGGTACAACTGCAATCAGCGACCCGAACGAGGCACCGGCATAACCTAGCAGATTGAAGACACTAAAGGCGTAGGTTCTTCTTTCATCGTCTGTGGTCTGAGGCATTATCGCTTGCTCAATGGAGACGAAAGGACCTGTCTCTGTGGCGTTGACGCCTATGCTCCCGATAAAGACGGCTAAAAGTATGATGGTCAAATTGGTTGAAATGATTAGAAGTACACCTGAAGCCAGCATGAGTAGTGCAAAAAGGCTAAGAGAGATTCGTCTACTTACTTTGTTAGCGATTAGACCCGCCGTTATGGTTAGGAATAGCCCACCCGCGAGAGCAATAGTGGAGATGAGTCCAACTAAGAAGTCTGAGAAGTTGAGAACGTCTTTTCCGAAATAAAAGGGAAGCGCTGTACTGAGATAGCCGAAAGCCAAAGTTCGAAAAAACTTGGTTACCAGTAGAATTTTTCCGTCAAAATTCAACCAATGGAGACTGAACCTTCCCACAGGAGAGCTCCTAGGCACAGGAACCAAACTCCCCGTAAAATCGTGACCCTAATTGGACGGCTATTTTTCCCCGACTTTAGTTTTGCAGAAGCTGTAGAGCGCATCGTAAACAGGAAACTGATGTTCCATGTTGTCGTAGTCATTTTTGCAGACTTGCCTGAACCCATAAGCAATTGCATACAACCCGGGTGATTCCGGCGTTAGCGTGCGGTTGGCGGTGTCTGCTCCTCTCACTATCTTCGCTAGTTCCAGTAGGGCCGGATCCCTAAGATTATACTTATCTATGATTGCGTCGAAGGACACTCTATCGCCTTGATGTCCAAGTTCGACTCCAGGTACGTCGAACGGAATCGCCCCCTCTCTCTTAGCCACTTCCATCACTTTTTCAGTTGGCACAAACAGGAACTCTGCCTCTTTGTCCACGAAGTTCTTGATCAGCCAAGGACAGGCGATGCGTTCAACCATGGCGTGTTCTCTAGTGACCCACTTCAAGTCCTGACCCACGGGAGAAGGATGAATCATGTTCAAGATATAATGATTTGCCAAAGGAGCTTTTCAGTCATTCATGATTTCCATCATGGGTCGACTGCAACATTCTGCAGGCCTTACACAGGTCATCTTTGGCCATGCTCGGACAATTCATCAACTACTACTCTTAATCGCTTAAGTAGCGAATTCTCAAGCTTCTCATTTTCTTCAGCGGCTAGATTGTACATGTCAAAGAAATCAAAAGGACGCTTTACAAGATCGATAATCTGCTTCTTGGGTATACTGGCGCTTTTATCCATAACCCTGACCATATGGCCTGAGAGAAAATGCCCCGATGGGAGCCCAGCGCCAGATGTGTCTAAACTCAATTTGTTAAAGGCGTTTCTTATTTCTTCAACTGGTCTGTGTTTTTCGCAAATCCAAAGCAAGAGTTGTTGTAGATGCCTTAGCAATTTGGGTGTGTCTTCCTCCAATTTCCTTACAGCTTTGTTATGCGCTTCTGCGCCTTCGAAACCTTCTACCACGCTGATTGCCATGGGTGAAGTATACCAGTTCGCGAGACCTTCTGTAACAAAATAGCTAAATACCGAGGCTAGAATTTGTCCGTGTTCGTTTGAGCTCTTCAAAGCTTTGAGTTATGGATTCTTCTCGAGCCAGTAAATCGCTCCTGCGTGATGAAATTCGTGTGCAAGATTCTTGCATATCTCAGGAGTAATCTCCATCATGAAAACGCTGAGGAAGACTTTGCCTGGCCGCATCATTCCTGTGTTGAAAGGGTCAAGCGTGATGTAGATATTTACATTGATTTCTGTTCCTTCTGGAAGATACGTCAACGCGGAATTCAGATATTCCTCGAATGGCAAGGCTAATGCACGAGTAAGACGCGATTCAAACGTAGCTAGTTTATCCACGCTAGTCGCTGAATGCAGATCTCTTTGAAACATAGATTCATACTTGTCCTCTCTCGGAAGAGACAAGTTCATCAGTATCTCTCTCAGATTCTTTCCAAATCTAGGTATGAGCTCTATGTAGGCATTAACCCACGTCCGAAACGCCTCATCATCAAAGGCCATTTTTAGGATTTTTCCGCTTTCGCCTTCAGCCTTGAATCCTCCTTCCGCCGCGTAAGCTTTCAGATAATCAACCAACAAACGTGCGGCCTGTCCCGTCACTTTCATCAATCGTTCTCTCCGCGTCTTAGTTGTGTAGGTACAGGTTATTTGATTTTGCAAGCCCGTAAGATGAATAAATAGTTTATCTGGAAACAAAAAGTCGATGAAAAAGAGAGAGGGATGGGCGAAAACCTCGGCAAATAGTATAATTTACACTCCGGAGTTTGGTAGCCCGGGGGAGATTCGAACTCCCGTCGACGGGTCCAAAGCCCGAATGGCATGCCACATTGCTCGGATAGAGACAGATTCTAGGCTGTTTTCGGAAACCGTTAATAATCGGCGGCTTGAAAGCCCAGAGACCACAATAGCAGAGTTTTCTGAGTATTGCTCAGTGGATGAAAGGCTTGAGCTTAGAGTGTGCAAAGACTACAAGAACATAGCGCTTAGATTCTTAAGGTTCTCTAATGGAGAAATCAACAGAGAGATTATTAGAGCCTATTTATCGAGCTATCTCAAGAAGGCACCCAAGACTTACAATAACCAGCTATGCGCTTTGAGAGCATTCATAGAGAGATTTCTGAGGCGCCCAGAGTTAATGGAAGGCTTCAAGAAAGCCCATGAAAATAGCAACCATGAAATAGCATTGCCTAGCAGAGGGCAACTTAAGAAAGGCTTTGAAGGCTTAGGCACTGACAAAGAGCGAGCAATCTATCTCTTTTATGCCACTACTGGGCTTAGGCACACTGAAGGCTTGAGGCTCAACCGATTTGAAGATATAGACTTTGGTTTGAGAGCGGTTAAGAGCAAGCATGACACTCGCACAAAGAAAGCTGGAATCGCCTTCTATAATGAAGAATGTGAGTATTGGCTTAGCAAGTATCTAGCCTCTAGGCAAGACAATAATGAAAGGCTCTTTCGCATAGGCTACAGAGAGTTCATTAGAATTTGGAGAAAGGCAAGTGAGAGTGCTGGAGTCAAAATAACTCCGCAAGTCTTGCGCAAGTGGCACTCAACCGAGCTAGGCGAGCTTTTGGTTCCAGACCGATATGTCGATATCTTTCAGGGTAGAGCGCCCAAATCAGTGATAGCAAAATTCTACACTGGCAAAGAGTTAGAGAGACTTAAGAGAATCTATGAACGGGCTAACCTTAAAGTGTTAGCCTAACCCATTTTCTTTTTGTTAATCAGGTGATTAAATGGCACAGAAATTCGAGAACCTAATGCGTAAATGTGTAACAAAGACCATTAAAGAACCAAAAACTGAAATGGAAATTCCCAGAGAAATCGTGGAATATGCCAAATATGTGAATAAGGTTGTAAGCCCGAGAACCGTCAAAAAAATAGAATCTGACAAAGGCGAAATGGGGCTTCTTGGTCAAGAAATCTTTAATGGGATGTTGCTTAATCTGAAGGTTCCAAATCTCTATGCTAACCCAATTTATGAAGAATGCGATGTCTTCCGCAAAATGAAAGGCAAACACTTTGATTTTTGCATACCACCTATTGGACACATAGGCGTTAAGACTACACCAGAAGGGTCAACCTACAGAAGATTCTTAGCTAATGTGGATAGATGGAAAAATGAAATCCACGATATCGCAGTCGCCATTAAAATAGAGAATTTGGGTAGTCTCAAAGCCTACTTTAGCGGATGGCTCTATGCTAAAGAGGTTGAGAGCCTTCCAACACATGAATTTAAAAAAGGCGAAGGCAAAGCCTACTGGACATATCTGAACCCAGATAGCGCTTTAACATGCCGAAACACGGAGATTTCTGGGGAGGCGTCTCCAAGACTTAAGCCCTTGCGCCCAGCAAAAGAGTTTAATATAATGCTCAGAGATGCATGTCGAAAAATGAACTGTCCGAGCCAGATACTAGAAAGTGCGTTAACTGGAATTGGATGATAGGCGTTCCAAAAGTATCACTTTACATTGTGTGAGCACACAAAGAGCATAATTTCGGAACACTTAAATCATGGCTTTCATTCTGGATACTGAGAGGCTCTAGTATGCCTAAGACTGGTGAGCTTAAGCTTGCTAGGCTTTTGCGAGAGCGAGAGACAGAGTATGAGAGCATTAAGATAGAGAATTTCAAGATGCTGGCTCGCTCAGAGCGCCTAGATGAAATTGGAGAGAGCAAATACACTCAAGTTTTGAAGCCTCTTTCAGTGCCTAAGCATGTTAAGCATGCGCTAATAATTGGGTTTGATAGTGAATGGAACCCAGAGACTGGAGAGCTTTTGAGCATTCAATTTGCAGTGGTTAAGAATGGCTCTTTGTTTTCCAGAGTCTATTATGTCAATGAACTGAGCACTCAGAGCCTCTTGGTGCATGTCTTGAATTTTCTAAGTGAAGCTAAGGTTGTGCTCTCTGGGATTTCTAAGCCTCGCATTTATCTAGTAGCCCATTTTGCTCAGAGCGAAATCAGCAAAATAAGAGACTATTTGAAAGAGTGGAAATTGAGGGTCTATAATAAGGCTATGAGTGCAGAGGCGAGTTTAGGCGCCTTAGAAGATTTAGAGTATGAAAGTGAATTGCATCAGAGAGGCTGGGCTAAGCGAGGCAAATATAGGCTCAAGATTTTAGACTTGTATGGCTATTTTGCTAGAGGCTTAGAGAAAGTCGGCGAGTTAGTTGGCTTGCCTAAAGTGGAGTTTGACACTAGCCAAATCCACTTAATAATCAAGCGAGACCCCGATCTCTTTGAGGCTTATGCTAAGCGAGATGCTGAAATATGCGCTAAAGCCTTCACTGAGCTTAGAGAGCGATTCTTAAGAGATTTTGAAATCGACATTCTGAAGTATCCAACCACTGCAAGCCTTGCAGGCGCAATTTTCAGGCTGAAATCTTTGAAAGAGCCTAATGCGCCTTTTAAAATGGTGCCTAAGAGTTCTAAGAGGCAAAAAGCAAGTGGTGAATGGGTAGAGACTTTTTCATGGGTTCCCGAATTTGCTGGGAGCCGAGACATTCGCTACATGGCTTTAAAATGTTATTGGGGTGGCAGAACCGAATGCTATGCGAGAGGCTACTTAAAAGGCAAGTTTGAATATCGAGATATAATCTCTATCTATCCCAGCGCAAGCATGCTTCAACCACTACCGAACAAAGATACTAAATGGATCCGATTTGATAGCTTAAAAGAGGCAATGCCATTAGAAGGCTTCTGCAGAGTGCGCTTTGAATTTCCAGCAGAGTGCAAATATCCATGCTTGCCAGTTATGCCAGTGAAGCCAGAGAAATTATTTTTCCCTTGGAGTGGTGAGAGCTACTGCACTCTCACAGAGTTAAGAACTGCATTAGAGTTAGGCGCTAAAATTCGTGAGATAGAAGGTTACGGCTTTAAACCTAGTCAATCAGAAAGAAATCATGCATTGAAAGAGTTCATGAGTTATTTCTTAAGGCTAAAAGAAAGCGAGCCTGAAGGCTCCTTAATGCGAGAAATGTGGAAGCTCATAATGAACTCGCTCATAGGCAAATTTCACCAAACAAGCCCAGAATATGATGAAAACTACATGCTGTCTTTCATGCAGAAAACTGGATTAAGAGACCTAAGCGACCCGAAACTCCGCAGATATCTCTATAAGCCTCCAGTGGTGGGTCCATGCTGGGCTCCCGAGTGGGCTACTTTAATAACTGGGAAGGCTAGAGCCTTGATGGCAGAGTTCATATCTAAAGGTAGCCTCTTTTGCTCAACTGACAGCGGGCTCTTTCCCAAAGGCACCGATTTAGAATGCGAGGCGCTAAAACAACTGCACTCAGTAGGCTCAGATTTTAAATTAGAGTATGAGTGCGATTCTGCCTTGCTTGCTAGAACTCGACTATATGCACTCTTTAAGAATGGAGAGATAGTTAAAAGCGCTAGGCATGGCTCAATAGCAGGCGAGCAAGACTTTGCCAAAATAGTGAAGGCTAACCTAGAAACCAACAAAGATTTAGCGCATAAGGTTCAGAAAGTCCACTTAGCCACTGCAAAAGACATGGTGAAGAAAGGCAAGAAACTGGGCGAATCAGAGATTTGGGAGAGACTCATAACTTGGGACTGGGATGCCAAGCGAGAACTAGCCAAGCCAGAAATCAATATCTGGAGAGAGTGGACAGAGACTAAACCACTAAAAGAAATCCCAGAAATCCCGGCGAAGCCAAAAGAGGCGAGAGAGGCAAAGGCTAGAGAGCATAGAGCACCCAGAGAACCCAGAGCGCAACTTGGGCGACCCAAAGCGCTAAACCCAGAGCAAACAAAAGAAATTCAGAAACTCAGTAGGGAAGGCTGGAGCATGCGCAAGCTAGCCAAGCACTATAAAGTCGGAGTGGCAACCATCAAAAGAGCCATAGGCTAACCATCCCGACCGTTCCGAAAGTCGGCTCATTGTGTGCACACAATATAAAGTGGTGATTTCGGAACACCGGATTTTTCTGGAGACTGACTGAGTGCTCAAAGTGGCTAGGCGAACGGCTCGATTTGGGTTTTCGCTTGCCTATCGGGGTTAGTCTGAGCCTCTATGTGCTAGAGAACCTTACAAATCGCTTAGGAAAATTGGTGGACAAAATTTTCAAGAGAGAGCGCTACTTTCTTTGCTCAAGAAGCTCTACAACTCTTTGAAGCAAAGTGCACAGCATGCAATTCTGCCTAACCAAGCTTTGCATTTTTGGATCCTGTGCTGCTGTGAGGCAAGTAGCTCTATTTGAGCAGTCTTTGCGAGTCCAACCAGCAAATCCAAATTCGATCTTGGGAGCATAATCCTCATTCAATTTTCTCACCCATGTCATGTCTAGGAGCTTCAGAAGGTTTATATATCTTTGTATATACACTGCTATACAGGCGAACCAAATTGGGAAAAAGAAGAATGACTACCATCAGAATCGACGAAGATTTGCTCCAAAAAGCCCATGAACTAGGTCTCAATGTCTCTAAAATCTCTGAGAATGCCTTGAAAGAAGCAATAAAGCGCATGCAAGGCTCAATTGAGAAAACAGAGCATGAAGATTGCCCAGATGCCAATGGATTTAATAGCAATGGTAGCCCGGGGGAGATTCGAACTCCCGTCGACGGGTCCAAAGCCCGCCATGCTTGTCCACTACACCACCGGGCTCCACCTTAGGCTTGAGTTGTTCCGTCGTTTTGTAATGATTTGTTCTTGATATTAACTTTTAACCAGATTCTTCGGGCGAGGCCTTGCGTAGTTTGAGAGCGTCTTCGTGCTAGATCTTAAGTCTAGAAGAGAAGTCAAGAAACGTTTTTAACTCGCCGCTGGTCTCTAGTGGCAACTTTCGGTTGGAAGCAAGCCATTATGCAAATGACCACGGAGACAATTGGGGTGCAGACTGTTTACCGTTTGTCAGATGAAACCCTAGACGAGGTTGTCGGTGAGGCTGTGATCTCCGAATCTGAAGCTGAGATTCGTCTGCATGGTATATTTGTGAAGCCAGAGCACCGTAGACGAGGCCATGGAAAAACCCTCATGGAAGCTGTCCTATGCCTCGGAGAAGCAAAGACTATAACGCTTTGTACGGGCTTGGGCAACATCGGGTTCTTCACACGATTTGGTTTTGAGGTCACTGAAGTTGGCGAGAGCCTCGTGTTCATGGAACGACGACTCTAAAAAATGCTGACCTGCATTCGGCTGAAATCGTTATTATCTTGCCACCTGTATACATTACATAAAGGGTTTCACCATTGGGAGTTAACCTCACACCAATTATAATCAAGAAGGTTCTCAACTTAGACGACCTTCGAGGCAGAAGCTTCGCAGTTGACGCCAACAACTATCTCTACCAGTTTCTATCGCTGATTCGCATGCCCGACGGCACTCCCTTGCATGACTCTCGTGGCAACACTACGTCGCACTTGGCTGGGCTCATGTTCCGTTCAACCCGTCTCATACACGACTACGACATCCAATTGGTGTTTGTGTTCGATGGACAGCCACCAAAGCTAAAACATCGTGAAATCTCCAGACGACGCGAACTGCGCGAGAAAGCAACTCGGGAATGGGAGAAGGCACTTGAAAAGGGTGACTACAAAACGGCTTTTTCAAAAGCCGTCATGACAAGCCGATTGACGCAGCTGCTGATTGATGATGCCAAGCGTCTGCTCTCTCTGTTAGGCATTCCATTTGTGCAGGCTCTAGGCGAAGCTGAAGCGCAAGCAGCCCACATGGCGATGAGGGACGAGGTTTGGGCTGCAAGCAGCAAGGACTACGACTCTATGCTGTTCGGGGCGCCAAGACTGCTTCGATACCTAACCATCACAGGTCGCGAGTTTCTGCCAAGCAAAGGAACGAGTCGCCGTTTAAACCCTGAACTCATCGAGCTTGATAGGTTTCTCCGCACTTACGGCATAAGTCGCAGGCAACTAGTTGACATAGCAATAATGGTCGGCACGGACTTCAACGAGGGAGTAAAGGGTATAGGACCGAAGACGGCGCTTAACCTTATCCAGAAGCATGGTGAAATAGAGAGCCTTCCTCTTGAAGTCAGATCACAAATTGAGGAGCAGAACTACGAGCAGGTGCGTCGGTTCTTTTTGCAGCCACGGGTAACGCAAAGCTATGACCTAAAGTTCGGTGAACTGGATGAAGGTGGGCTTTACGTTTTCCTTTGCGATCAGCGGGATTTTTCTCGGGAACGAGTAAAAACCGTGGTTGAGAGGATGAAGGACTTCTACCGAAGAAAGCAGCAGGCCGATTTGGGAAAATGGTTGAGTCGCTAGTTAGTTGTCTGCGCGGCTAGACTTCCCGGGCCTTGGCTGCCTTCTTTCTCTGTTTGTGAGGACGCTACGATTTCGTTACAGAAGGGACAGATGTTTACGATGCGTGGTCTGTCTCCTTGAAAATCCAGCATCCTCAGGGGTTGAGTGAACGCTTTGCCGCAGTGTGAACACCTTGTTGATCCTGACGCCTCCGAGGTTGCAGGAGGCGAAAGTGGAGGGAAGGGCGTAGCCACTGGCTTAGGGGCGGGGATGGAAGTCACCGTCTGCCGTTGCGGCATGATTTGGGGGCGTTCAGGCTCTGGCGAACGTAAAAGCGGAGAGGCTGCATTCCTTTGTCTATGAGTTCGCGTTTTTCTCTCGCAGATTTTTTGCATGGCTCGATATTTTCGGAGAGTCAGTGCGAGGCCGATAACTGTGGACACGGCAATTACGTCTATTAGAATTAGTGTAACCCTCAGAAGGTTCCAGTAAGGGTTTGCCCACTCAAGGCTGAATTTTAATCCGTACTTGTAGAGCTGGCCGTGCACGATTTGGTCGAGCTGACTTAGGGTGTAGGCTGCAAAGGCGGCTGCTCCTAGGACGATTATTGCCAACAGAACCACCCTAATCATAGTCTCTTTGTTCCTTTCATGCCTGTAGCTGATTTTGAAGCTCCGTAACAGATGTCAGCTCGAAGATTGTTTTAGTTTCGCCGCATTCTTGGCACTCGTAGGTCTCTTGGATTTCTCCTTTTTTATCGCTGGAGATGCTGACCAAAACGTGGTCTGTTTTCTTGTTGCATTTCTTGCATCGAAGGAAAACGTAAGGTCTGTATATGGGTATAGTCATTGCTGTCGCCTGTCTATCTATGGAGTTTCTTGGGTGGAAGCGATTAAACATTATGAACTTACAATTCAAATGCGAAAACAGTTGTAGTCGAGGCAATTGTGGACCAGAACGAATGAATAATTCTCGAAGTGTGACAGCGGGCCCGACGGGAATTGAACCCGTGACCCCCGGATTAAAAGTCCGGTGCTCTGTCCTTGCTGAGCTACGGGCCCGCGTCTATGTTGGTTTGAGAGGCATGATTTAAGATTATTTGTTGTTGTCGAGTCGTTCTTTGGTTTCATTATTATCTTGGTCTAGTGGGGGAGTATGTGTGCTGAAAAGTTTTTGACTGCGTGGAAGTGGCTTTTCTGTTTGTGTTTTCGTTTGCTTGTTTAGTTAGTCGTTTTGGGTTTTGTTTGGTGTGGGCTTGTATGTTGGTTTGGGTGGAGTTTGGATGTTGCTTGTGTGGGGGGCTTTGTGTGCTTGTTGGTGACGACCACGCCTTAAGTAACACTAACATGTTCGCATGTGGTGCCAAAAGTGACGTTGAGCGCTGAGAGACAGATCTCAAAAGAACAAAGAGAATGTCGGCTTTATGCCCTTTTCTTCTGTGTGTTGATGACAAGATTCTGCCTGGCGTCATCGTCGGGTTTGCTGTTTGTGTTTGTTGGTGAAAAACTATAAGATGAGGAGTTAAATATCTGCTCTGTTGCTTTTGTTTGGGGCTCCGGTAGTATAGCCCGGTTAAGTATTCCGGCCTTTCGAGCCGGAGACCCGGGTTCAAATCCCGGCCGGAGCACCTAGCTTTCTTCTTGAGAAACTGGATTCTGTGCAAGAGGAACTGTTTTGAGTGTTCTCTGTTCGAGATAGTCATGTGCCAAAAGATTGAACGTGTGCATCGTTGCTTGGGTGTTTTCACGGTGTTTCTGGTAGGCTTCTGTCTTTTTTCAGTGTGCTTTCGACGATTTCGATGAGTTTTTCGGATTTGATTGGTTTGGCTAGGTAGAAGTTTGCTCCGTGCTCTATGGCTCTGGCTCTGTCATCTTCTGACGGGTAGCCTGTCAGTATGATTTTTGTCATGTCAGGTGCTATGGCTTGGGTTCTGTTTAGCAGGTCCAGGCCGTTCATGTCTTGAAGCCTGACATCTATAACCGCTAGGGTGTAAGATCTGATTTGAAGTTTTTCTAGGGCTTCTTGACCGGTTTTCGCTGTGTCAACGGTACATCCTGTTTTTTGGAGTATTTTGCTCAATATTTGGAGTATTAACGGGTCGTCGTCCACTATTAGGATGCATTGAGTAGTCTCTGACGAATTGCGCAACATGGTCAATTCCTTGTCTAGGCGAGAGTCTCTCTTAAACAAGCGTGACTGATAGGCCACAGCAACAGATTTAGGCGGAATCCTATCGTGGCTGAGTTTAATGAAAAGAAAGCTAGATTGCATCAGATTGGCTCTCTGCCGGAAAGGTTTAGGTTGGGCGCTTGGATGCATCTGCTGCTTTCAGTTTTTCCGCGATTATCTTGACCAGTTCTTCGGTTTTGACAGGCTTGACAAGGTAAGCCGCGGCTCCGCGATCTATTACTCTGGTTGCGTCCTCCAGTGAGGGGAATCCTGTGACTGCGATTTTTATCATGTTTGGTTGTGCTTGGTGCATTTTGGCTAAGAGGTCAACGCCGTTGGTGTCTGGAAGTTTTATGTCGACTAGGGCTAATTGGTATTTGTTGTTCTTGAGTTTCTCCATGGCTTCTTGTCCTGTTTCGGCAGTATCTGTGTTGTATCCTTGCTTTTGAAGGATGCGTGTGAAAATATTGAGCACTGATTTGTCGTCGTCTATTATCAGGATATTTTTATTCTGCGTCTTCACTTCTAATTTGCCTTCTTTGAAAGTGGCAGTTTTATCTTGAAAGTGGTGCCTTTCCCAGCTTCGCTTTCAAATGTTATTTCTCCACTGTGCGCTTCCACAAGTTTCTTGCAAACCGCAAGTCCGAAGCCCTGTCCTTTGGCCTTTGTGGTATACAGCGGAGTGAACATTTTTGGTTTGTCCTCTTCTGCTATGCCAGAACCCGTGTCTTCCACGGTTACGTATACGGCTTCTGGCTCACTGAACGCTTTCACAGTTAGTTTTCCTCCGTTTGGCATGGCTTGAACCGCGTTTTCGATCAGATTGACTATCACTCTTCTTATGCATGTTGGGTCTACGATCAGCTTTGGAAGGTTTTCTTGGATGGTTGTGCTGATTTTGATGTCTTCTGGTATTTCAATCACTGAAAGCGCTTCGTTCGTTAGTTCTTGGATGTCGGTTTCTCGGGGTTGAATCATAGGTGTGCGGGCGAAGTCCTGCAGGTCGGCAACTATGTGGTCCATGTAATGTGTCTGGTTTTCGATGATTTCGATGATTTCCTGAAGCTCTTTCTTTTCTTGGGTTTCAGAGGATGACTTGAGTTCCTCTTTGGCTAGGTAAACAGCTCCCTCGATGCTTTGTAGGGGATTGCGGATGTCGTGTCCCACCATACCTGCTGTTTCACCGATGGCAGCCAAGCGTTCGGCTTCCTTCAGTTTTTCTGTCTTCTCCTCAACTAATTGCTCCAGATGCTTACTGTACTCTTCAAGCTTAGCCTGCATTGCTTTGAGTTCGGTAATTTCCTGAACGGTCCCAAACCCGCCCATAGTTTGCCCATCTTTGTTGAACTCCAGTTCAGCCCTCTCGCGTACCCACTTGACTTCTCCCGTTACAACTATTCTGTGTTCGATGTCGTAATGCTCACCACGAAGAGCCGCTTGCCACTTCTGGTCAACATAGGCCCGATCATCGGGGTGGACGGTGCTAAGAAAAGCCTCATAAGTCATTGGCGTTCCCTTTGGAATCCCAAACATCCTGTAGGTCTCGTCGGACCAGAGCAATTCGTTGCGGCTCGTATCCAACCGCCAGCTTCCAGTTTTAGCCACAGCCTGAGCACGGTTCAAATCCTTCTGGCTCTCGAGCAACGCGTCCTCAGCTTTTTGGTGTTCGATAATTTCAGCTTGCAGTTCCTCGGTGGCTTGTCTGAGGTCTTTGGTGCGCTCCTGAACACGCATCTCTAATTCATCGTGTGCTTTGCGCAGCGCCTCCTCTGCCAACGAGCGCTTGGTGATGTCTCGCCCATAGACAGTGACATAACCAGCATCAACGACTGGTGCAAGAACAAAGGAGAAGGTTCTGTCACCGATTTTTTCCTCGAATTCCGTTTTCATGCGGGAATCGAGGGTTTCATAAACAAGCTGACACCATTGGTCTGGCGCATCTTGCCCAATCTCACGTTTCCAATCGGCCAATATGGGCAGTCCAGCAGGGTTGCTGTACAATATAGTGCCCTCTTTTGACAGTCGAAACACCGGATTAGGATTCTCTGCTGGAAGACGGAACAACATTTCAATTTCGTCAATGGCCTTCTTGCGTTCAGTGATGCCTCGTAGGAAGACGAAGAGCCTTCCACCATCATAGTCCAGATAGTTGACGCTGACCTCAATGTCTATAATCTTGCCATCTTTCCGTCGATGTCTAGTTTCGAATCGATCAAACCCACGCTCAATAGTTTTCTGGATGTGTTGAGTTGTTTGTTCCACGGTTTCCAACGCTTCGATGTCGTGAATTCTCATGTTCAATAGTTCGTCTCGACTGTAGCCGATAAGTTGGCAATAAGCATCGTTAACGTTCAGAACACGTCCTTGAGTATCTGCAATCAAGAAACCATCCACTGATGTCTTAACCATCGTCTCATACATTTTGTCTCCTCTCATGTGGTCTGTGACTGTCCCTGATCTGCGCTTCCGGGTGCCCCTCACCTTGCTCACACGTTTCGACTGCTCCTTTCTTTTCATTTCAAACACAATCCGCTTTGGTTAAGTATGATTACAACAAGATTAATAGTTCACAATTGTTCAAGTTAATGATTTCGGAGACATGAATAGGCTTATTGGTCACAGGCACCTCAAATAAATCCGAGACGAGAGATGTCAGTTGGATGAAAAAAGACTGTTTGAAGTTCTTCGAGAGTTAGGACTATCGAAAAGGGAGACCGACGTCTACCTGTTTCTCTCGAGAAAAGGACCGCAAAAAGCTCACTCAGTTGCAGCCCATCTTAATGTCGACAGAGCACAAGCCTATCGTTCATTAACCAGCCTTCAGGAAAAAGGAATGGTTGAACTGACTATTGAAGCCCCTACTCGATACATCGCTGTTCCAATAGAGCCTCTTGTTGAGTCATTTCTCAAAGCCAGAAAAAGCGAAATCGCACAACTCGAGAACGAAAAGAAGGATCTAATCGACTACTTTCAATCAATCAGGAAAACAGAACCAGAATACCCGATGGCGAAATTTCAGGTAGTCATGGGAGAAAACGGAGTTTACTCGAAGATCTCACAAATGATCAACGAATCCAAAAGTGAGGTCTTAGCGCTGACGACAAGCGTGGGCCTAATCCAAGAAGACACAGCGGGGATTCTTGACGCCATTTTCAAAACGGCACGACAGAGAGGAACAGTTCAATTCAGATTGCTGGCAACCCTCACCAAAGAAAACCTAGGCATAGCAAAGCAATTAATCAGAAGAACCTCATCGAGAGGCAGTAACGTTGAATGGCGTCACCTCGATCTGGGTTCCAGATTCTATCCTCGCTTCGTGATCAAAGACGAAGAAGAAACCATTCTATACATGATCTCAAGAGACGAATCAGCGTCGTTGAGTGATCAAGAGGGCTCTGGCCTATGGATCAACAGCAAAATGTTCGTCTCGACATTAAGGGCATCATTCATGGAAATCTGGCGAAGCGCCATCGACGCTGCTGAAAGAATCACAGAACTGGAAACTGGGGCACCACGAGAAGAAACACTTGTGATGAAAGAACTCGGAGACGCCCAAGCGAAGATCAACAGCGCACTCAACACTGCCACAGAAGAAGTAACCATAATTGCACCTTCCGCTGGCTTAAACAGACTATTGGAAAGCGACCACGTTCGAAAATACTCTGAGAAAGGCATCAAGTTTCGCATCATGGCGCCAATTGACTTGGACAACCTAGGAGCAGCTCACAAACTCTCAAAGTTCTGCCAAGTCAAACATGTTTCAATCAGCTACCTAACCATGATGATTATCGACGCCAAACACTTGTTCATGTTCAAGTCGCCGCCGTTAGAAGAAGCAGCAATCGAAAATCCATTCTACCTACCACACACATTCTACAGCAACGACCACAAATACGTAGAAAGAGCAACTGAACTCTTAAACGACGTATGGAAAAGAGGAACAGAAATCTCAGAGATAGGCACTAAGGGCCCAATAGGAACGCCAATTGTGGAGGTCTCAGGCTCCTGCAACATACATGAAGTCGTCAATATCATGTTGAAAAACAATGTCAGCTCAGTTCTTGTCACCCAAAACAGCAGAGTAATAGGAATAATAGACCAAAAAGACCTACTTGAAAAAGTACTCCAGACACGAAAAGACCCTAGGAAAACGACCGCGAACCAGATAATGTCCACACCCGTTCTAACAATAGACGCTCATCAACCACTCATCGAAGCCCTCAAAACCATGAAACAGAAACGTATACCCAGACTTGCAGTCATGAAAAAAGGAAGACTAATAGCAATGCTGACCTAGACGCGTCTGAGTTGAAGCCACAACTTAATGACAGCTTTGGGTTGATACTATCGCTTTGGAGCATGTGTATCTTTGTTCTGCGCTTATACGAAAATGTTTATTAAATATCAATATTCCATATATTCATGATGGCGGAGGCATAGTGTAACATGGGTGAGAATCTCCACGTATGCAGTTACCTCAGGTGTGGCAAGGCATTTGACACGCCGCTCCGTCTAACCGATCTCTCTCACAAGCCTCACTCCGAAACCTATTACGCATGTCCCTATTGCTTCTCGAAAGTTGACGATGCTGAAAATGCGGAACCAAGCAGCATCGGTTCAGAGCTAAAACACCTACATGATGGGGGATACGGAATAGCAGTGGACGTAGGCGGAAGCAAAAAGGCAAGAGACGTGGCTCAGAGAGAATTGAGCACGGAGCCTACGTTAAACTGTCCCCATCATGTAGGTTACCTTAAAACTCGTCCCAAAGATGAAGCAGTGCCAGACGGCTGCTTCCTCTGTCCTAAAATCCTACAGTGCATGGCATAACTAATCACATCAATCAGGAATCACGGAGGTGATGAGGTTGCGCGGCGGGCCAGTTTTCCTGGCGTTCTTTCTCTTGTTTACGATAGCGTCTATAGCCGTGCCTGTTCCCATGTTTCCAGGCAACCTAGTTGCGGCTTGGGTCCTGCAGTTTGACTTAGAGTTAACTGCCTTTGTGTCTTACATCAGCGCGCTGGCTAATGGTCTGATGTATGGATTCGTCATCTGGTTGGTTTTTGTCTTGGCGACCAGAAAGCTTGACGAGTCTGGGGTCTCAGATTATAAGGCTGGCAAGCGTCAGGGTCAACGCAGCAGAACGAAACGTGTTGTCAGGTATCGAAGCTAAAGTCAGGAACCTAGGATTTGCTGCTCAATCACATTACCTGTCAAACTGACTGTGTTATTGTCCGTTTTTGACCTGTCCTTGCGCAGGGCCACTGTGAACAGATTATATATTCTAGCCCGGCAATACTGACACCGTTCAAGAGGGAGAGAACGCGTTGGTTCAGTTGCGAGAGCCCACAGTGAAAGAGAAGATCAAGAAGCTGCGTGAACTGCGTGAGCAGGCCAAGCTTGGCGGTGGACTAAAGAGAATCGAGGACCAGCACAAGAAGGGCAAGCTGACAGCGAGGGAGCGGATTGAAAAGCTGCTTGATCCAAACACCTTCGTAGAACTCGATCCATACGTTGTGCACATA